>RCNG010000035.1_pt1 | contig 48326 bp, 45 predicted proteins | sample 2041371 | NCBI WGS metagenome assembly RCNG01 (sample SAMN09708227, study PRJNA481090) | Marine sediment metagenome, whole genome shotgun sequencing project. | biome: marine sediment; feature: ocean; material: sediment; isolation source: Sewage treatment plant 1 marine sediment (STP1) ... | reverse complement strand
AGCACGGGTCACCACCAAAAATGGGGTGGACGATGGGACTCGAACCCCGGTTCGGAAGTTCGACTAACCCTGTTCGCCTGCCCGGCTTACTACTTGTGGCCGACCGGGATCATAAACAATCGATTCCGGTCGTCGTGACAACCTGTGCACCAGCACGGGTCACCACCAAAAATGGGGTGGACGATGGGACTCGAACCCACGACGACCGGGATCACAACCCGGGGCTCTACCAACTGAGCTACGCCCACCACGGTACAACTTATTTTACATACCTCACACCAAATTGGCGCGCCCGGCAGGACTCGAACCTGCAACATTCGGCTTAGCTTACCAACTACCGTTTTCACGGCCCCGCAACAGCGAGTTTGTGGTCTGGACTCTCTCTTCGCCATCTCAGGCGCCGCACGTATAGTCTCTACGGAACCCTGCGACAGTCAGCGGCGAACTTTACGTTCTTTCTCTGACCATTCTTGGGCGTCTTTACCCTCAGTGATGCGCTCGAACCCTTGCTCGAACAAATCAATCTGAGCCTTCAAGACACCCAGGTCACCCTTGTCTTTGGTGTGATGCGACGCCATCGTCACACCGTACATCACCACATACGTCGGATGTCCACAGGTTTCCACGGGATTGCCATCAGCACTACCTGTTAAGGTTTCCCCGTTACGGTGCGGTCCACTGAGCCGGTTCTGTTTCCCGACGCAGGCTCCTCACTCAAAGGCCGATGCTCTATCCAGTTGAGCTACGGGCACTCTATTCCAATTCAGCCAAGACTCCGAGTGGTCGGGGCAGAGGGATTCGAACCCCCGACCCTCTGCTCCCAAAGCAGATGCGCTACCAGGCTGCGCCATGCCCCGATTCCGGAGTCCTGTCCCGTATCACCTGGCCTGGGCCGGGTTTCGCGGGGGGCCGATAATACGGGCGCCGGCCTACCCAAGCAAGGACTTATACGGGCGGATGGCCTGACATGGCCGCCCGCCACCGGCTCTGGTATCTTGCCGCCTTCACTATTGTCCATCGACCTGGAAGAACCATGAAAAGAACCTTTTTGACGCTGTTGCTAATCCTGACCTCGGCCCTGGCGCTTGCGGCGGACAAGGTACCGGCCCATCCGCACATCGAAATGGTGACCTCCCTGGGTACCATCAAGCTCGAGCTCGACGGCAAACAGGCGCCGCTCACCGTCGCTCATTTCCTGAAGCTCGTTGAGAGCGGTTTCTACGAGGGCACGGTCTTTCACCGCGTCATTCCGGGCTTTATGGCCCAGGGTGGCGGCCACACGCCGGGCCTGAAACTCAAGGAAACCGAAGAGACAATCCCGAACGAGTCCGGTAACGGCCTGACGAACGCGCGTGGCACGATCGCCATGGCGCGCACCGGCGACCCGCACTCCGCCAACTCGCAGTTCTTCTTCAACGTTGCCGATAACGCCCGCCTGGATCCGAAGAAGGATACGTACAGAGGCAGCTGGGGTTACACCGTATTCGGCACGGTCATTGAGGGTATGGAAGTCATCGACGAGATCGTCAATTCCAAGTCAGGCCCGGGCGGCGAGTTTTCACAAAACGTGCCACTGATACCCGTCATTATCAAAGAGGTCACACTGGTCACTTACGAATAGACTGGCTGCCAATGACCACGCTTTTTATATCGGATCTACACCTCGAAGCCGGCAAGCCCGAGATCGGTACACAGTTTCGCGAGTTTCTCGAAGGCGAAGCGCGCGACGCCGATGCGGTGTACATCCTCGGCGACCTGTTTGAGTCCTGGGTGGGCGATGATGATCCAAACCCGCACTACGCGACCATGAAGAGCGCGCTGCGATCCCTCGTCGATGCCGGCGTGCCCGTGTTCTTCATGCACGGCAATCGGGATTTCATGATCAGCACACTGTTTGCCGAGGAAACGGGCGTGACGATCCTCGATGATCCGGAAACGATTGAGCTGCACGGTGACAAGGTGATGTTGAGCCACGGCGATGCGCTGTGCATCGACGACAAGCAGTATCAGCAGGTACGCCTGATGACGCGCAACCCCGAGTGGCAGGCGATGATGCGCGCGAAGCCGCTGGCGGAGCGCCTCGCGTTTGCCGAAAACGCACGCAAGCAGAGCCAGGCCTATAACGACTCGGTTGGCGAGGACATCATGGACGTCAACCAGGACGCGGTGGTCGGCACATTTCGCAATCGCGACATCGATATCCTCTTGCACGGCCACACGCATCGACCGGCGATCCACGAGATAGACCTTGGCGGCCGCATCGGCAGGCGTATTGTGCTGGGCGACTGGTTCGAGCAGGGCAGCGTTGTTCGCTGGGACGAGAACGGACCGCGGCTGGAAACAATTCCGCGGTAAGGGGACATTCTGCCTACGCAGGAAGTCCCGAGTGGAAGCGGAATTCCGGGTCGGGCTCCGACACCAGTTTCGCTTCGATGCCCCTGAGCTCATCCAGACGCGCATCGATTTCGGCGTCGTCGACGCCGCACTCGGAGCGGGCAAACGCGATGTAGTGTTCGAAGTGGCGTGCCTCGGACGCCAGCAAACCGGCATAGAAACGACCCAGCTTTTCCGGCAAACGTGGCGCCAGTCGGGCAAATCGTTCGCAGGAGCGCGCCTCGATAAGCGCTCCAATCAATAATAAGTCCAGCAGCTTGTAGGGCTCCGCCTGGCGCGCCGCATCGCGCAGATTGCCGGCATATCGCGATGCGCTCAGACGCTGAAACGGCACCTCCATCTCTGTCATGAGCGCGCGTACCTGCTCGAAATGCCGGAGCTCCTCGCGCGCCAGTTTCGACATGCGTTGTGCCAGCGCGGCGCGATCGGGATAGCGATAAAGAAAGCCCAGCGCCGTCGATGCCGCCTTCAACTCACAGTTCGCGTGATCGAGAAGCATCTCCGGCAGTCGCTCGCAGGCTTCAGACAGCCATGCCTCCGGCGTTGGCTCGTCCAGGAACTGCGCGATCGGCGCGGGCACTTCGCAGGCTATAGCCACTCTTCAATCTCCGCGGCGCTTTGCAGCCGATCCTCGGGTGCCTTCGCCAGCATCATGTTGATCAGCATCTGGTGCTCTGCGAAGCGCAGCGGCAGCAGCGGGATCCGAGCCATCGCATGCTTGTAGATGATACCCATGGCCGTGTCCGCGATGTACGGCTTCCTGCCCGTCAGCAGCTCGTAAAAGACCACGCCCAGACTGTATATGTCACTGCGTACATCCACACCATTACCGTGACCCTGCTCAGGGCTCATGTAATACGGCGTGCCGAAAATTTCGCCTTTGTCCGTAATCTCACTCTCGAGCTTCGCGCTTTTGGCGAGACCGAAATCGATGAGTGCGATAGAGCCATTCTTGCGCAGCATGATATTGCCGGGCTTGAGGTCGCGATGCAGCACGCCTTGCGCATGCACGGCCGACAGGGCGCTCGTAATCTGGCGCAGGTAGCTGACAGCGTCCTTGCGTCCGACACCGCTGTCGATCTTCTGGCGAAGATCACCGCCATCGAGGTATTCCATCGCAATATGGGCGTGATCGTCTGCGACGCCAAGATCGTAGATCTTCACAATGTTCGGATGATGCAGATCCGCAATCGTCTCGTACTCCCGCAGGAATCGATCGAACGCTCCGACGCTGTCGCCGCCGGCTGATTGACGCAGTACCTTGAGCACGACGAGTAAGGGTTCCGCCTCGCGCTCCGCAAGATACACACCGGAATGCTCGGTTGAACCGAGTCTGCGAATGAACCGATAGCCCTTGATCAGGGGATGGACGCCAGTCCTGAGATCGCCGACAAACAACGACCCTGTTGAGCTGCCACTGCTGCTGGCCAGAAGCAGGTCACTGAGTCGCACCATCAGGGAAGCGTGATTGAATCGGTCACGCATAAAGTAGGCATCGGGCCGAAGCTGGCGAATTTCCTGCAGCTCCTCCTCGGAGCCGAAATAGACCACGGGCGGCCTGCCCTGCTTGCCAACAAAACGGCGCAGCGCATCGAGACCCTCGCGATCCTCACCGTGTTGATCGCCGATGAGCAGCAGATCGTTGCCCGCGCCGGAGAATTCATCCGGCAGGTGTCCCGACGCAACCGGATCGTACTCGGTGATTATGGCGTCAGGCCAGTGCGACGTAATGTGATGCGCGAGCAGTTGGCGAAATTTCGCCTGCTCGTCGATGATCATGACCTGCATGCTCATGCCTGGCGACTCGCGAACGTCATACACAGGAAGAAGTCGACTCTATAACGCAACGACGTTGGAGGCCCGCTTTTCCTTGCCATGGCGGGACTTTTTGGCGGCATCGTTTCGACGCGTCTCGAGTTCGTCGAGGTATTCCTTGGTGACATCACCCGTCACGTACTGACCGGAAAAGCATGACGTGTCGAATTCACGAATGGCCGAATTGCCATGCCGCACCGATCGAATCAGGCCGTGCAGGTCCTGGTAGATCAGCCGATCAGCGCCGATGATCTCCTGGATCTCTTCGACGGTTCGGCCGTTGGCGATCAGCTCCGACGCGGCGGGCATATCGATGCCGTAAACGTTGGGATAGCGCACCGGCGGCGCCGCAGACGCGAAGTAGACGTTCCTTGCTCCCGCCTCGCGGGCGAGCTTGATGATCTGTTGTGACGTGGTGCCGCGCACGATCGAGTCGTCGACCAGCAGCACGTTCTTGTCGCGGAACTCGAGATCGATGGCGTTGAGTTTGCGCCGCACAGACTTCGCCCGTTCGGCCTGGCCGGGCATGATAAACGTGCGACCGATATAGCGATTCTTGATAAAGCCCTCGCGGTACTTGACGCCGAGGTGATAGGCAACCTGCAGCGCCGCGGTGCGACTCGTGTCCGGAATCGGGATAACGACGTCGATATCGTGATCGGGAAAATCGCGGACGATCTTGCCCGCCAGCTGTTCGCCCATGCGCAGGCGAGCCTTGTACACCGATAGATCGTCCAGGATCGAATCCGGCCGCGCGAAATAGACGTACTCGAATATGCAGGGCCGGTGGCAGGTTTCGCCATCGTAATCACGAGCATGCAACGTGCCGTCGTTCTCGATAAACAGGCACTCGCCCGGCCCGACATCGCGTACGCGTTTGAACTGCAGTGAGTCCAGCGCAACGCTCTCGGACGCAACCATATAGTCTTTGCGCCCTTTCACTTTGCGTTTGCCGAGCACCAGCGGCCGGATACCTTGAGGGTCACGAAACGCCACGATGCCGAAGCCGATGATCATCGCAACTACAGCGTAACCGCCCGTGCAACGCCTGTGCACCGCGGCGACCGCATCGAAAATATTCTCCGGCGTCGGACTGCCGCTGACGACGCGCTGCAGCTCGTGTGCAAACACGTTGAGCAAAACTTCCGAATCCGAATTCGTGCTCAGGTGGCGACGATCCTCGTCGATGAGCAGCTCCGCGAGTTCGTCGAAATTCGTCAGGTTGCCGTTATGCGCAAGGCAAATACCGTACGGCGAATTAACGTAGAACGGCTGCGCCTCGGACGACTTCGAGCCGCCCGCCGTCGGGTAACGAACGTGGCCAATGCCGACATTGCCGGTCAGGCGCATCATATGACGATGGCGGAAGACATCTCTGACGAGACCATTGGACTTGCGCTGCGTCAGGCCGTCCTGCTCGTTCCAGGTCACGATACCCGCAGCGTCCTGACCGCGGTGCTGCAAGACGGTCAACGCGTTGTAAAGATCCTGATTAACCGCTTGTGCACTGACAATTCCGACAACGCCACACATGGCTCAATTTCTCCGTGACCGTCAGGTCACACCGGGGTTCACAAGACCTTCCGGAATGGCGACAGGCAGCGTCTCCGCCTGCTCATCCGGCATCAGTAATTCCAATCCTCTGGGCGCCATCACCTTGATCCAGTCGGCGACGACCTCAACGTGCGGTATCAGGCGGGAGCCAAGCCACCACTCGTCTTTATCAAAACCGGCGAACTGGCCACCAATAATAAATATCGCCAGCAACAAAATCCCCCGGACGGCACCAAAAAGTGAGCCGAGAAAGCGGTCCATACCGCTCAAAACCGACATGCGTACCAGCTTCGATATGCCCCAGCCCACCAAGCTACCGATCGACAGAATAATGGCAAACACCAGTATGCGGCCAAACCACATCTGCATCCCTTCGGAGCTTAGCCAGCCGGACGATACGTCACCGACGGCAGGGCCGAAATACAGCGCCGCCCATATTGCGATTAACAGTGCGGCAATAGAGATCGCTTCTTTGACGAAGCCGCGCATTACACCAACGACAACGGAGATGACGAGTGCAACTGCAATAATTATGTCGATGATCGGCATCTGTGCTGGTGTTTCAGTTCAGTCCGGAGAGGGACGACAAGGCACGGGAGTTTATCATGGGTGCGGGACGACCTGACCTTCGTGGCCGACCTTCTTCAGCCGACTTGCCATCGCTTCGGCGCTCTGCCGATCTTTTTGCGGCCCGATACGGACGCGATGCAGCTGTCCGGAGGATGTCGAGAGCTGACTCAGGAACGCGGCATACCCCTGCTTGCGCAAATTGGCTGCCAGCTTGTCTGCGTTTTCCTTGCTGGAAAAACTGCCCAGCTGCACGGCCCACATGCCGGTCGTAGATTTCGCAGGCGTCTTCTGCACCTCTCGCTTGGGCTCTGGCTTTGGCTCGACGACCTTCGGCGCAGGTTCGGACTTCTTCTCCACCACCGGCGGCACTTTTTCTTCTTTCACGGTTTCTTGCTGCGCTTTCGGCGTCTCTGGCTTGGGCTCCGGGGTCGGCTCCGCCACCGGCTTCCTGGTATTGGCGACGGGCACTGGCTCGGTTCGATTTCGCTCGAGCACGACGGTCTGGGTCTTCTGCGACTCCTGGCCCGGCAACAGCACGCGCTCAGAGACAATGTCGCTTTCGGTCGGCGGACCGTCGAGGAAGACAGGCACGACCAGTACGACGAACAGCACGAGGACGGCTGCGCCGATAATTCGTTCTTTCAAGGCTCGTTCCATCATCATTCGGGTCGCGAGTATAGCTCAAGGACTCGGAGCGCGGGGCCAATCAAATAGAACGACCCCGTCAGCAGTATTCTGTCATTTTCCGCCGCGTTTCGCCGCGCATAGTCCATCGCGTCAGGCAGGGATTCCGCGATTCGGCAGGGCCGGTTACAGGCGTTCGAGATGCGTCGGGCGAGCTCGTCTGACCTGATGGCTCTGGGACTGTCGGCCGTCACTGCGGTCCAGTCGTCGACAACCGGGTTCAATGGCAGCGCGATGCCCTCGACATCCTTGTCGTCGAGTACGCCGATGATACCAAGGGTGCGCCCGGACTCCGGGGCAGCCGCCAGCGTCTGGGCCAGAACGGCAGCGCCGGCCGGATTATGTGCGACGTCGAGCAACCAGTGCACACCCCCGGCATCGACTGCCTGCAGCCGACCGGGTAGCTGTACGCCGGGCAACACGCGGTTCACCAGTTCGGCGTCGAGCATATTCTCCAGCCCGGCGTGCTCGACGAGCGCAAGCACAGCCGCCGCGTTGCCCAGCTGAAACTCGCCCTGCAAACCCGGTGGCAGGAGCGCAGGCAGCGACACACCCTGCCCCGTCCAGCTCCAGCTGCCGTCCGTATTCGAAGCATAGTCAAAGTCGCGACCGACCAGCGCGAGATTCGCACCGGTTTTCTCCGACTCGCGCAGCAGCGATTGCGGTACTTCCCGCGACCCGAAAACGGTCGGCACGCCTTGGCGCATAACGCCGGCCTTTTCGATAGCGATCGTCTCAACGTCCGGGCCGAGCCAGTCACAGTGATCCAGCGCGACGTTCGTGATCAGCGATGCCGTGGGCTCAACAGCGTTGCAGGCGTCGAGACGTCCACCCAGGCCGATCTCCAGCACCCAGGCATCGAGAGCTCTCGTCGAGAAGACCACCATGGCGGCCAGCGTGCCGTACTCGAAATATGTCAGCGACAGGTCCTCGCGCACGGATTCCACGCGCGCAAACGCCGTGACAATCTCATCATCCGTTGCCGGAACGCCACCGACAGCGATGCGTTCGTTGTAGCTAATCAGATGAGGGGAGGTGTAGGTTCCAACCCGGTAGCCTGCACCGCCCAGCAGCGCGTCCAGCATCGCGACGCTGGAACCCTTGCCGTTGGTACCGGCAATCAGCAGCACATGCGCTGGCATTTGCAGCTGCAGGCGATCGAGAACTGCCCTGACGCGGTCGAGGCTAAGGTCAATTTCCTTAGGCGACAGCGTCTCCAGCCAGGCCAGCCACTCGGGCAACGGCGAACCGGCGGATGGTGTCCTGTCCCGGTAGTTCATAGGAATTCAGAGGCCGCGGATCGCCCCGCTACGACGTGGCAGGCACTGGGCTGGGGCGGCCTTCGAACTTCGCCAGCAGCTCGGCGATCGACGCGCGCATCTTGCGCCGATCCACAATCATATCGATCGCTCCGTGATCGAGGAGGAATTCGCTGCGCTGGAATCCCTCGGGCAGACTCTGGCCCACCGTCTGCTCAATCACGCGCGGGCCCGCAAAACCGATCAACGCCTGCGGTTCGGCGATGTTGACGTCACCCAGCATCGCAAGGCTCGCCGATACGCCGCCCGTCGTCGGGTCCGTCAGCACTGAAACATACGGAATGCCCTTGGCGCCGAGATTCGCGAGCGCCGCGGATGTCTTGGCCATTTGTAGCAACGAAAATAGCGCCTCCTGCATGCGCGCGCCGCCGCTCGCGGAGAAACAGACCAATGGCATGTTGTTCTCCGTGGCATGTCGCGCTGCACGCGCGAAACGCTCGCCGACGACCGAGCCCATCGAGCCACCCATAAAACTGAACTCGAACGCGCAGGCGACCACAGCGCGACCAAACAAGGTCCCGGTGACGCTGACAAGCGCGTCCTTTTCTCCGGTCTTTTTTTGTGACGCCGACAGCCGATCGCGATAACGTTTGCTGTCACGAAATTTCAGCGGATCCTCAGGCTCGAGATTGGCGGATAACTCCTGCTGCGAATCCGGATCCAGAAAGGAATCGAGGCGCTCTCGCGCGCCAATACGAATGTGGTAGTCGCACTTCGGGCAAACATGCAGGTTGCGTTCCAGCTCATTGCGATACAGCTGCGCATCGCAGACCGGACACTTGATCCACACGCCCTCCGGCACCGACTTCGTGCGCCTCTCCGTGCTGATGCGCGACGGCATCAATTTCTCGAACCAACTCATGTCGTCATGATATCCGTATAGCGAATCAACAGCCAGCGGCCGGTGCGCCATAATTAACGGGCTCCGGAATGCCGAACTCGGCCGGATAGCCCACTCTGACCAGCGTCAGCCCATGCGGCGGCGCCGCAATACCGCCCTCCTTTCGATCACCGCTCGCGAGAACCTTGCTGATCCACGCGACATCCTGTTCACCGAGCCCGACCGCCGCCAGCGACCCCGAGATGTTCCTCACCATGTGCTGCAGGAACGCGTTTGCTGTCACGGTGAGCGTTATCCAGTCGCCATCTCGCCGTACTGCGATCGCCGTGATCTCGCGCTGCGCCGTCGAAGCCTGGCAGCCAGCGGCCCTGAACGCGGAAAAATCATGTCGGCCGAGCAAACGCAAAGCGGCTTCGTGCATCGCATCTGAATCAAGCGGCTGGTACACCCACCAGGCACGGTTTCGATACAGCGCGGATCGCTCAGGGCGACTAAGTACGCGATAACTGTAGCTGCGCGAGGTCGCGGAAAAGCGCGCATGGAACGCGTCGTCGACACGCCGGGCCCAGGTAACGTTTATGTCGTCGGGCAGATTGCTGTTCGCCCCGAGCAGCCAGCCGCGATCACTGCGTTCGCTGCCGGTGTCGAAATGCACCACCTGGCCGCTCGCGTGTACTCCGGTATCGGTGCGTCCCGCACAGACGACTTCGATGGTCTCATTGGCGACAACCGCCAACGCCTCCTCGAGACGCTGTTGGACGCCAAGGCCGGTCTTCTGGCGTTGCCAGCCGTTATAACCCGTGCCGTCGTATTCGATGCCGAGCGCGATGCGAATGTGAGAGACCGCTGCCTGCGAAAAAGCTCAGGACACTAGCTGGGAAGAGAGTCGAGCAGCTGCTGCGCTTGCTGACGCTGGCCGTCGTCGCCTTCGTCCAGGACTTCCTCGAGAATGCTTCGCGCACCCGCAGGGTCACCCATATCAACGTAGGCACGTGCAAGATCAAGCTTCGTGCCGACCTCAGTCATGGTGCGCGCTTCGTGCAGATCGTCGCTCATGTCCTCGGGACCCAGCGACATCGTCGGTACTTCGGCAGTCTTCCCGGAGATCGAGGGTCGCGGCTGCTCGACCGTTGCATCATCACCCAGCTGTTCGATCGTATCGCCGGTTTCGCTGACCTTGAGCGCCGCCGTCAGATCATCGAGATCGAGATCGGCGCCGCCCGCCGGCATCTCACCGGTTGCGTCGACGTCCTGAGGTGGGAATGCATCGGCTGGCAGAGCCTCGGTCTTCGCAAAATCGAAATCGTCGCCGTCATCATCCATCGGCGCCAGCATGGTGGCTTCATCGTCCCCGATATTAGTGCCGGTCTCGACCGCCATTTTATCGCTCAGCACCTGGGTCAGGCCAGTGGCATCGAGGAGGCTATCGTCGATGCTGATCTCGGTTTCCTCTGTCGCATCATCCAGTGACAGATCGAGCAGCGGGCTACGACCGGTTTCGTCGGCCGCGAGGTTCATTTCTCCGGTGGCGTCCAGATCGAACAATTCGCTGAGGTCCGGTCCTTCGCGCACGCCGGTCGCATTGGGATCGATCTCGGGGTTCTTGCCGGTGACCGAACCGGTGTCGGTGAAGACATCGGTGAGCGCCTCGTTCGTTCCTGTCGCATCGATGTCATCGAACGACGCCAGCTCCGTTTCGGCAAGGTCGTCGATAACGAGATCCAGATCATCCAGGTTGATTTCAGCAGTTGCGCCCGCATCCTGGCCGGCATCGGCGATCGCCTGGCCTAACGATTCATCGAGCGACGGCAATTCGGAGGTGATATCACCGCCGAACGGCTGTTCGATGGTGGGCGTTTCGGCCGTCGCCTCCAACGTCGCATCTTCGGGCGCCGGCATCTCAAGCGTCTTCTGGGTACCCGTTACTGCGATGGTCGGGCTCTCAGCCGTTACATCAAGGTCAACATCACCCTTGGCCGCCTCGTCTTCAAAGAAGAAATCGACGCCGTCATCACTGCCATCCGCGGCACCCAGATCGATGGCACCGTCAGCGCTGCCACCATCGCCGCCAAAGTCCATGTCGAGTTCGCCGGCCGCATCGCCGCCAGCTTCGAACGAGAGGTCGACCTCTTTCGTCGCGCCCGCAACGCCAGCGCCTGCGAACAGCTCGTGGTCCGCAGCGATCTGCTGGCCCATGATCACGATCTTGTCCCATTCGGCGCCTCCGCCACCGCCGACTTTCAGCTTGCCGGCCGCATCTACAAATGCGTCGCGATTGCCCCACACGAAATAGATTTCGCAGAGCTTGGACATCAACCCCGCATCTTCCGGTGCGCTTTCCAACGCGCCATTGATCAAATCGGCCGCCTGGTCATAGAGACCATAAGCCATATGAAAATCGGCTTCGGCGATCGGGTCTGTCTGATCGAGATTGACAGCAGTCTCGCTGCTGAAGGTGTCTTCGAGTGAGCCGAATTCGCCTGTCGTTTCACCCGTATCATCGACGACAGCAACTTCCGCCGTGGCGTCCATATCTCGTAGTCCCGTGTCCTGTTCGACGACGACAAAGGCGTCGTCGGCGGTCGGCGCAGCCATCGACTCGGTCGAGGACAGCGTATCGTGCTGCATCTCGTCAGAATCGAGGGATCCCCACGGGGCCGAATCACCATCGTCGTCGCGATCGCGGCGCATGAACCAGACCAGCAAACCGACAACGACGATCAACGCAGCGCCAATACCTGCCCAGATGCTGGTCAGGGCACCGAGAATCTGATCAACGAGGCTTGGCTCGCTGACCGGTGTCGGCCGCGGCGCCGGCTCTGCTTCCGCATCAGCGGCTTCGTCATCGGCCATCTCATCCGCAGCGAGCTCGTCGTCGGCAGCCAGTTCATCGTCAGCCATCAGGTCATCGACGCCGATCTCGTCGTCCATCACCTCATCGTCTGCCGCGTCGACAAACGGATCGTCGTCAACATCCGCCGGCGGCTCATAGACTTCACCGCGAATCTCGGCCAGTTCCTGGCGAAGCTCGGCAAGCTCGTTGTCCCTGATCTCGATCAGCGACGGCTGGTCGGGCACATCGACGGTCTCGAGCTCGTAAATACGCTGTTCCAGCTCCTCTTCAAGGTTCCGGGGTTCCGAGGTCACCAGGTCGTCGTCGTAGACCAGGCCCTCAGGTTCTTCATCGGGCGGCACGAGCGTCAGGCTCGGTCGTGTTTCAGCGACCGGCGGCGCGGTATATCCGCTGCCACCCGACCACTCTTCGTTCTGGCGCTTCACTTCGGCAAAGGCGTTGCCGCTGCTAATACGAATAATCTCGTCCGCGCTCGGAATTCTTAAGGCAGCCCCGGCACGGAGCACGTTGATGTTGCCACCGAATGCATCGCGGTTGGCTTCAAAAACCGCCAGCATGGTCTGGTTCATCGACAGACGGGCATCCGGACGTATACGACTTGCGATGCCCCACAGCGTCTCGTTGCGCTGCACGACATAGTCACCACCGGCACTCGTGTCATACGGCGTGTTGTCGACGGCCGGAGTCGTGGACGGTTGTGAACGCGGCGCGCTGGCGGACGATGGCTCTGACCGGGACGGCTGTGATTGTGCGGCCGGCGCCTGCCGCTCAATGCGGCCGCTGTCTGCCGGTGCGCTGCGCATAGGTGCCGTTACGGCGGGCGCCTGTTGTGTTGCCGGTGGCGCGAAGGTCGGCGGATCCAGCAGCACGGTGTATTCGCGCAACAAGCGGCCACCTGGCCAGCTCGCTTCGACGAGAAATGTGAGAAACGGCTCGGTCATCGCCTGGCGCGAGCGCAACTGTACGACAGCGCCGTCCGCACCGTTGACGACATTGAACTGCACGTCCTGCAGGTAGAACGGGCGGTCGATGCCGTAGCGTTCGAACGTTTCCGCCGATGCCAGTGCGATGGTCAGGCTTGCGATTTCGTCCGGTGTAGCGGAAAGCAGCGAAATTTCAGCACGCAGCGGCTGGTTTAGCGCCGAATCCAGCTGTATGTCACCCAGTCCGATGGCCCAGACCTCACTCGATAGCAGGAGGACAAGCACAAGCGAAATGTGAGTAAGACGTCGCGACATAATGTAAATCTCCAAACCCCAAAAACCCGTAGGCAGGTTCCCGACGGGTCGATTTCTTGGCAAACAGATAGCCATGCCAGTTGCTTGCGAACTATAGCCTAAAGATAGTTTTTTGCCAAGATTTCAGCAATTTGGACGCTATTTAGAGCCGCGCCCTTACGAATGTTATCGGCCACCACCCAGAGGTTGATTCCACGTGGATGAGAGATGTCTTCGCGTATTCGACCGACGAAAACCGGGTCGGTCCCGGAGGCCTCTGTCACAGCCGTCGGATACTGCCCTGTTTCGACACCGTCGAGGACCTTGATTCCGGGCGAATTCTTGAGTAACTCGACCACCGATTGCGCCGATATTTTATCGCGAGTCTCGATATGCACCGCCTCCGAATGACCGTAAAACACCGGTATTCGCACAGCGGTCGGGTTCACCTGGATCGCCTCATCACCCAGTATCTTGCGGGTCTCCCAAACCATCTTCATCTCTTCGCGCGTGTAGCGGTTCTCCATGAACTGGTCGATATGTGGGACGGCATTGAAGCCGATCTGCTTCGCGTCACCGCTGAGCTCGACCGGGCGACCGTTCATCAATGCAGCCGTCTGCCGCACGAGCTCCTCGACCGCACTGCGTCCGGCACCGGACACTGCCTGGTAGGTACAAACATTGATGCGCTCGATGCCTGCCGCGTCATAAATCGGTTTCAGTGCGACCAGCATCTGGATGGTCGAGCAGTTCGGGTTCGCGATAATGCCGCGCGCGGTGTAGGCGGCGATGGCTTCCGGGTTTACCTCAGGCACGACCAACGGTATGTCATCGTCGCGTCGAAAATGGGAGGTATTATCGACGACGATACAGCCCGCCGCCGCCGCTTTCGGCGCGAACTCGGCTGACACGGATCCGCCGGCCGAAAACAGACCGATTGCCACCTTCGAAAAATCGAAGTCAGCGAGGTTGTCGACATCGAGCTGCCGATTGCCAAAAGCGACACGCTTGCCGACAGAGCGCTCGCTCGCCAGCGCGTACACCTGGCCAACCGGAAATTTTCGCTGGCTTAAAATTTCGAGCATCGCTTCGCCGACGACTCCGGTCGCGCCGACAACTGCAACATCAATACGATCTGACATGGGTATTTTCCTGGAAGTACCTGCGCCGGCTTGGCGCACTGTTATTTTGAGATGTCCGGCGTCGCCGAGTCCACGTCCGCGTTCTGCGCACGGTGTCGCAGATAGTGGTCCATCAGAACCAGCGCCACCATCGCCTCGGCAATCGGCGTCGCCCGCAATCCGACACACGGATCGTGCCGTCCCTTGGTAACGATCTCGGTCTCCTTGCCGGTCTTGTCAATCGTCTTGCCGGGTACTGAAATGCTCGACGTCGGTTTGAGCGCAATGCTCGCAAGGATATCCTGACCTGATGAAATGCCGCCCAGCGTACCGCCGGCATCGTTCTTGCTGAAGCCATCCGCGCCGAGCTCGTCGCGATGCTGGCTGCCGCGCTGCGTTACCGCGTTGAACCCGGCACCGAGTTCAACGCCTTTTACCGCATTGATACTCATCAGCCCGTGCGCGAGGTCGGCCTCGAGCTTGTCGAACACCGGCTCACCCAGACCCGGCGGCACGTTGCTTGCCAGCACGCTGATCTTGGCACCGATGGAGTCCCCTTCTTCACGCAATGCATCCATGAAGGACTCGAGCTCGTCGAGTCGCTCAGGGTCCGCGCAAAAGAACGGATTGTCATCAACGATGGATAAATCGCGCGCGGCCAGCACCAGCGGGCCCAGCTGCGCAACGTAGCCATGAATCCCGATACCCAGTCGTTGCTGCAGGTACTTACGCGCGATTGCGCCCGCCGCAACACGCATGGTTGTTTCCCTGGCCGAGGAGCGGCCGCCACCGCGGTAATCGCGAACACCGTATTTTTGCTGATAGGTGTAGTCAGCATGTCCCGGACGAAATTTGTCCTTGATATCGCCGTAGTCTCGCGAGCGCTGATCGGTGTTCTCGACAATCAGCCCGATCGGAGTGCCCGTCGTCTTTCCTTCGAACACACCGGACAGGATCTTGACCTGATCGGGCTCGTTGCGCTGCGTCGTGTGTCGGTTGCGACCGGGCCTGCGCCGATCGAGGTCGACCTGGATATCCGCCTCGGACAATTCCATGCCCGGCGGACAGCCATCAACAATACAACCCAACGCAAGACCATGACTTTCGCCAAACGTCGTTACGGTAAACAACCTGCCAAAACTGTTGCCGGACACTTCAGATAGACCTTTTTTATGCTTGCGGCCCGAGCGCGGCGAGATCCTGCCTCGTCAGCAGGAACACACCTGCCCCGCCCTGCTCGAACTCGAGCCAGATAAAACCAACGTTGGGAAACGCATACTCGAGCGCCGCCTGACTGTTGCCCACTTCACAGACGAGTATTCCATTGTCCGTCAGAAATCGCGAGGCATCTTTGAGAATTTTCGAGACGGCATCCAGTCCGTCGCTGCCAGAGGCGAGGCCCAGTTCCGGTTCATGACGGAACTCGCGGGGCATCTCCTGCATGTCCTGCTCATCGACGTAGGGCGGATTGCTGACGATCAGGTCGTAACGTCGTGACCCGAGTTCGTCGAACAGATCGGAGCGTACTGGCTGAACGCGATCGGCGACCTCGTGACGCTCGATGTTGATGGCTGCAACGGCCAGCGCGTCCTCCGATATATCCACCGCATCGACAATCGCGTTGGGAAAAGCCTTCGCAATCGCTATCGCGATGCAACCGCTACCTGTGCCGATATCGACGACGTGATGGACTTCGGACGGGGCGATCCACGGCGAGAACCGGTTGGCAATGAGCTCCGCGAGTGGCGACCGGGGCACCAGCACCCGCTCGTCGACGTAGAATTCCAGTCCCGCGAACCAGCCCTGATTGAGGAGGTACGCCAACGGTACCCGTTCGTCGATACGCCGTTTTGCGAGCCGGGACAATTCGTCGAACTGCTCGCCGCTTACCGCGTGCGCATAGACCTCGGGGGCATCGTCATGCGACAACTCCAGGGTCGCAAACACCAGCCAGGCCGCCTCATCCAGCGCATTGTCGGTACCATGACCGTAGCTCAAGCCAGCCGCGTCGAAGCGTTCGGCCAGCTCGCGAATCGCCTGTTCAACGCTCAGTTCACGGGAATTTTGCTCAGTCATCTGCATCAGGCGCCAAAATGTGCGAATGCGACGGCGAATCTATCACGCTGCACAGGCAACTGCCTGTAGAATTGCGAACTGTTTTCGCGCCACGCACTCTGAAGATTCATGAGCCTAAAAAACTTTTTCATCGCCATCCTCCTGGCCGTCGCACTCGCGCTGGGCGTGTTTGTTGCCGTGCGCATGCAGACCCCGGCAGAACCGCGCTCGGCGTTCGTCCTGCCGACGCCAACGCCGCTTCCGGAGTTTGCGCTGGTGAACCAGCAGGGCGAGGACGTGACCAGTGAAGCGTTCCGCGACCACTGGAGCCTGGTCTTCTTCGGTTTCACGCATTGCCCGGACATCTGCCCGACCACGCTGCAGATACTGTCCGCCGCTCGCAAGACGCTGGCCGACAACGGGCAGGATCCGCTGCCCAGAATCGTGCTCGTGAGCGTAGATCCCGAGCGTGATACACCGGAGCTGATGGCGCGGTACATGGGTTATTTCGGGGACGATAATCTCGGTATTACCGGGAGTCTCGATGAGGTGAAGAAACTGACCAAAGGGCTCGGCATCTTCTTTGCGAAGCAACCTGGCAATGAAGAGAATTACTCCGTTGACCATTCCGCGGCAGTGCTCGTCATCAATCCTGAAGCCGAGTTTCACGCCCTGTTCAGCGGCACACACCAGGTCGAGAACTTTGTAAACGATGTACCGTTAATCATGGATGCTTTCTGATGAACCGCCTCTTGCTTCTGCTACTCGCGCTGATGGCCGCGTGCACCAGCGAGCCGCAGCCGCCGCTCGTCGCGAGCGATGTGGTCGTCACTCGACCGATGCCCGGCATGAAGATGAGCGCGGCCTACCTGTCGCTTGCAAATAATTCAGACGAGGCGATTCGAATTTCCCGCGTTGCCAGCGCGCAGTACGAATCCGTACAGCTGCATGAGACCAGGATCGAAGACGGTGTTGCGCGCATGCGCGCAATACCGGTACTCGAAATAGCCGCTGGCGAATCCGTCACCCTTGAGCGCGGTGGCAAACACCTGATGCTGATGCGCCCGACCGGTTCTTCCGATACTGTGTCGCTTCAGTTTCTGGACGGCGACGACCTGCTTCTTACGGTCGACGCGACATTCGAACCGCGGACCAATTGATAAGGCCATGCTTGCAAACGCTTTTGTAGTTCTCCAATACCTGTTGCCGAAACACTGGCTGACGGCGATCGTGTATCGCATCGCGCGCATCCGCAACGCGGCGATGAAGAATTTCCTGATCACGCGCTTCGTCAAGCTGTTCGACGTCGACGTCGAGGAGATCAAGCTCGACCTGCCCGGCGACTTTGCCACCTTCAACGACTTCTTCATTCGCGAGCTGAATGACGATGCGCGAACTATCGACGACCGCGAAGAAGCAATTGTATCGCCCGCAGACGGCACCGTGAGCCTGGCAGGCCGGCTCATCAAGGACAGCCTCCTGCAGGCCAAGGGGATCGAATACTCGCTGGATGATCTGCTGGCCACCGACCTCGAAGAATGCGAATCCTATGTGAACGGCCGATTTGCAACGATCTACCTCGCACCCTACAACTACCACCGAGTGCACGCTCCATTTGACGCGAAGCTGGTGGCCGCGCGCTATGTGCCCGGCGACCTGTTCAGCGTCAGTGACGCCACGGCGGCCAGGGTCCGCGGCCTGTTTCGGCGCAACGAAAGGCTCGTCATGCATTTTCGAACGGCCCGCGGGCCGGCCGTACTGATATTCGTCGGCGCGCTCAACGTCGGCAGCATTTCAACGCCGTGGTCGGGAGAGATTCGACCACGCAAGGCCGGCATCGTCGACGCGATCGATATTTCGCAACACAGCACAGCCGTAAAGAAGGGCGACCTCCTGGGCTGGTTCAACATGGGATCGACGGTCATCCTGCTGTTGCCTGACAACGCGGGCGAATGGCGCAGCGATCTGGAGCCGGGCACGACCCTGCGCATGGGCGAATCGATCGGGAATTTCCCGGTTAGCAAAAAATGACGCACTGGCTGCCGGCCGGCGGCGCCGCGGCAGCACGCTCACGGGCTTCGATGCTGCGACGCATTCGTCATTACTTCGAAACCGCCGACGTTCTCGAGGTCGATACGCCGGCACTGAGCCCTTATGCGGTCAGCGACACGCAGATAGAAAGCTTTTGCATCCCAGGCAGCGCGGTGAGCCCGAATCCGCTGTTCCTCAATACGTCGCCCGAGTTCTGTATGAAACGCCTGCTTGCCGCGGGCTACCCGGACATCTTCTCGGTTTGCCGCGTTTTTCGGGATGGGGAATGTGGCCGGCGACACCAGCCGGAGTTCACGATGATCGAGTGGTATCGACTGGGCTTCGGCCTGCGCGAAATCGTCGCCGACACGGTCGCTGTCATTCAAGCCGCCTTGCCCCGGGAGTTATGCGCCGCCGATCCCGTCACTATCGATTACCGCGACTGCTTCCTGCAGACGCTTGATGTCGATCCGCTGACTGCAGACATCGACGATCTGGCAAAGATCACCAACGCTGACGCGAACCTGCAGCAGTCTATTGGTGAGCACCGTGACGACTGGCTCGATCTCATTTTTGTCACGCGCATTGCGCCGACTTTTGCAACAGACCGCTTGACGGTGCTGCGACACTATCCGGCCTCCCAGGCGGCACTGGCACGACTGTGCCCCGACGACCCGCGCGTTGCCGACAGGTTTGAAGTCTTCTTCGGCGCCGTCGAACTGGCCAACGGCTACGTCGAGCTGACCGACGCTACGGAACAATCGCGACGCATGCAGGCCGACAACGCGGCTCGACGCCGACGCAATCGCGAGGTACGCCCGCACGACGCGAGCCTGCTGGCAGCTCTCGAAGCCGGGCTTCCCGATTGTGCGGGTGTCGCCATGGGCCTGGAACGGCTGCAAATGATCCACGACAACACCGACGATATACGCGACGTACTCACCTTCTCTTTCGAGGCACCCGAATGAACGATGCTGACTACCGGCTGCTGGAATCCCAGCTGCGCGCGCTACTTGGCAACGAAACCGACGCGCTGGCAGCAAGCAGCAACTTTGTCGCACTTCTCTACAACGCGCTCGACGACGTCAACTGGCTGGGCATTTATGTTCTGCGGGGAGACGAGCTAGTCCTCGGGCCGTTTCAGGGAAAAACGGCCTGCGTGCGCATCAGGCTCGACGACGGCGTTTGCGGCACGGCCGCGGCGACGCTGGCAACACAGCGCATAGACGACGTGCATGCGTTCCCAGGGCATATCGTCTGTGACGCGGACTCGCGTTCGGAGATTGTCGTGCCGCTGCTGGTCAACCACGAGTTGGTCGGCGTGCTCGATATCGACAGCCCGTCACTCGCGCGCTTCAGCGAAACCGATCAGCGTGGTATCGAGACTGTTTGCGAAACTTTTTGCAGCCTGCAGGAGGCGCGTAGCGGATTTATTTGACGCGCGAAACGTACTCGCGTGAGCGTGTATCGACCTTGATAGTCTCGCCCTGATCTACGAACAGCGGTACACGCACGACAGCGCCGGTCGACAACGTCGCAGGCTTGCCGCCGCCGCCAGCTGTATCGCCTTTGACACCCGGGTCGGTTTCAGTGACCTCGAGCTCGACGAAATTGGGGGCGCTGACAAGCAACGGCGAGTCGTTCCATAGCGTTATTCCACAGACGTCGCCATCCGTTATCCAGTCTTTGGCTTCACCGACGGCCTTCTCATCGGCGGCATACTGCTCGAACGTGTCCGCAACCATGAAATGCCAGAATTCGCCGTCCGCGTAGAGATACTGCATGTCGGTTTCGCGGACGTCAGCGGCCTCGACAGATTCGCCGGACTTGAAGGTCTTGTCGACGGTCTTGCCGGTCTTCAGATTACGAATGCGTACGCGGCTGAAAGCCTGCCCTTTGCCAGGCTTGACGAATTCGTTCTCGACGATGACACAGGGGTCGCCGTCGATCATGATCCGCAGTCCGGATTTGAACTCACTCGTGCTGAGACTCGCCATTTTTATCGCCCTTTGCCGTCCACCCGGCCGCCAACGAGGCGCCATGATACCGGAGTCTGCCGGCCTTGCCAGCCGCATTTTCGGGCAGCCGTCCGGCCAATTAGCGCCGAAACTTGATGAATGTCACGATTTTGAGAACCCGGTCGCGACTGTGAGAGCCGTTGTGACTAGACTCCCTTGACAGAATATGGATATCACGGAATCCCCCGACCTTGCCAAGGATCTGGATTTGAACGGGTGCCAAAGCATTTCAGTAGCCGTCTTGACAACCGATCAGGACGACGTCGAGTTGATCAACAGCACCCTGCGTGATGCCGGGCATGCGGCGCATTGCCACTGGGTATCCAGCCCGAACACGCTTGCGGACACGCTCTCCGCCGAAAACGTCGAACTCCTCATCCTGAACTGCGACCACTATCCCGACGGGATTCGCCAGGTCGTCAAGCAAAAGGACCGCTATAACCCCGAGCTGCCGGTTATCGCCATGCAGGAAAAGGCCGACGAGTCCGCTATCGAGAGTGCGATGCGCGCCGGCGCCGGCGACCTCGTCTCCATTAGCCTCAAGTCACGACTCCAGTCGGTCGTATCCCGTGAGTTACGCGCGCTGCGTGTTGAGCGCGCCTTGAACTCGACGCTGCAGACAGCCACCGAGTACAAACGCCAGTTGCGCGACAACATGGACGCTTCGACAAGCTCCATTGCGTTGGTACAGGAAGGTATTTTCACCGACGTCAACGACTCCTGGTTAAAGACTTTCAAGGTAAAGGACAAGCGCGACCTGCTCGGCTTCCCGATCATGGACACCTTTGAGCCCGAAAGTCAGGCAGCGATGAAGGGCGCGCTGGTCGCCACGGTCGCGGGCAAATGGCAGAAAGGCGAGAAGCTGATAGTCAAGGCGCACATAGACTCGGGCGAAGCCGAGGAGCTGCATTTGCAGTTCAGCAGAATAGACCTCGACGACGGGCCCTGCGTACAAATCCGCATCGCGCCACAGCTCAAGATTGCGGAAGAACCCACCAAGCTCGTACACGACGCGCTGAAACGCGACCCGACGATGCTGTTCTTCCACCGCGCTCAGTTCATCGAGCGCATCACCAAACGGCTGAAACGAAAGCCGGCATCCGGTACTCACTGCCTGGTTTACATACGACCCGACAATTTCGGTGAGCTCAAGAAAAAGATAGGCGTACTGGACTCGGAAGAAATCCTTGCGCAGTTCGCCGAAGAGGTGCGCAAGCGCCTGCACCCGCGCGACGTTGCAGGGCGTTTCGAAGGCACAGCGATCATGGCGCTCCTTGAGCGTGGCAGTGATCGCGATGCGCAGGTCTGGGGCAAGCAGCTGATTGATCATATCAACAGCAGAACCTTCGAGGTCGCGGACAAGTCCACGCATATGACCTGCACAGTTGGCGCCTGCGGTGTGAGTGAAGTCTTCAGCAATCTTGAAGAATTCGTTGCGGCTACTATTGACGCCTACGAACTTGGCAAGGAAGCCGGTGGCAACAACTCCTGCCTCAGCGAAACCGCGGACGAAGACACCAAACAGCGTGAATTCGACGCGATCTGGGTCAAACACCTTAAGTCGGCGCTCATGGAAGATCGCTTTCGCCTCGCGCAGCTGCCGATTGCCGGCCTGCGCAGTGATTCGGTTCAGATGTACGATCTGCTGGTTCGTATGATTGATGAGCAGGGCAACTCGGTCTTGCCGTCCGAATTCCTGCCCGCCGCAGAACGAAACAACATGATGAAGAACATCGACCGCTGGATGCTGACCGCGGCGATGCGCTTTTGCGGCAATAACGAGGCTGATCGGGTCTTCGTACGATTGTCCCGGCAGTCCATTACCGACACGTCGACGGCCGGCTGGCTGCAGCAGAAACTCGATGAAGAGAGCTTCGACTGCTCGAGGCTGGTCATCCAGGTCCCGGAAAGCGATGCTGCCAAACACATCAAGCAGACGAAGAAACTGGTCGCCCATGCGCGCAAGCTCGGCATCGGGTTCGCGTTAGAGCACTACGGCATCGATCAGGAGCGCTTTCAAATCCTCGACCTGCTCAAACCGGACTACATCAAGATCGACGGTGAACTGATGCATACCCTGATGACCGACAAGACAATGCAGGATGCGGTCGGCAAGATAGTCGGTGCCGCGAAGCAGCGCAACATCAAGACAGTCGCCGAGCGTGTTGAGAATGCGAACGCGATGGCGGTGTTGTTTCAACTCGGGCTGGACTACATGCAGGGACATTATGTTCACGAGCCGGCAGTTGTACTCGAAGACTCACAGAGCGTCCCGCCGACGTCACTTGAAGGCCTTGCCAAAGCCCAAACAGCATCGGGCTAGGCGTGTAATTGCCGCCGTCAAAGTGTGACGTGCATCACACTCTGGTTGCGGAACCACGCGCTAACGATCCACTTATGCAAAAACATAGAATGAGATCCTGTTTTTCAAACCGAATTCTCCCTAATCTGTTCGTCAGGCTGCCCGCGGAGTAACCGACAGTGAATCACACACGATCCAAGCAAACCCGAATGCGCCGCCTGGCGACGCGTACGCAACAGACACTGTTGCCGCTGGTCGCGGTCAGCGGCGGCCTTGCCACCCTGCCCGCCAATGCGCTCGAACTGGGCGATATCACGGTGCAATCGCAACTCGGACAACCGCTGCGCGCAAGTATCGCCTACGCCCTGGCACCCAACGAGGAAATTTCTGAAAGCTGCGTTACGCTGGGCTTGGGCGCCGCGGCAAGCGGATTGCCAGGCATTGGTCGCGCTGCGCTCAGCATAGCCAACGGCGCGATCCTGCTGACCGGCAAGCAACCCGTGCGTGAGCCGATGGTGACTGCGATGCTCAACGTCGACTGTCCGTACACGGCCAACCTGAGCCGCGAGTACCTGATGTTCATCGACCCTGCGAGGCCCGGCGCTGCCAGCCAGCCACAGGCCGACGCCCGCACGGCTGCGGCCAGCGTCCCGCCCCGCCGCGACGTAACGAACAATCCGTCACGGGCACGAGTAGCAGGCCCTGCGGTCGATCAGAGTCCCATTGCACCTGCTGACCGTTACCGCGTACAGCAGGGCGACACGCTGTCGCAGATCGTGCAGCGCGTTGACAACCGTTCTACGAGCCTCTGGCCCGCCGTCAACGCGATTTTCGATGCCAATCCCGATGCGTTCATCGACAACGACCCGAACAGGCTGAAAGCCGGTAGCTGGCTGACAATTCCGGCTTCCATCGCCACAGGGGCATCGGCCCCGGCCGCGACCGTCGCTCAGAGCGACGCGAGTCCGGCCAACCCCGTGGATACCGTCACGGAAAACACAGGCACAGCAAGCTCACCGACGGAAGGCGCCGCAGCCGACGTTGGAACGACAATGTCGGATACGACAAATGATCTCAGCCCGGTTATTGCCGAGCCGGCGCTCGCCGAAGCGACGAGCGAAAATCGATTCGTCGACGATAGTCCGTTCATCGACAATGAGGCACCGAGCAGCGAGACCATCATCATCGCTGACACAGAACTCGAAGGACCGGCTACCGTCTCATCATCTCCAAACGTGACGACGGCCGTCATCAGTACAGAATCGGAAACGAATAATTACTCGTGGTCCTGGCTGATGTGGCTCGCCGGCACCGGTGTAGCATTGATCGTCACGCTGCTTCTTTTTGGACGCCTCTTCCGTGGCCGACCCGACGCTGCCGAGATGGTTTCAGACGCCCCACAACGACGTGTGACGGATCTCGATCCGACCATTTCGCCGGACAACGGCGGCATCGAAGTCATTACGCACACCGCAGGCTATACGATCGAGGATGACTCGCCAACGGCGGAGAACCTTACGCTGGACGCGGATCTCGTTATGGGCACAGGCCTCGACGACGGCACAGACATGGAGGTTGCGCAGGATTTCGGCTTCGCTTCGCCGACCGAGCTCGATATCGAGCTGCCGTTCGAGCCCCAGCCGTCGATACCGAATTCCGATACCGGTATTTTCGCAGCCGATGATGACGAGACTTCGGTTATGGAGCGCGGCGATGTCGACGATGTCGACGAATACGACCTGTCGGTCGTCATCGATGCCACGAAGATGCCGCGGTCTGAGGAAATCACGCAACGCGACCTGCAAGCCGTCGAAGTCGAGGCAGTGGACGACATAGCGGAGTCGGACAGTTATGCAATCGACAGCGACGTTGAGCTCGAAATTCTCGAGCAGGACTACGAGGACGAGCTGACCGCAACGCAGGCTCTGAATGCCGAAATCCTGCGTGCGGCGGAAGAACTCGCGATCGATACCGCGGATACCGCCTACGGAGACTACGATATTACCAGCGAAGTCACCGCGGCGATGCCGCTGGCGTCAGTGACCGAACTCGACGTGACGTCGCAGCTGCCGACACGCGGCAGGCGCGCGAACGACGATGACGAGACGGGCATCCACGAAGCAGAAACTGCCGAGATTCCGCACGCCGAGAACGACGAAACCGCCGAAATGGAATTGGACGACAAAACCGTGGACACCAAGGCTATCTAGAACCCGGGCTCACTGACCGGTCGGGGCGGGTCATCTTTTAGCCTCGGGATAATCGACGGGCCGTGCAATGCCCGGGAACACGCGTGAAGTGCCGTGGCACGGCTACTCTACGCCAATCAGTCGCTCGGCCTTGCGCCAGCCTTTGGGCAGCAGGCTGCCGCGCAGCGCCCGTTCACCGTAATAATCATCGACGTCGTCCCACTTGATCGTCATTATCCGCGTCCCGGTGTGCACCTGAAGGCTGCCCTCCTCGGGGACAACGGCGGCAGCCACCATTCTCTCCTCGCCGCCCTGGTATTTCTTCGTCGGGATGTTGATCAACTTGTTGCCCTTGCCCCTGGCGAGCTCGGGAAGCTCCTCCAGCTCGAAGAACAGTAAACGACCGATGGAACTTACGGCGGCAATCAGGCACTCGCGATCCGTCGGCACCGGCGCAGGCACGACGGCCCTGCCGCCGGCCGGCACTCGCAGAATCGACTTGCCCGCCTTGTTGCGGGAGACAAGGTCGCCCAACGTGGCGACGAACCCGTAGCCGGCGTCACTCGCGAGCAGGTACTTCTGTTCAGCGTCGCCGATCATGGCGCCGCAGAATGCCGCGCCATCGGGTGGCTTGAAGCGGCTCGAAAGCGGTTCGCCCTGCCCGCGCGCCGAAGGCAGCGTGCCGGCGATAACGCTGTACACGCGCCCGGTGCTATCAATGAACATCGCCAGCTGATTGCTACGTCCCTGCACCGCCGCGAGATAGCTGTCGCCGGATCGATAGCTCAATGCCGTCGGATCGATCTCGTGTCCCCTGGCCGCGCGCGCGTAGCCGGCCTTCGACAGCACAACCGTGACCGGCTCGCTGGCCACCAGCTCTGTCTCATCCAGCGCCTGCGCCGCCTCGCGCCTGACGATCTCGGTACGCCTGTCATCACCATAGGCTTCGGCGTCCTCGAGAATTTCCTTCTTGATCAGTGTCTTCAATCGCGCCGCACTTTTCAGCGTCTTATCGAGCCAATCGCGCTCTGCGGCAAGCTCATCCTGCTCGCCACGGATCTTCATTTCCTCGAGCTTGGCGAGATTCCGCAACCGCAGGTTGAGGATCGCCTCAGCCTGTATGTCACTGAGCTTGAAGCGTTTCATCAGCACCGGTTTCGGCTTTTCTTCCTCGCGAATTATTGCGATGACCTCGTCAATGCTGAGGTAAGCAACCAGCAGGCCGTCGAGGATATGCAGCCGATCGTTGACGATCTGCAACCGATACCCAAGACGGTTCCGAACCGTCTGCTTCCTGAACGTCAGCCACTCGGACAGCAGTTCGAGCAGGTTGAACATCCTGGGCTTGCCGTTCAAGCCGATAATGTTCATGTTGACGCGTGCGGTCCGCTCCAGCGACGTGGTCGAGAACAGGTGTGACATGAGCTGCTCGACATCGACGCCACGCTTCTTGCTGATAACCAGGCGCGTGGGGTCCTCGTGGTCCGACTCATCGCGAAGATCATCGACCTGCGGCAGTTTCCTGGCACGCATTTGCGCCGCGATTTGCTCGAGGATCTTGCTGCCGGAGATCTGGTGCGGCAGCGAGTAAATCACGATGTCGCCCTTCTCGACCTTGTACGACGCACGCAGGCGCAGCGTGCCACCGCCGGTCAAGTACATGTCGACTATTTCGTCGCGGGGGGAAACCAGTTCGCCACCCGTCGGGTAATCGGGCCCTTTGATGTGCTTCATAAGCTGCTGGACGGTCGCTTTCGGATTGTCGAGCAGGTGCACGAGCGCGCTGGCCACTTCCCTGAGATTGTGTGGCGGCACATCGGTCGACATTCCCACGGCGATTCCGGTAGTACCGTTCAGCAGCAAATTGGGCAGGCGTGCCGGCAACACTACGGGCTCGTTCATTGTGCCGTCGAAATTGGGCGTCCAGTCAACCGTACCGTCGCCGAGTTCCTGCAAGAGACTCTTGGCATAGGGCGTCAGCCGCGACTCCGTGTAACGCATAGCAGCAAACGACTTCGGATCATCGGTCGATCCCCAGTTACCCTGCCCGTCAATAATCGTGTAGCGGTACGAGAAGTCCTGCGCCATCAGCACCATGGCCTCGTAACAGGCCGAATCGCCATGCGGGTGGAATTTACCAATGACATCGCCGACGGTACGCGCCGACTTCTTCGGCTTCGAGGCGGCCGAAAGGCCCAGCTCGCTCATTGCGTAGATGATGCGACGCTGCACCGGCTTCAGGCCGTCGCCAATCTGCGGCAACGCGCGATCGAGAATCACGTACATCGAATAATCGAGGTACGCCTTCTCCGTGTAATCCTTCAGCGTCTGCTGCTCTACGCCCTCGAGATTGAGACTGCTTTGCATATCGGACACTTCTTATACCTCAGCCAGGTCGCCCTTGGTTTCAAGCCATTTTCGACGGTCTTTTGAACGCTTCTTGGCAAGCAGCATGTCCATCATCTGCTCGGCGTTGTCCTTTGCCGTAATCGTCAACTGCACCAGGCGCCGCGTATCGCGGTTCATCGTCGTTTCGCGGAGTTGTCCCGGGTTCATTTCGCCGAGGCCCTTGAAGCGCGTGACCGATACCTTGGCGCGTTTCTTCTCCGCCTCGATGCGATCCAGGATGCCCCTGCGTTCGCCCTCATCGAGCGCGTAATACACTGCCTTGCCAACGTCTACGCGATACAACGGCGGCATGGCAACGTATACGTGACCTGCCATGACCAGTTCGCGAAAGTGCCGCAGAAACAGCGCGCACAAAAGCGTCGCGATATGCAGGCCGTCCGAGTCTGCGTCTGCCAGGATGCAGACCTTGTGGTAACGCAGGCCGTCGATGTTGTTGGTTCCCGGGTCGACACCCAGCGCCACGGATATGTCGTGCACCTCCTGGGATGCGAGGATCTCTCCGGAATCAACCTCCCAGGTGTTCAGGATCTTGCCACGCAGCGGCATGATTGCCTGGGTCCTGCGATCGCGAGCCTGCTTGGCCGAGCCACCGGCGGAGTCGCCCTCCACCAGGAAAATCTCACAGAGCTCCGGCTCCTGCGAGGTGCAGTCCGCGAGCTTGCCGGGCAACGCCGGACCCGAGACGATCTTCTTGCGAACCACCTGTTTCGCCGACTTCAGGCGCCGCTGCGCCTTGCCGATGGCGAGCTGCGCAATCTGATCGCCGGTTTCCGGATGCTGATTGAGCCACAGCGCGAAGTTGTCCTTGATAATGCCCGCGACAAACGCCGCGGACTCACGCGAAGACAGGCGCTCCTTGGTCTGTCCAGAGAATTGCGGGTCTTCGAGCTTGGTGCTCAGGACAAAACTCAGCCCATCCCAGACATCTTCCGGTGCAATATTGACGCCGCGCGGCAACAGGTTCCTGAAATCGCAAAACTCGCGCAGCGCATTCGTCAGGCCCGTGCGTAAACCGTTAACGTGCGTGCCGCCCTGCGGCGTGGGAATAAGGTTTACATAGCTCTCGGTGACGTTGGCACCACTATCGATGGTCCACACAAGCGCCCAATCGAGCGCCTCGTTATTGCCGGTCAGGCTGCCTGCGAACGGCTCCGATGGCAGCGTCTCGGCAGCACCGATCTCCTCGAGGAGGTACTCCTCCAGGCCACCGGCATAGCACCATTCAAATTTTTCCTTGGTTTTTTCGACCTTAAGGCGGACGGTGATGCCGGGGCACAGCACGGCCTTCGCGCGCAGGGCATGTTTCAAGCTTGGAACGGAAAACTTCGGCGAGTCGAAGTATTTCTCATCCGGCCAGAAACGTATCGTCGTGCCCGTATTGGCCTTGCCGACCGAGCCAACCACTTCGAGCTTGCCGCGCTTCTTGCCGCCGGCAAAACTCATGTTGTATTCCTTCGCGCCCCGGCGAATCCAGACCTCGAGATTCTTCGACAAGGCATTCACGACCGACACACCCACACCGTGCAGGCCGCCGGAGTACTGGTAGGTCTCGTTGGAAAACTTGCCGCCGGCGTGCAGCCGCGTAAGGATCAGTTCGACGCCCGGAATCTTCTCCTTGGGGTGCTTGTCGACCGGCATGCCGCGGCCGTCATCGGAGACTTCGACCGAGCCGTCCTTGAAGATCGTGACATCGAGCTTCTTGCAGTAACCGGCGAGCGCCTCGTCAATACTGTTGTCGATGACTTCGTGAGCAAGGTGGTTCGGCCGCGTTGTATCGGTGTACATGCCCGGCCGACGTCGAACAGGTTCGAGTCCGCTAAGGACCTCGATGTCCGCAGCGTCGTATCGTTTACTCATCAATCAGATAGCCAGTTATCAGATTGCCAGAAAGGTGCCCGGCGCGATTCTAGCCTGAATGAATAACGGGCGCACCCGTTAAAGTGAGGCAGGCCTGTGAATAACAGGCAGCATGTCGAAAAATCTGCAGGCGCGCTCGGAAGAATGAAGCAAGCGGCGAAACGCCGCATGGCTTTGCGGCCTGTCAGTTGAAATCGGCGACTAGGGCGTCGCGAATATTGTCCGCAACCGGGCTAATCTCGACGCGACAGTTTTCGTGATCGATGCCGGCGACCAGTGACGCGCCGTTTTTCAGCGCGGCGACCTGCTCGGGCGGAAACTCGAAACGCATAAAGTGCACAGCCGAGGTCTTTTCATCGTCGGAGCGTTCCATGTCTTCATCGGCAATAGCGAAGATACGATCAAAATCCGCAACCTGCACGTAGACCCGGTTTTCGACGCCTTTCAGCTGCGTCAGCATCGCGCGACGCTCCTCGACCTCCGGAAACTCGACCATGAACGTGGCCTTCCAGTTCGAACCATCGGGAATCAGCGGATTGTAGGCCTCGAGTTCCTCGTTAATGCCATCCGCCTCGAAGATACGCTCGATGCGCAGCATCTCCTGGACCTGGTACTGCATGGTCAGAAGGTCCTCGAAGTACAGCGCGGCGTTTGTGCCGAGTGCCAGGCGGCGATTGCGTTTGTGTTGCAGCACTTTCTCGCGGAAAGCAGGTCGCGCTTCAGCGTATTGCTCCAGGCTGTACAGCTTGTCGCGTGTCAGTTTTTGCATGGTGTTCATATTCCGTAGGCCGTTCTCAGTAGACTCATTGGGTTATTCGCCTCGTGATCGTCGAGATCCTGGACGATTTGCTCTGCCGCCATGGGACAGTCGCTGACAAAGTGGTCTGCTTCTGCTTTCTTCAGTTTGTTCACTACCGGGCGCGCAATCTTCTTCGACACCTCGTGGTACTCCTTCTTGACCGCGTAGGTGCCGTCGTGCCCGGAGCATCGTTCGATTGCTTCGACCGTCGTCCCTGGCACCAGCTGTAGCGCATCTCGCGTCTTCAGGCCGATATTCTGAACCCTGAGGTGGCAAGGCACCTGGTAGGAGATCTTGCCGAGCGACTGCTTGAACTCGGTCTTGAGCTGCCCATCCTTGTGCCGCAGCATCAGGTATTCGAACGGGTCGAACATGGCAGCACGAACCTTCGCAACATCCGGATCATCCGGGAACATCAACGGCAGCTCCTGCTTGAACATCAGCGTACAAGACGGAATCGGCGTCACGATGTCCCAGCCTGCGTCGACCATCGCCGCCAGCACGGGAATATTGATTTCTTTAGCCTTGGCAACGGATTCGAGATCACCGAGCTCCAGCTTGGGCATGCCGCAGCAGACTTCTTTCTCAGCCAGCGCCATGGGGATGCCGTTGTGCTCGAAAACAGCGACGAGATCTTCGTCGATTTCCGGGTGGTTCCTGTTTCCGTAGCAGGTCGTGTACAGCACCACCTTGCCGCGCGTGCTGGCCGTTTCCTGGCCGGCAACCTCACCAACGTCTTTAAGTCGCTTCAAGCGCTTTCGTGCTGTGTTCGAGTGGTATGGCGGCACCGGTGCATCGCGATGCACGCCGAGCGCCTTTTCAACCAGCTTGCGCCCGGATTTGCTGCGGTTAATGGCATTCACAGCATTCACAACCACCGGGATACCGGCGAGCTTGCCGACCTTGTCGGTCGCGCTTAATACCGTGTCGCGAAACGACGCACCCTGCTTCTTGAAGCGGGCCGCTTTGGCCCGCAGCATCAGGTGCGGGAAGTCGATGTTCCATTCATGCGGCGGCACATACGGACACTTGCTCATATAGCACATGTCGCACAGGTAGCAGTGATCGACGACATCCCAGTAAACAGGCTTGGGTACGCCATCGACCTCCATCGTTTCCGATTCATCGATGGCATCGAACAACGTGGGAAAGGAATTACAGAGATTGAAACAGCGGCGGCAACCGTGACATATGTCGAACACGCGCTCGAGTTCCTCAAACAGAGGCTCCTCGTCGTAGAATGCGTCCGACTTCCAGTCGAGCGGGTGTCGCGTCGGTGCCTCAAGGCTGCCTTCGCGTCTGCCTTCAGAGCTGCTCATTGAAATAGCGGCGACAAAAGACGCCGGGCCAGTTGGCCCGGCGATCCTGTCAATGCTTAGTCGTCGAGCGAGTCGAGCGCTTTCTGGAAGCGGTTGGCGTGTGAGCGTTCCGCCTTCGCCAGGGTCTCGAACCAGTCAGCAATTTCGTCGAAGTCTTCGTCGCGAGCGGTCTTCGCCATGCCCGGGTACATGTCGGTGTACTCGTGAGTCTCGCCAGCAATAGCGGCGGCCAGGTTCAGTGAGGTTGCGCCGATCGGCAGTCCGGTCGCCGGATCACCAACTTCTTCGAGATACTCGAGGTGACCGTGCGCGTGGCCGGTTTCACCTTCCGCCGTGGAACGGAATACAGCAGCGACGTCGTTGTAGCCTTCAACATCCGCTTTCGCTGCAAAGTAAAGGTAACGACGGTTCGCCTGCGATTCACCGGCAAATGCGTCTTTGAGGTTGTTTTCTGTCTTGCTGCCTTTTAGTGACACGGTTAAGTCCCCTCTCAGATGATAATGAATGTTGATTAGACTAAGTCTAATAGCGAATGACTGTATGCCTCCGACCATTTTCTGTCAACTGTGGAAACCTCGGGGTAGACAGGGCTCTGGCCCTCACGGAGATTGACGCTGTGCACACCGGTCTGTAGCGTATCGGCGCTGTTGGTTTGCGGAAGAACGTCATGAGTTCGGCAAAGAAATTCAATCTCGAAAAATCCCTGTCCGACCTTGAAGCGCTGGTCGAAGAACTCGAATCCGGTGACCTGCCGCTCGAAAAAGCCATGAAGAAATTCGAAGAAGGCATCAAGCTGACGCGCGGCTGCCAGAACGCGCTGAAAGAAGCCGAACAAAAAGTCGAGATTCTGCTGCAGAGTGCGGGTAGCGAAAATCTCGATGACTTCCTCGGCGACGACGAAGATTAGAGCGCAACCCTAACGTAGCACCCCGAGGGCACGTAGCACCCCGAGGGCACGTAGCACCCCGAGGGCACGTGGCACCCCGAGGGCACGTGCGAGTTGGCATTGTCCCCGAATGGGGAGGCGCGCTCCTACGGAATCAATCCTGAAGCAACGCCATTAGCGCAACCACCGTCGATTCCACACCCGAGCGGACAGAAGGCGCAGGCGAAATCTTGAACAATGGCGAATGGTGGCTCGGAACCGGTGGTCCACCAGCCAACTCCGTCTCGAAGTCCGCTTGCGGCGTTCCGCCGATTGCCCAATAGACACTCTGTATGTCCGGGTCAGCGGTAAAGAACGGGAAATCTTCCGCGCCCATGCCCTTCGTCGGGATATCAACGACAGCCTCATCGCCCATGGCGTCTGTCCAGGCGACTTTAAGTCGGCGCGTCAGCTCAGGGCTATTTGTTGTTGGGGGGACGCTTTCCTCGGAGATGATCACCTCGGGCAGCATGTCGTCGGGCAGGCCCGCAACACGCCCCATGTTTTCCGCGATGCGCTTAATGCCATTCAGCAAGATTGCACGCGTCTGTTCACTGGTATTCCTGACCGTTAGCTGCAGGTGGGCTTCATCGGAAATAATGTTGTGCTTGGTACCCGAATGAAACGAACCCACCGTAACAACGCCCGGATCACGAGGCGACAGCTCGCGGGAAACCAGGGTCTGTAACGCCAGTACAATCTGGCTGCCCAGTACAATCGGGTCTTTGCCGCGGTGCGGGCTCGCGCCATGTGCGCCGACACCGTGGATAATGATGTCCACCGTATCCGCGCCGGCATACGGGCTGCCTTCGGAGACATTGATGGTGCCGGCAACACCACTGGACGAGACGTGAAATGCGAGCGCGTAGTCGGGCTTCCCGAACCTCTCCCAAAGGCCGTCGTCTTTCATTGCCCGGGCGCCAAGAACGCGCTCCTCCGCCGGTTGCACGATCAACATCAGCGTGCCGTTCCACTGGTCTTTTCTCGCTACCATCTGCCGCGCGGTACCCACGAGGCTCGTAATGTGCACGTCATGCCCGCAGGCATGCATGGTAAATACCTCGTTACCGGTGATCGGGTCGGTTTGCGTTGCGCGCGACGCGTTGTCGAGGCCGGACTTTTCCTCCACAGGTAGACCATCCATGTCGGCACGCATCATCACCAGTGGGCCGGCGCCATTCTCGAGCATGGCCACGACGCCGGTGCCACCGACGTTTTCGGTGACTTTGAACCCGGCTGCCCTGAGCTCTCCGGCCATGCGTTTCGCCGTCTCGAATTCAACCGTCGATAGCTCTGGATTGCGATGAAAATGATCGAACAGGTCGGCAAGATACGCATCGTAGTCACTACGCACAGCGTCGTTCAGATCGGCCGCGATGGCCGGCGAGGTAAGACATATCGCCGCAAGGCAAGCAAGGCGCTTCATGTTTGGTATCCCCTCAACTCTTACAATTTATCGGTATGTAGCTCCATACTGCTAGGCTTTGGTTGGCAAATCCATGGCCGCCCTAACGCCGGAACCGCAGCGATCCAGGAAATCGCCGATCAAGCTGGCCGTGTCTGCCGGCAATGACACTACCCCCAGGCGGGGCTGAGTTCGTGGCCATCAACCTCATCTGCGACAGTTTCTATCCAGAACAGGCGAATTACGGCGGCAGCAATGAAGATTCTTGAGTTCAGCACGACCATGGTTTAGGTTTTACCGCACGAAGAGGAGAGTTGAATGTTCGAATTGACTTACTCGCGAAAGAACATCGTTCGAACGGTCGCGACCGGGTTCATGCTCGGCGCGCTCGTTCTATCCATCGGATCCATTGTAATCTTCGTTGGTCTGGCCGCGTTCGGCGTTCGACCGTTCACGCTGAAGAGCGTACTGGTCTATGTTGCAATGGCGCCCGTCGTTTTTCTTTTTTACGGCATAGTTCTTGGCTGGGTTGTCCGCCTCGGACTGGGGCTGCACGCTTTCTGGAGCTACCGCCGGAATCCAAGAAAACTAACAATGCCATTGCCGAGCGAAATGGCGGAGCGCTAGCTCAGGTATTGGCGGCGCCGCTGCCCTGCAGTCGATTGATCAGCGCACGCAGGAATACCTTGTTGAAGCGCAGCTGGCAGGCAGATGAGACCTGCTCCATCAGGGACGAGCTGACACGCAGAATCGTGACCTGGCCTTGCGCCTTGATGGACGCCTGTCGTCGCGCACCACTAACGTAGCTGGTCTCGCCGAAGCAGTCGCCATTCGACAGCGTGCCGAGGTTGTTGCCGTTCGCCTGCACCGTTACATTGCCTGCAACGATGATATAGAAACGATCATCGACCTCGCCTTCACGCACGATGTCCTCGTCATCCTTGTACTCATGCCAATCCGAAGCCCTGAGTACTTCCCAGATCTCAGCGTGCGAAAACTCGTGAAAGAAGGTAAGTGTGCGCAGCAGATCGAAATGTTCCTGATTGTCGAGGCTGTCGTATTTCTGCCGAAGGTCCTTGTAAACGCGCGTCAGTTCCGCCGCCATCGCAGTGCCGGTCATCAAGCGTTTGTTCTGGTCCTTCTGCATCGTCGTCATCACAACGTGCTCGAGTTCCTCGGGCAAATCGGCGCGATAAGTGTGAATTGGCGGCGGTGTCGCGTAGACAATCTGGTGCAGCAGTTTCGACAGGTTGTCGGCACGGAACGGTCGAAAGCCAGTCAATAACTCGTACATCACCGCACCCAGGGAATACAGGTCGGAGCGCGGTGTAAGTTCTTCGGACTGCACCTGCTCGGGTGACATATAGCTTGGGCTTCCTGCAATGCCCTCGATGCGCGATACATCCGAGTCGCTGACGATTGCGATACCGAAGTCGATAATGCGCACGTCGTTGTCGATCGTGAGCATGAGGTTACTGGGTTTAATGTCGCGATGGATGACACCGCGGCCGTGTGCGTAGTGCAGCGCCTTGGCGCACTTGTAAATAATTTCCACGACGTCATCGACGCGCAGCAGGTTGTCGGGGCGACAATAGGTTGCGAGCGTTCTTGCGCCCTGAATATGTTCCGTAACGACGTAGTAGCTGCCGTCTTCCTCACCGGCATCGTAGATCGGCATGATGTTCGGGTGCTGCAGCATCCCGACCATGTGCGCTTCATTGAAGAACATCTTGCGAGAGACCTTCGCGCGCTCGGCGTCCTGGTCTTCTTCGATGTTGTAAACCTTGATCGCGACGTCGCGCCGATAGTAAGGATCGTGAGACAGGTAGACGATACCCGTGCTACCGCGACCAATTTTATTGATGATGACGTACTTACCGATTTTATCGGGAACGCCGTCAGGGCGTGCGATGTCGCTTACCGTGGTCGCCATGTTGTCTCAACTGGTTAGATCATTAGCCACCTGTATAAACCCAGTACTACTGCGGCATACAGCGCGGCTACGAGGTCGTCCAGCATAATTCCCACACCGCCGCCCAGTCTGTGATCCAGGTCCCGAATCGGCCAGGGTTTGACAATATCAGTCAGCCGAAAAAGGCCAAAAGCAAGCAGCCAGCCGACCGGTGTCAGCGGCGCCGCCAGCAGCGTCAGGTACATGCCTGCGATCTCGTCCCAGACAATGCCGCCGTGATCGTGAACACCTATACGACGTGCGCTTTCGCCACAAATCCAGACGCCCGACACCACCAGCGCCAAAGCCACGCCCAATTGAACATAAAGTCCGAAATCCAGCGTCAGCCAGAACAGCAGCACCCCCGGGAGCGATCCAAACGTGCCCGGCGCAAAAGGCGCGAGGCCTGTGCCGAAGCCGAATGCCAGGAAGTTGACCGGATCGGTCAATACCGTGCGAGCAGCGACCTTCTGCGATTTTTCTGTCCGTTTGTTCACAGGGAGTGACGGTACCCGCTGTCATCGTATTCCACAATGACACCCCGGTTTCGGCATTGCAGGCCGCGGCCATCTACCACCGTGCCGATCGCTGTTACACCTTCGATGCCTTCGACGTCGGCAGGCCGCGCCGTGAAACAAAGCTCGTAGTCGTCACCGCCCGTCACGGCAAGGCGAACCCTCTCCGGCTCATCGAGGCGCGCCTCGAGCGCAGCGGAGAGCGGTAACCGTTCGATGTCGATGGTGCCGCCGACACGGCTCGCATCCAGCAGCTTGCCCAGGTCACCGGCCAGCCCATCCGACACATCGATCGCGGCGCTCGCGCGGCCAAGCAAACGACGACCTGTCTCAATGCGCGCACTTGGGCGCAGGAATCGTCCCACCAGGTAATCATCGTGTTCGCCACGACCGAGCAACAGCAGCCCTGCCGCCGCGTCGCCGAGCGTACCTGTTACGAAAATAGTGTCGCCGACTCGCGCGCCACTACGTAGCAGCGCCTGGCCCGTCTCAACGTCGGCCGTGACATGCACGGTGGCTACCAGTTGCGCACCGCTCGTCGTGTCACCACCAATCAGCGCAACATCGAACTCGCCGGCTGCCGTATACAGGCCGTCCGCAAAGTCGGAAATCCACTGTTGGTCTTTTTTCGGCAGCGTCAGCGCCAACGTCATGCATCGAGGTACGGCTCCCATTGCCGCGACGTCAGAAAGGTTGACGGCAACCACGCGGTAACCGACGTCCGCCGCACTGATGTCGGCGGGAAAATGCACGCCCTCGACCAGGGTATCGATAACCTGCACCTGGTCACGACCGGGCTCGGGGCGGAGTACCGCTCCGTCGTCGCCGACACCGGTCACTATGCCCGGCGCGCCTGCGGGTCGACTGAAGAACCGACGTATCAGTTCGAATTCATCCACCGGCGTTCGCCTGAACCTCCACTTCCCGCAGCATTTTCGCCGCCGCGTCCAGGCAGGCATTGATGTACTTGTGTCCGTCCTGCGCGCCAAAGCGGCGGGCCAGGTTGACGCTTTCGTTAATCACGACTTTATACGGGATTTCGATCCTGCACTTGAGTTCATAAGTACCGATCAGCAGTATCCCGAACTCGACCGGATCGAGCTGATCGAGCGGCCGGTCGATGAGCTCATCAATCGTCTCCTCGAGTTCGGCCTGCTCTTTGCAGATCGCGTTCAGCTGCTCGTCGAAGTACTCCTGGTCGACGCGCTCGTAAGCGACCTGATCATGAAACTGCGACAGCAGCTCGGATCGAGAGTGCCCGGCGAGCTGCTTCTGGTACAACGCCTGGAGCAATAGCTCGCGAGCGCGCGTCCGTGCGCCCGTTCCTTTTGAACTGGCTTTACTCATCAGGGTGGCTGTCAGTCGATGCGACGAGTGTGTTTTTCTGGCCCGCTCGCGTACATGACTTAGTCGATCCTCCGCAGCAGGTTGACCATCTCGATAACGGCAAGCGCGGCTTCCTCACCTTTGTTGCCCGCCTTCGTTCCGGCACGCTCGATAGCCTGCTCGATGGAATCCACGGTCAGCACGCCGTTGCCAATCGGGATGCCGTGTTTTTGCACGGCGGCCGTTATACCTTTGACGCACTCACCGGCAACGTAGTCAAAATGCGGCGTGCCGCCCCGAATGACGGCGCCGAGCGCGATGATTCCGTCGACGCGCCGGGTAGCCGCGAGCCTGTCCAGCGCGATCGGCATTTCGTAAGCACCCGGTACACGGATGATCTCGATATCCGCGTCGGCTGCCCCGTGCTGTCGCAGGCAATGCAACGCGCCCTTGATCAGCGATTCGACAATGAAGTCGTTAAAGCGGGCAGCGACAATAGCGAAACGCCCGTCGCGGACGATTAGGTCACCCTCTGTGGTCTTGATTTTATCCATGGCCTGGCGCTGTTCTCAGACGTACTCAGTGATTTCCAGGTCGAAACCTGAAATCGCGTACATGTGTTTAGGCGCCGATAATACACGGATTCTGCTGAGACCGAGGTCGCGGAGAATCTGTGCGCCGACGCCGTAGGTACGAAGCACCATGTCGCCGCTGCGGTGCTTGTCGAGATCGCTCCTTTCCTCACCGAGGGTCTCGACGGAATCCATGAATTCGCGCGATGATTCCTGGTCACGCAGCAGCACTATGACGCCCGCCTCTTCCCTGGAAATTCGTTCAATCGCACTATCCAGCGGCCAGCCCAGCGAGGGGCTCTTGACGCCGATAACATCGCCGAGCGTGTCCTGAAGATGGACGCGAACCAGCGGCGTGTCGACGGCCTCGAGGTCACCCTTTACCAACGCGACATGCACCGAGCGATTGATGTGGTCGTCGTAGCAATACATCCTGAAGTCACCGTACTCGGTCTCGACGAGCTGTTCGGCGATGCGTTCGACGTTGCGCTCTTTCTCGAGGCGGTAGCGAATCAGGTCGGCGATCGTGCCAATGCGGATACCGCGCTTCTTCGCGAATTTTTCGAGATCGGGACGCCGCGCCATCGATCCATCCTCGTTGAGGATCTCGACGATCGCCGCCGCCGGCTCGAGACCGGCGAGGCGGGCAAGGTCGCAGCCTGCCTCCGTATGACCGGCGCGAGTGAGTACGCCGCCGGGCTGTGCCATCACGGGGAAAATGTGTCCCGGCTGCCTCAGGTGCTCCGGCTTGGCGCCGGACGCGACGGCCGCCTGGATCGTCTTGGCGCGATCGGATGCCGAGATACCGGTGGTAATGCCCTCGGCCGCCTCGATCGATATCGTGAAATTGGTCGCGTGATGCTCATCGGTATCGCTGACCATCAGCGGCAGGCGCAACTGCTTGCAGCGCTCGCGACCGAGCGTCAGGCAAATAAGACCGCGCCCGTGCGTCGCCATGTAGTTGACGTCCTCGGCACGCACTTTTTCGGCCGCCATGATGAGATCGCCTTCGTTCTCGCGGTTCTCGTCGTCGACCATGATGACCATCTTGCCGGCTGATATGTCGGCGATGATGTCTTCGATGTCGCTGAAGATTGAAGCGTGCACGCTGGGGTGCACCGTGGTGTTGTCAGGCATAACCATGCGCCTTCAGTAAGTCCAGTGAAATGCCGCTGCCATCCGGGTTCAGCAGGCGCTCGGTGTAGCGGGCCAGCAGATCTACCTCGACATTGACGACGGTGCCGACCTTGTAGTGCTCGATAATCGTGACCTCGGCCGTATGGGGAATGATATTCACCTCGAAGCTATTAGCGGATACTTCGTTGATGGTAAGGCTGACGCCGTCCATGCACACAGAGCCCTTCTTGGCGACGTAGCGCGCGTATTCTGTCGGAATCTCGATGACAAGCCTTATCGATCGGGCATCGGCCGCCCTGGCCGCCACGGTACCCGTGCAGTCGACATGCCCGCTGACGAGGTGGCCGCCGAGGCGCTCACCGAGGCTGATCGAGGGTTCGAGGTTCACGGCGGAGCCAACTTCAAGCTTGCCGAGCCCCGTCACGTTCAGGGTCTCGACGGACACGTCGGTATCGAAGCCATCGTCGTGAAACGCGACGGCAGTCAGGCACACGCCGTTTACGGCGATGCTCTCACCGAGCTCGTAGTCGGACCACGGCAGACCGCTCGAGCGGACCGTGAGGCGAACGTCTCCGCCGCGTCGCTGGATGGCGGCGATCGTTCCCCTGGCTTTGATAATTCCCGTAAACATCAGTATTGAACCCTGGCGGTTATGCGCGTGTCGGCGCCAACGCGCCGCACATCGGTGATATCGAGACCCTTGCGACTCGCAAGGGCCTGCCAGGAGGGTGTCTCGAACATCGTCCTGGTCTCGCTACCCATTATGTGGGGTGCCTGATAAATCACAAGTTCGTCGACGAGTTGCTGCTCCAGCAAATGTCCCGTCAGCGAGGGACCCGCCTCGACCAGGACATCGTTGACGCCGCGTCGCGCGAGCTCCCCAAGGACCTCTGTCACATCGACTTTTGCGCCGCCTTCGCCGAACGAGCGCACCTCGGCACCCGCGCGCTCGAGCACTGTCGAATCCGGTTTTCCCGAGCAACAGACCAGCGTCTTGCCAGGCAGACCAAGCATACCGGCTCCTGCGGGCATGCGTAGCTCGCTATCCAGGACCACGCGAAGCGGCTGCAAGTCCGGCGCCGGCAGCGACTCCAGGCGGACGTTCAGCGACGGATCGTCGGCCAGCACCGTTCCTATGCCGGTCATAACGGCGCCGCATCTTGCGCGCAGTCGCTGCACATCCTCGCGCGCTTCAGTTCCGGTGATCCACTGGCTTTCTCCGCTCTTCATCGCGATGGCTCCATCGATGCTTGCGGCAACCTTTATACGTACCAGTGGCCGACCACGCGTCATGCGGGCGATGAAACCGGCATTCAGCGACTCAGCCGCCGCCTGCATCAAGCCCAGCTCAGTCGATACGCCAGCCGACTCGAGATGCTGCAGTCCGCGACCCGCTACCTCCGGATAGGGATCCTGCATCGACGCGACCACCCTGGCGATGCCTGCATCGATCAACGCCATCGCACAGGGCGGCGTCTTGCCGTGATGTGCGCAAGGCTCCAGCGTGACGTAGGCCGTGGCGCCCTCCGCTTTGCCACCGGCGGTCGTGAGCGCATTGATTTCCGCGTGCGGTTCGCCTGCACGTTCGTGCCAGCCTTCGCCGACAACTTCGCCTCCGTTAACGATGACGCAGCCAACCATCGGGTTCGGGTGTGCGGAATACTGGCCCCTGGCCGCGAGCTTGAGCGCGCGCGCCATGTGCGCGCAGTCGGCATCCGAAAACGCTGGCATGCCTAGCCCTTCTTCTTGCCGAGGAGTTCGGGCAACAGCGACATTTGCTCACGACTCGCCGCCGTCTCCGAGATTTTCTGCAGGCGCTTGATCTCGTCCTCGAATTCAGTGATGTCCTGGAAGCGACGGTACACCGAGGCAAAGCGTACGTAAGCGACCTCGTCGAGCGCGCGCAGTTCCTCCATGACGAGATCGCCAACCAGTCGGGACGGCACCTCGCGCTCGCCCATGGTACGCAGGCGGTGAATCAGGTGGCCGATGGCCTGTTCGAGTTCGTCGCTTGGTACCGGGCGCTTCTCCAGCGCCCGAACCATGCTGTTGCGCAGCTTGGTTTCGTCGAACGGCTGTCGCGAATTGTCATTCTTGATCAGGCGCGGCATGACCAGCTCGGCCGTCTCGAACGTGGTAAAGCGTTCGTTGCAGGCAAGACACTGCCTGCGCCGGCGAATCTGCCGGCCATCACCCGCGAGACGCGAGTCTATAACCTTGGTTTCTTCATTGGCGCAGAACGGACAGTGCATGCGGGCCCAGAACCTATCTGGAAGCAGCGATCAGGCGTATACCGGGAAGCGTTTGCAGAGTTCCAGAACCTGGCCCTTAACGCGCTCGATGGTTGCTTCGTTGTCGATGTCATCGAGTATATCGGCTATCCAGCCACTTAGCTGCCGGGTTTCTTCCGGTCCGAAGCCACGTGTCGTGATAGCCGGCGTTCCCAGTCGCAGGCCGCTGGTCACAAACGGTGACTGCGGATCGTTAGGCACGGAATTCTTGTTCACGGTGATATTAGCGCTGCCAAGCGCCGCGTCTGCGGCCTTGCCGGTAATGCCGCGATCGATGAGGCTCACCAGCATGAGGTGGTTCTCGGTGCCGCCCGAGACAATCGGGTAGCCGCGCTCGCTGAGCACAGCGGCCATAACCTTGGCGTTTTCGCAGACTTTGCCCTGGTAGTCCTTGAAACTCGGTTCCATGGCCTCTTTGAAGGCAATGGCCTTGGCGGCAATGACATGCATCAGCGGGCCGCCCTGCGTGCCTGGGAATACCAGCGAATTGAACTTCTTGGTCAGCTCGTCGTTCTTGCGCGCGAGGATGAGGCCGCCGCGCGGACCTCGTAGTGTCTTATGCGTGGTCGTCGTGCAAACGTCCGCGTACGGAAGCGGGCTTGGGTAATGACCCGTGGCAACGAGCCCGGCAACGTGCGCCATGTCCACGACCAGGTAAGCGCCGACGCTGTCCGCGATCTGGCGGAAGCGTGCCCAGTCCGCAATTTGCGAATACGCCGAGAATCCGGCCACGATCATTTTCGGTTTGTGTTCGTAAGCGAGTTCCTGAACGCGGTCGTAATCGATAAGGCCGGTATCCGCCTCGAGACCGTATTGGACCGCGTTGAACAACTTGCCCGAAAAGTTGACCTTCGAGCCATGCGTGAGGTGCCCGCCGTCACTCAGGCTCATGCCAAGGATCGTGTCACCGGCGTTCAGGAGCGCGAGATAGACCGCCGCATTCGCCTGCGATCCGGAGTGCGGTTGCACGTTTGCAAAGTCAGCGCCGAATAGCTGCATGGCACGCTCGATGGCGAGCCGTTCGGCGTCATCCACGTACTCGCAGCCGCCGTAGTAGCGTTTGCCAGGGTAACCTTCCGCGTACTTGTTGGTCATGGTGCTGCCCTGCGCGCGCATGACACGCGGGCTGGCGTAGTTTTCCGAGGCGATCAGCTCGACGTGCTCTTCCTGGCGTCGGTTTTCCTGGGCAATCGCTTTTGCGATCTCTGGATCGAAAGACTCTAGCGTCGTCGATATGTCGAACATCCGGGGCTACTCCGTGTGGGGCGGGGGGCGAGAAAGAACGCGATATTACCTGTTTGGGCGATGATATGGCACCGCAGAAAGAAGCTGTTACGTTTCGACGAAGGACTGCACCACGCGCGTCCAGGCGCGGGCGAGATTGTGCCGGTTGTAGCCGCCGCCGCCCGTGCCGATGATCCTGCCGTCGCAATATTTGTCGGCCAGCGAGCACAACGCGGCCGCCGCCTCTGCATGCGCTTCCTCGGTCCAGCAGAGGTTCGTTATCGGATCGCCTTCGAGACTGTCGGCGCCGCACTGCATGATGATGAATTCGGGCTGCATGGCATCGAGGTAAGCCTCCACCTGCTGCCAGGCTTCCCGAAAATCGGCGTCCGTGGCCCCGGAGGCCAGCGGAATATTGAGCTTGGTCCCCACCGCTGCTCCGGTGCCGGTCTCTTCACGGCTACCCGTGCCCGGGTACAGGAAGCGGCCGTCTTCGTGGATATCGGCAAAAATCAGGTCGGGATCCGACTGGAAACTGTAGAAGACACCATCACCATGGTGCGCATCGATATCGACATAGGCCACACGCTTGAGGCCGAACTCTGCCCGCAGGTATTCAATAGCCACGCCGCAGTCATTGAATACGCAGAAACCGGCGGCTTTGCCGCGCGCGGCATGATGCAAACCGGCAATCGGGATGAAGGCGCGTCGGTGATTGCCATGCATGATCTCATCGACGGCGCACAAGACCGCCCCGACGACGGCTGATGCCGCGTCATAGATTCCCGGCACGACCGGTGTGTCACCCTCATCGAGCCAGCCTTTACCGACGCCCGAGAGGCGCGAGACGTTGTCGATGTATTCAGGGGTATGAAACAAGGCCAGCTCGTCAACCAGCGCTGGCCGTGGATGGCCGTACTCGATGGCGTCGCCGAGCGCCGCCTTATCGAGCTCGGCATGGAACACGTCGTGACGATCGGTTCCGAATGGGTGCGGATCGCCAAAGCCGTAGGCCGCGATCGACTCTCCCCGGTAAACCAGCACGGCGTCGCTCATAAGTGTTTCAGGCCACTAGGGCCTGGTCACGCTATTGCAGCAGGCGCTGACGGCAACCATTTTTTCGTCCGGCACGGCAGAAGTGGCGCCGTGTAACAGCGTTACACAAGCAGCTGATAATGCGGCCGGCGGGAAAATGGAGCCGGCCGTATGGGTTGTCCCTGAGGGGGTTGCCCCTGAAAAGACGCCACTCGGCGTTGCTTGTCGGTCATTTGGAACCACCAAACTTCTCTCCTCGCGCCTTGATTGACGTCTTTTCAGGGGCAACAGCGCCCGCTGTAATAGCGTGAACAGGCCCTGATGTTTTCTTGTCGGGCAGCATACCTGATAATGCGCACTCGTTAACCGATGGTCTCGCTATGGCTCAGTACATCTACACCATGAACCGCGTGGCAAAAGTGGTCGCTCCGAAGCGCCATATCCTGCGCGACATCTCTCTCTCCTTCTTCCCGGGCGCCAAGATCGGCGTACTCGGGCTCAACGGCTCGGGAAAATCCACCTTGCTGCGAATCATGGCGGGCCTGGATACCGAGATCGACGGCGAGGCGCGACCGCAGCCCGGCATCAAGATCGGTTACCTGCCGCAGGAACCCGAACTCGACCCAAACAAGGACGTGCGCGGAAACGTCGAGGAAGGTGTGGCCGAAACCAAGGGGCTACTCGATCGCTTTAACGAGATCAGCATGAAATTCGCCGAGCCGATGGATGACGACGAGATGACGGCGTTGCTCGAGGAGCAAGGCAAGCTGCAGGACGCCATCGAGTCGGAAGGCGCCTGGGAACTCGATCGCAAGCTCGAGATCGCGGCCGACGCGCTGCGTTTGCCGGACTGGGATGCCGATGTCACCAAGCTGTCCGGCGGAGAGCGCCGCCGTGTAGCGCTGTGTCGACTGCTGCTGTCGCAGCCCGACATGCTGTTGCTCGACGAGCCAACCAACCACCTGGATGCCGAGTCCGTTGCGTGGCTGGAACGCTTCCTCGACGAATACCCGAGCACCGTCATAGCGGTGACGCATGATCGCTATTTCCTCGACAACGTCGCCGGCTGGATACTCGAGCTCGATCGCGGCCACGGCATTCCATGGGAAGGCAACTACTCTTCCTGGCTGGAGCAGAAGGAGGCACGCCTGCAGACCGAGGAAGCCTCGGAAAAAGCACGCTGCAAAGCCATGCAGCACGAGTTGGAGTGGGTTCGCAGTAACCCGAAAGGCCGACAAGCAAAATCCAAGGCTCGTCTGCGGCAGTTCGAGGAAATCTCTTCGCCAAGCTACCAGAAGCGCAATGAGACCAACGAAATTTATATTCCGCCCGGACCTCGACTCGGCGATGTCGTTCTCGAGGTTAATGACCTGAAGAAGGGCTTCGGCGACAAGCTGCTGATTGACGGGCTGAGCTTCCAGTTACCGCCAGGAGGCATCGTCGGTGTTATCGGTCCCAACGGCGCGGGCAAGACGACGATGTTCCGCATGGTTACCGGGGCAGAGCAGCCGGATGGCGGCAGTATTCGTCTCGGCGACACCGTGCAGATCGCGAGCGTCGATCAGTCGCGTGACAGCCTCGATGACAACAAGACCGTGTGGGAAGAAATCTCCGACGGGCTGGACCTGATCAACGTCGGCAATTACGAAACCTCTTCGCGCGCCTATGTCGGTCGCTTCAACTTCCGCGGTCAGGATCAGCAGAAAAAAATCGGCCTGCTGTCGGGCGGTGAACGCAATCGCGTGCACCTCGCAAAAATGCTGCGTTCGGGCGGCAACTTCCTGTTGCTCGATGAGCCGACCAACGATCTCGATGTGGAGACCTTGCGCGCGCTGGAAGAGGCGTTGCTCGAATTTCCCGGCTCCGCCATCGTGATCTCGCACGACCGCTGGTTCCTGGATCGCATCGCGACCCATATTCTGGCCTTCGAAGGTAACAGTGAGGTGGTCTGGTTCGCGGGGAATTACGCGGACTACGAAGATGACCGAAAACGACGGCTTGGCGCGGACGCGGCAAACCCGCACAGAATCAAGTATAAGAAACTGACCGCTTAGTGTTCTGTTTGCTTAGTTCGCTAATTTTCAGCGGTCCTGGGAGCCTGTCCCGCAAGGCGCAGGCGTGCAGGATTAGCGGGCTACTTCAAACGAGTGCAATGCGAAAAGCCCCCAAGACGCTATTGCCACGTTGCAACCCCTGGCAAGGGCCCCGGCCATTACCGGCGGGCTGCGCCTTGCACTTGCGTCATGGAGGCTTTCTGAAAGAAAGCGAACCAAGCAAACAGAACACTACACACGTCGAGGACAGCCAATGAATATCCTGCTCGCAGCAAGCGCCGTATTCACGATAATTACGCTGTTCTTTGTCGTTTCGATGTTGCGGCATGCTCGCCGCCGGCGCCCACTGCGCGCAACAGGCTCGCTGGCAGGCGGTGCTGCGTCGGGCGCGCTCGGTGGTGCCAGCATACTACTTGCGTTCAGCTACTTCGGGTATGGACGGCTCGTCGACGAACAGGTGGTCAGCCAGATCGAGTTCTCGCAATCGGCGCCCGGCGAATACGTCGCGCGCTTGATGATAGCCGGCGAGACAGACCGTTTCTTTTCACTGAATGGCGACGAATGGCAGATGGATGCACGCGTCGTCAACTGGAAACCACCCGCGACGCTGCTCGGACTCGAACCTATCTACCAGTTGGAGCGATTGAGTGGCCGTTATGCGAGCGTTGACGATGAACGATCGGAACAGCGAACCGTGCACGCGCTGTCCGACGACAACGCGCTCGATGTCTGGAGCGTTGCGCGACGTTTTCCGCGCCTCATGCCCGGCGTCGACGCGTACTACGGAACGGCGACCTACGTACCGATGGCGAACGGCGCACGCTACGAGGTTACGATGACACGAACGGCATTAATCGCGCGTCCGATGAACGACGCAGCGCGAGATGCTGTCGGCGATTGGGGACAGTAGGAATTTCAGTATTATGTTAATCCCGGATAGCAGAACATAATCTATCGTGCATACTGAAGTAGCTGATTGTTTAGACAATTCTGCCGTCCAACCATAATAAATAGACAGGGCGAAATGGCTATAATTATTGAAGAAGATCAGGGGATAAAGAGCGAGCTCGAGGAACGAATTGGACTCGAGTGTCCGTACTGCGGCATGTATGCACACATGGCGCCGCAGGCGGTACCGGATGCCGCTGCCCTGCTCCGCGACAAACCCAAACACGTTGGGCTGGTGTACAAGTGCGACGCCTGCGATGCGCCCGTCTTTCTGCGATTTGCCGTCAAGGAATACAAAGACAACCGCGTCGAGTTGTATCGCAACTTCATCGAGCTGGAACGGCCCAAAGAACGCTTCTCGTTTTCCTATTTGCCGAAACATACCGATGTACTTTTTCGAGAGGCGCTCGCGTGTTACTCAGCGAATAACTTCAATGCCTTTGCATCGATGTGCCGACGCGCCTCGATCAGCGCGTTCGACACGCTCGGTGAGGGTGGCAAGCTACGGGCATTTGAAGAAGTCATGGTCGCGCAGGATATCGCCGGCATCGATGACGAATCGTTCGCGCCCATCAAGTCCGTGCTATTCGGTTCCGGAACGCACGAAGATCTGCCGCTCTTAAACCGCGCGCAGGCCGGCATCCTTCTCGAGGTTTTGAAGGATATGTTCTACCAGTGCTTCGTGCGCCATGGGAAACTGACTCGAGCGATTAAAGTAAGGCGCTTTTTCATCTCAGAGAGTAACGACCACCCGGTTTCAGCCTGAACAAAAGGTGACATTCTGCTGTTCTCCGGAGGAGGACAGCAGAATGTCACCTTTACCCGACCGCCACCCTGGCGTTACGGAACATGCGCATCCACGGACCGTCTTCGCCCCACTCTTCCGGATGCCAGGAATTCTGGCGGCTCAGCGCTACGCGCTCCGGGTGCGGCATCATGATGGTCACACGCCCGTCCTCGTTGCTCAGGCCGCAGATCCCATCCACCGAACCATTGGGATTTGCCGGGTACTTGTCGGCAACCTCACCGTAGTTGTCCACGTAGCGCATCGCGACGGTGTACGACGAAGTGTAGCGCGCAGCATCGTCGAGGAACGTCGCCCGCCCCTCTCCGTGTGAGGTTGCGATCGGCATGCGCGAACCGGCCATGTTCTGCAGGAACACAGATGGGCTCTCCACTACCTCGACCAGGCTCAGTCGCGCTTCGAACTGTTCAGATTTGTTGCGCAGGAATCGCGGCCAGTTTTCTGCGCCGGGAATCAGCTCGCGGAGATGCGACATCATCTGGCAACCATTGCAGACACCGAGCGCGAACGTATCGCGCCGCTCGAAGAACGCGGCAAACTCATCTCGCGTTCGCGAGTGGTAGAGGATCGACTTGGCCCAGCCACCGCCAGCGCCCAGCACGTCGCCGAATGAGAAGCCACCACATGCAACGACGCCCTGGTACTCAGCCAATGTGACGCGGCCACTGAGCAAGTCGCTCATGTGAACGTCAACGGCGGTGAATCCGGCGCGCATGAAGGCCGCGGCCATTTCATTCTGGCTGTTGACGCCTTGTTCGCGGAGGACCGCAACACGCGGCTTCCGGCCACC
>RCNG010000033.1_pt1 | contig 48812 bp, 46 predicted proteins | sample 2041371 | NCBI WGS metagenome assembly RCNG01 (sample SAMN09708227, study PRJNA481090) | Marine sediment metagenome, whole genome shotgun sequencing project. | biome: marine sediment; feature: ocean; material: sediment; isolation source: Sewage treatment plant 1 marine sediment (STP1) ... | reverse complement strand
CTTCTTGGAGAGACCGGAGAGGTGACGGGCATTATCGATTTCGGTGACATGCTCAGGGCGCCGCGCATTATTGACGTTTCAACGGCCGCTGCTTATTTGCGAGAAGATGCCAGCGACCCGATGCGAATCATTGCTTCATTCGTGGCGGGCTACCAGGACAGCAATCCTCTTCTTGCGGCAGAGCTCGAGCTGCTTTTCGATCTGACGAGAACACGCTTGTTAATGACGATCGTCCTGTTTTACTGGCGACTCGCCGCCCGGGCCAAAGATGATCCCTACCGTCAGAAACTGGTCGAAAACGAGGGCGATGCCTTCAGATTCCTGCAAAGACTGACCGTTTTAGGGCGCGCCGCCTTCCTCGAACGCATTCTTGATAAATAGACAATAAAAACAAATGGTTAAGGTGTCCTTCTGCTCAATGCGAAAGCGTGCATCGCCAGAGTTCGCGACAAGTCGACCGCAATAGAGTCCGTTTTCCTGATCAAAGCTGAGAAACAGGTTCACGAATCAAGCGTTTGCGGTCCGTAACATCAGTCTCTGGATATCGTTAAATCGAGCTCGGGAAAGATGAATCTGGACGTCGCATTGTCCGTACTGCTGATTTTCGGTGCCGCCTGCTACTTATCGCTGGGTGTGCGGCTGGTTACCAGCAAACGAGAGGTCGGCAGCATGCCGATCGGCGTCCTGTTTGTTGTCGTCAGCATTTGGGTAATGGGTGGCGCGATTGAGTTGATGTCCAGCACCTTCGAGGTCTTTTCAATCGGGCGTACTGGCCATTTCATCGGTACCGCATTGGTGCCCATTGTTGCCTACGTCTACTTTCGCGAGTACACGGGTTCCGACACGCCGACGCGCACCCTGTTGCTTTTGCTGATCATTCCGACGGCGTCGATTTTTCTTGCAGCAACGAATAGCCTTCACGAGTTTATGTGGTTCCTGCCAATCGCGAACGAGGCCGGTGAGTTTCTGACGCGACCGGATCGATGGGGCCCCTGGTTCCTGTTCGTTCACCTGCCTTATAGCTACGCTGTAATTGGCGCTGCAATCATGACGCTGATTTTTCACCGTTCCGCTGTGACGCCCGCACAGCGCCGCGGCCTGTATATGATGGTCGCTGCCTGCGTTGCTCCGGTGACAGCGACGGCCGCTTATGATTTGGGTATCGGACCGAATACGATTTCCTATGTACCGATCGTATTTGCGGCCATGTTGCCGATCTATGCGTGGCTGATTATCGGCGAGCAAATAATCGAATTCACACCTTTGGCCTACGAAACCGTCTTCCAGAATATGCAGGACCCGGTTGTCGTTATCGACGACCAATGTCGAGTCATCGGCTTAAACCATACGGCCGAGAGCATGCTTTCGATTGAGGAGTCAGAGGCACTGCGAGAACCACTGGAAAACCTTTTTGGCGATGATTCGCCGGAGGTGTTTCAAGCGCTGGATTCTGGTGAGCCTCAGAAAATGATGACGTCTACCGGCCGTTTTCTGCACGTTCAGGTATCCAAGATCGCGACGAATAGCTCGTCGGCACGCGGTGGTAAGGTACTCATGTTCCGTGATGTGAGCGATGTGGAAAAGGCACAGTCGGAAGTCCGCAAGAGTGAAAAACTGATGCGTACTCTTATCGATCATTCGGTGAACGGAATCGTCCGCTTACGCTGGGAATCTGACGACGATGGCAACAAGTCTCTCAAGAGTATTTTCGCAAACGCCGCTGCGGGCCGATTTCTTGGCAAAAAGTCGAACGACCTCGTCGATAAGACTGGGCAGGATATTGTTTCTCTCGCAACCTGCGGTATGGATCCGGAGGCGGCGAATGCAGTTTTTGAGCAATTCGAACAATGCGCTAAGCAAGGTACCAGCCTGGATGCAGAGGTTCGGCATCGCCACAATGGCGCGAGTCGCTGGCTGCGAATGATCTGTGAGCCGGTGGGTGACGATCTTGCGGCGACTTTCGTCGACATAACCGACAGCAAAGCGAAAGAGCGCCAGATGGAGTCAATCGCGACGTCGGATCCGCTGACGGGTGTTCTTAACCGTCGTGGCTTTGAACGGGATGCGGCTCGACGATTGACCGACAGCGCCGATGATGCAACCGGGGCTTTGTTATTTATTGATCTCAACGACTTCAAGAAAATCAATGACCAATATGGTCATGAGATCGGGGATCAGCTGCTGACCATTGCATCTGAGCGTTTGCGAAAGAGTCTTCGATCCTGCGATATTATCGGTCGGCCCGGTGGCGATGAATTCGTCGCATTGGTACCCGATGTCGATGCCGAAGTCGCTGGCAAGTTGGCCACGCGTCTGACGGATGCGCTCGAAGACACTTACACTATCGGGCGTCAGACATTGCGCTGCGCTGCCAGTATCGGCCTCGCACTGTATCCCAAGAACGCCAAGACGCTGACCGGTCTGCTACGAGAGGCGGATCAGGCGATGTACCGGGCGAAGTCACGCTGCCGCGGCATTTCAGAAACCGGCGCCTGTGAACTGCTGGAAAAGGCGATCTAAAAAGGCTGCAGACAACACTGCAAAAATGGTCTAATTGGCGGCCGTTTTCGACAGGCCTCGCTTTGCAACCCGCCCAACTCAACGATGCACCTCAAAGTTCGTCTGTAATCCGCCTCGAGGGATTGCAGCGTCGTTACGTGATGGGCGTTGAATTCATCGACGCGCTGCGCTGCGTCGATCTCGAAGTCGCCGAAAACGAGTACCTCGCGATCATGGGGCAGTCCGGCTCTGGCAAGTCGACTCTGATGAATATCATTGGTTGTCTCGATCGACCAACCGCCGGCGAGTATTGGTTAAACGACGAGCGCGTTTCACAAATGAATGACGTGCAACTGGCACGCGTTCGCAACCAGGCGATTGGGTTCGTCTTTCAGACCTTCAATCTCTTGCCGCGAATGACGGCTTTGGCCAACGTCGACGTGCCGCTAATCTACAGTGGGCTGAAACGAAAGGAGCGTACGGAACGAGCGAAAGCAGCGCTCGAAACAGTGGGTCTCGGCGATCGCATGTTGCACCGGCCGTCAGAAATGTCCGGCGGTCAACGGCAACGCGTCGCGATCGCACGAGCGCTGGTCACGAATCCGAGTATCCTGCTGGCTGACGAGCCGACTGGAAACCTGGACTCCAGTACCGGCGACGAGATCATGAGGCTGTTCGACAGCTTGCACGATCAGGGAAACACTTTGATTGTTGTCACTCACGAAAAACATGTCGCCGACCACGCGCGGCGAGTTGTCCGTTTAAGCGATGGCGACATCATCAGCGATTCAGAAACCAGAGAGCAGGAATGAGAAAATACGTTTTATTGACGGCGCTGTTGTTCGTCGCCGCTTGTGCCGAAGAGGAGGCGGCCGGTCCCGTGTACGATACGGCTGGCGTCGAACGGCGCACTATCGAGGTCGCAGTCAGCTCGGCCGGTATTGTTGAACCGCTGGCGACCGTTGAGGTGAAATCCAAGGCGTCAGGTGAGGTCCTGGATCTATTCGTAGCAACCGGTGACAAGGTTGAGGAAGGAGCACTGATGGTCGCGATCGATCCGCGCACGGTGCGCAATCGATTGGCCCAGTCGGACGCCGAGCTTAAGGCGGCCTTATCGAGAAGAGAGATAGCGCTGACGCAGAAGGCGCGAGTTGAGTTGCTGGTCAAAGCCGGCACTTTGACGCAGTCAGACCTCGAGCAGGCCATGCTTGATCTCGCGAACTCGGAAGCGCAAGTGGTCACCTCAAGGGTGAGCGTCGAGAACGCGAGAATCGCCGTCGACGATACCGACATTCGCGCGCCGATATCGGGCACCGTTATTTTTAAGCCGGTTGAAAAAGGACAGGTCATTACGTCGCCGACACAGGATTTTTCTGGCGGCACTATGTTGATGCAGATGGCCGACCTCAGCGCGGTGCAGATTCGGTCGTTGGTTGATGAGACAGACATCGGGAAGGTCAGGTCAGGCATGCCCGCGAGCGTCTTGGTCGCGGCCTATCCGAATCAACCGTTCCCGGGTGAGGTCATCAAGATTGAACCGCAGGCTGTGCTTGAGCAAAACGTCACGATGTTTGCGGTGTTGATATCCATTGAGAATCCAGACGGCCTGTTGATGCCCGGGATGAACGCCGAGGTCGAGATCTCAATCGCAAAAAGCGAGAACGCGATGACGATTCCCGTCATGGCGCTTCGCACGAGCCGTGATCTTGAGTCGACGGCTGGCATTCTCGGTCGCTCGGAAGATGATATCCGCAACGCGCTGGCGGCTGGCGACGGCGGAGGCGACAAGAAGGTAGCTGACCCGGATGCGGAACAAAAACTGATGCGGTCCGTTTTTCAGGATGCCGGAGGGTCTCAGGGTTCATCGAGTTCGCCGCCAAAAACGGACTATCGATTTGGCGGCGAGTTCTGGGTCGTTATCGATTCGGAGAAACAGGAGATTCGAAAAGTCACGACCGGTGTTACCGATCTGAGTCGTGTCGAGGTTGTAAGTGGCCTCGAAGAATCGGATCGCGTTCTGATATTGCCGAGCAGTCACCTGATTGAAACGCAACAGGACTTGCAGAACTTCATCAACCGCAGAGTCGGAGGCGTACCGGGCATTAGTCGATAAGTATGTTGATCACAGAGACAATTCGAATATCGCTGGCGTCCATTAGAGGCAATTTGTTTCGCGCCCTGCTGACGATGCTCGGCATCATCATTGGCGTTGGAGCTGTCATCACGATGGTCGCTTTGGGCACAGGCGCCCAACGAGCGATTGATGCGCAGATGGCTGCTTTGGGCGGCGACATCTTGTCGATTCAATCATCGTCGTGGTTCAGTCGCGGTGTCGCCAGAAATCAACAGACTCTGACGACGGACGATGCGATGGCTTTGGCTATCGATTCTGAGCATGTCTCGGACGTCGTTCCCGAGATCAACCAGCGATTCCAGGTCAAGTACGGCAACAAGAATCTCAATATCTCGACGCTTGGAACCACGCCAAATTACCCGTCTGTCCACGGCTTTGAAGTGGCGCATGGTGAGTTTTTCTCCGCAGCCGACGAAGCGTCGAGACGTCGGGTTGTTGTGCTGGGTTCCGAGATCCCGGGCATGCTCGATGCGGATGCGGCGACGCTGGTTGGTCAGAAGATACAGATTCGCTCTATTTCGTTCGACGTGGTCGGCGTACTTCAATCGAAGGGCGGAAGCGGCTGGCGTAACCCGGATGACGACATCTGGATTCCATTGTCTACGGCGCAATATCGCGTCACCGGGAATGAATTCGTACAGACGATTAGCGCCAAGGTCAGCGATTCGTCGACGGTGCCGATGGCGATGCTTGAGATCGAGCGAGTGTTGCGGCGCGAGCATGGGGTTCTGCCCGGCAAGGACAACGATTTCGCGATCATGAATCGCAAGCAGTTTGCAGAGTCCCGTCAGGAAGCAACGCAGGTATTTACCTACCTGCTGGCGGGTATCGCCGGGGTGAGCCTCGTCGTTGGCGGCATTGGTATCATGAATATCATGTTGGTAACGGTCACTGAAAGAACACGGGAAATCGGTGTTCGCAAAGCCCTGGGCGCGACCAAAGGCAATATCCTGCTGCAGTTTCTCGTGGAGTCGACGATTCTCTGTTTGTTGGGTGGATTGCTCGGATTGGCCCTTGGGGCCGGAGCGTCGGCCTTGCTGGCCAAGTATGCGGGCTGGCAAACGGTCGTAACGTCAGGTTCCGCTTTGACGGCATTTGGCTTCAGTGCGGCCGTCGGCATAATTTTCGGCATCTGGCCCGCAAAGCGTGCGGCTGCGCTTGATCCGATAGAAGCGCTAAGACACGAATAGCCAAAATATCGCCTTTGAAATAATCAGGGGCCTGTGGCGGTCCAATAGTCTAGTCATCTGGAGAGTATTAGTATGTCTTACCGTTCAATAGTGTCGATCGTGCTCGCCGCGATCCTGGCCATCAGTCTTGTTCGCAGTGTGACGAATCAAGCAGGCCATGCAGACGTTCCGATCGCTGATTCCGCAGACCAGGTCGAGCCGCTAGGCAAGGGAGAGCAGGCGCCGCGCTTTTTCGTCGAAACAGTCGAAGGTGACACGTTCGATTTCGATCCGCAGAAACTTGAGCGCCCGGTCGTGTTACTGACTTTTCGCGGTGGGTGGTGCCCGTTCTGCAATGTGTATCTCTCCGACATGCGACACGCGATTCCGAAGATTCGCGCCATGGATGTGGATGTTCTGTTCCTCAGCGGCGATCGCTCCGAGTTGTTGTTCGACAGTCTCAAACGGGACACGCAGCAAAATATTGCGGGACTTGATTACACGATTCTGTCCGATGCTGATGCACAGGCTTCGATTGCGCTTGGAATAGCCTTCAAGGCATCGCAACGAACAATTAACGGGCGCCAGGAGAAAAACCAGGACATTGCTGAGTCCTCGATGATCAAGCACGGTGTGTTGCCGGTTCCCGCGGTCTTTGCCATTGATGCCGACGGCATTATTCAATTCGCCTACACGAATGCGGACTACACAGTGCGACTGCCTGCCGATGAATTGATCGCGGTGGCTCGCGAGATTGCTGCTGCAGAATAAGGTCAGCTAGTGATAGTCTTCGTTCACTAAACTAAGGAGGCATCATGGGACTTAAGAACACAGCGGTGGAATACGGAACGCCGGCCAAGGTCTTGCATTGGCTGGTTGCGATCGGATTGTTTGCGTTGATCTATCTTGGTCTGGAACAGGCCGGAATGGAGCGTGGCGACGAGAAGAACCAGATTCGATTCATCCATGCGTCGATCGCAGCGATTACGCTAATACTGATGACTGTCCGAATCGTCTGGCGCTTCATGAACGAAGTTCCAGCACACCCTGATGGCATGCCAGGGTGGCAACGAATGATCTCCAGCGTTGTTCATTGGGGTCTGTATGTCGCGGTGTTCGTACAGCTGATCGTTGGCGCCGTTATGAACGGAACAGGTGGCAGAGGAATTCCCGTATTCGGTCTCTTCACGATCCCTGTCCCTGTCGCTGAGGACCATGATGCTCACGAGTGGTTGGAAGAAGTGCATGAGTTCGCGTGGAAACCCGTCGCGGCGTTGATTGTTCTTCATGTTTTGGGTGCACTCTATAACCACTTTATTGTTAAGAATGACGTGGTTCGCCGTATGACGGTCGGCCTGAAATAGTCGGTGAAGAAAACGCCGAGCTACGAGACGCAGGAGCTTCGGGAGTTCGCCGAAGTTCTGTGTGGCCGGCGGACTATCGAACTATTTCTTCAGACTGCGGTGCCGCAAAAGCTCGTTCTGGAGGCTATCGAAGCAGCGACGTGGGCACCGAATCATCATGTTACCGAACCCTGGCACTTCTACTCGATTGGTCCTGAGACCAAAGAGCGCTGCCTGGATTTGTGCAGAGAAATCGTTTCTGCGAAGAAAAGTGAGAAGGCGGGCGAATTCAAACGCGAGAGCTGGTCCGAAAAACCCGGCTGGCTCGTCGTGACCTGCCAGCGTTCAGAGAACGAGTTGCTGCAGCAGGAAGACTACGCGTCCTGTTGCGCTGCTGTGCAGAACCTGACGCTCTACCTCTGGAAGGCCGGTGTCGGCTGCAAATGGACGACCGGCGACATTACGCGGGACCCGCGCTTTTTCGAGATTGTCGGGATAGACGAAGCGAAAGCGTTCGTCGTTGGGCTTATCTGGTACGGCTACCCAAAACTAACGCCAAACCAGTCACGCAAAGACGTTGACGAAAAACTCACCACCACACCCTAGTCCCGCGCGAGCTCGTCGCGATGATGCACGACGGCTCTCGGGCAAATTATTGGTCGTAGTAGAAAAACGACTGTGGTCACGGTGCCCGTTATTGCCATGATAATAACAGCGTTGCGAACTGATCCATCGTAGATGAGCGCGGCGAGGATAGCGCCTGACGCGCCAATCACATTTTGCGACGTACCGATTATTGACGAGGCGACCCCGGCAATTTTCGGCATAGGATCGAGTGCCAGGACCGTGGCATTGGGCATCAATATCGCAATCGTGAACATATACAGGCAGACGCAAGACCAGACCCACCAAAAAGGAGGGGCATCCAGCCACGCGATGACAAGCAGCTGAGCACTGGATGTGAATATCAGGACAACGCCGAGTTTCAAAAGTTGCATGACATCGAAACGCGTCACGAGCCAACGGTTTGTTATTGAACCAATGAGAATCGACACGCCAGCACAAGCGAAAATGACGCCGTACTGGGTGATCGTAAAGCCATAAATCTCGACTGTTAATGCTGCAGAGATAGCGATAACAGACATGAAGCCGGCCGGCGGCAAGATGATGAGCAGCAATCCGAAAATGCTCTGGCGGTGTGAGAAGTATTCACGAAAACTGGAGGTCAGCTGGCGCAATGGATGTTCTGATGCGTTCGGAATGTGTGTCTCGACGAGGTTGCTTCGAATACCAAATAGCAATACAAATCCGCAAGCGGCGATAACAATGAACGGCGCGCGCCAGTTCCATTGCGACACGAGCAATGCACCGATACTGGGTGCGATAACCGGGGCGACGGTAAAGATCATCGTCATCAACGACATCAACCTGGCCGCATCCTTGCCGCTGGAAATATCTCGAACGATGGCCCGTGAAACGACAATCGCTGATGCAGCACCAATCCCCTGTACGAAGCGTGCGGCAAGCAGCACTTCCATATCGTCCGCGAACGCAGCAACACTGGCAGCGACGACAAAGAGTGACATGCCGGTGTAAATGGTGGGCAAACGACCGAAACGGTCCGAAGCAAGTCCGGAGGGAATTTGTCCCAGCGCCATGCCGAACATGAATATGCCGACGATCTGTTGTCCACGAGATAGCGTCGTGTTCAGCGCATCAACCATCGCGGGCACGGCTGGCAAGCTGAGGTCCACAGTCAACGCCGCGACGGCTGTTAAAAGGCCGAGCGTGATGATGAAACTGCGAGAGTGGGCAAGGTGTGCGTTCAAGGCGCGCTATTCTGCCCGCCTATCAGTAGTTGCGCCAGTTGCGGTGTGCCTGTCCAGTATGCGAGTTCGCGCGGATGGCTGATATCCCAGATTGCGATGTCCGCCCGTTTGCCAGGTTCCAGAGTGCCACGATCATCCTGAAGTCCGAGTGCCCGCGCGGCGTGTCGAGTCGCACCCGCCAGGCATTCTTCCGGCGTGAGCCTGAAAAGGCGGCAGGCCAGCATCATAGCGGTCCGCAAAGAACAGATCGGAGAAGTGCCCGGATTGCAGTCTGTCGCTACCGCAATAGGAACGCCGTTCGCGCGTAGCTCCTCAACAGGGGGTAGCTGAGTTTCTCCCAATGTCAGAAATGCGCCGGGCAGCAGAACCGCGACGGATCCGTGTTTGGCAAGGGCTTTGACACCTTTTTGTGAGGTGTACTCCAGGTGGTCGGCGGACAGAGCGTCGAAGTGGGCTGCGAGTTCCGCGCCACCGCCGTCGCTCAATTGGTCAGCGTGCAGCTTGACCGGTAGCCCGAGTTTCGCGGCCGCGCCAAATAGCGTCGCGATCTGCGGCGCCGTGAAGGCTATTGATTCGCAATACGCGTCAACCGCGTCGGCCAGCTTTCGTTCGGCAACCAGAGGTAGTAGTTCATTGCAGATCAACTCGATGTACGCGTCCGCGTTGCCGTCGTACTCCGGAGGCACCGTATGCGCAGCGAGCAGGGTGGTCCTAACCTCAACCGGCGACTCTTCGCCCAGGCGTCTTGCAACCTCAAGCATGCGAATCTCGCTGTCACAGTCGAGCCCATACCCGGACTTTATTTCTACCGTCGCAACACCTTCGTTGGCCAACGCGGTCACTCGAGGCAGTGCGGCCGCGAACAGTTCATCGGTCGAGGCTTCACGCGTTGCTCTCACCGTCGACAGGATGCCGCCGCCAGCCCGAGCGATTTCTTCGTAACTTGCGCCTTGTAGCCGTTTTTCGAATTCGGCAGAGCGGTCGCCACCAAAGACAATATGGGTATGGCAGTCGATCAGTGCGGGCGTAATCCAGCGACCCGCTACAGAGCGGGTTTCAGTGGCATCAAGATCGCTGGCTGCTGTCGAGTCTCCAATCCAGCCGATCCGGCCGTCGCGAATCGCCAGTGCCGTGCAGTTTTCAGCCACGCCATAGTCCGGCAGACCGCCCTGCATCGTGGCGATGCGAGCATCTGTCAGCAATAGATCCCAGTCAGCCATTCAATTTCCCAGCTTCAGCTCCTTAGCAGTTGCAACCGAAATTAGCATGGTCTAGCCTGTATATACAACTTACACGGGAATGGTATGACCACAGTATTTGCAAAGAAAGCACTACTCCCAACCGGATGGGCGGACAAGGTTCGGCTGGAGGTCGTAGACGGGCGAATTTCGGCGATTCAGACGGATGTTTCAGCGACGGCCGGAGATACTTTGGTGGGCTACGTCATTCCGGGCCTGTGTAATGCGCATAGTCACGCTTTTCAACGCGCGTTGGCCGGTCATACAGAGCAGCGCTCGCCAGCCGGGCACGACAATTTCTGGAGCTGGCGGGAGCGAATGTACGAGTTGGCCGGCAAAGTTGATGCTGAGCTTTTAACGGCGATTGCGAGACAGGTCTATTGCGAGATGCTGTCCAGTGGCTATACGTCCGTTGCCGAATTTCACTACCTGCATCGCGATCCCAGAAATCCGGAAGCGACCGACTCGATGTTTGCTGCTATTTCAACGGCGGCGGAAGAAAGCGGCATCCGATTAACCTACGTCCCCGTGCATTATGAGCGGGCCGGTTTCGACAATCCCGATCCGCTGCCACGCCAGCAAGGCTTCGCATTGTCGATCGACGACTTCATGGCACATTACGAAAGAACTCGCACCCAGAGTCAGGCTGCCGCAACTGTCGGTATTGGCGCGCACAGTTTACGGGCAGTTAGTAGCGAGTCTTTGCAAACAATTGCGGCCGCGGCCAACGATGCATTCGTACCAATGCATCTGCACATTGCCGAACAGCAACGCGAAGTTGACGAATGTGTGGCGGCTTACGGAGCGCGTCCTGTCCAGTGGTTGCTGGAAAATTTCGACGTGGCTCGAAACTGGTGCCTGATCCATGCAACCCACATGGATGCAGACGAACTGGCAGCACTGGCGTCGTCCGGTGCCGTCGTCGCTTTGTGCCCCAGTACCGAGGCAAATCTGGGCGACGGACTATTTCCTTTGCACGATTTTTTAACGCACGGTGGCCGTATCGCGATCGGTTCCGACAGTCATGTTTCGATCAATCCGTTCGAAGAGCTCCGATGGCTCGAATACGGCCAGCGACTGGTGACGCAAACTCGAAACATCGTGTCCCTGCGCGGCAGTCATGTCGGCAGTGAGTTGTTTTTACGGGCGCTTGAAGGCGGCGCTGCGGCGAGCGGGCAGGAAAATAACGGACTTGAGAAAGATGCGGCAGCCGATTTTGTGGTGCTTAGCGACGATGATCCGATGTTGGCGGGTCATGGTGACGATTCCCGACTGGACGCGTTGGTTTTCTCCGGTTATCCGTTGCCCGTCGAGCGTGTCATGGTCAATGGCGAGTGGTGCGTTGTCGATGCCATGCACGTAAAGCGTGACATGGCGCGTGAAGCCTATTCAAAAGCAATAGCGACTCTAGGCGCGGCCAAATGAGTGTGACGAAACCACGTTATCAGCAGCTCAAAGATTTTATTATCGAGCAAATTTCGAGCGGTGAGCTGCGTCCGTTGGATCGTGTGCCGTCCGAGAACGATCTCGTCGAATCGAAAAGCGTGTCACGAATGACGGCGAATCGGGCCTTGCGTGAGCTGAACGACGAAGGTTACGTCGAACGCATCGCAGGGCGGGGCACTTTCGTTTCGGACTTTCGCTCGCGTTCACATCTGCTCGAAGTGCAGAACATCGCCGACGAGATCGCGAGTCGCGGTCATGCACATTCAAGTGCTGTTCTTCGTCAGTCAAAGCAGCATGCGCGTGGGGAGATCGCCAAAGCGCTTCACGTCGAGCAGGGCACCGATGTATTTCACCTGTTGCTGGTCCACTCCGAGAACGACGTACCGATTCAGGTCGAAGACCGCTACGTTCTGGCGAGCTTCGCGCCAGATTGTCTTGAACAGGATTTCGAGGAAATCACACCAAGCGCCTATCTGACCGGCGTCGCGCCACTGCAAGAGGCTGAGCAGGCCGTCCGAGCCAGCATTCCGAATTCTGCGACACGTCAACAGCTCAATATGTCGAATGGCGAGGCCAGCCTGGTCGTCATACGTCGTACCTGGTCGGCTGGCCGACCGGTTACCTTTGCGCGACTGCACCACCCGGGCAGTCGCTACGAACTTATGGGCCATTACACGCCGCCCGGGACATCGAGATCGACCAAATCGGATGTCGTTCAACTGGAGAATTTGCGCCAATGAAAAGAGTCATAAAATCGCCAACCGGTACCGAGCTCTCGGCCAAGAGTTGGCTGACGGAGGCGCCACTTCGAATGCTGATGAATAACCTCGATCCCGAGGTTGCTGAACGACCGCAGGATCTGGTCGTCTATGGCGGCATCGGAAAAGCGGCGCGCAATTGGGAATGTTTTGACGCCATCGTCGAGTCCCTCAGGAATCTCGAGTCCGATGAGACTTTGCTGGTGCAGTCCGGAAAACCCGTCGGTGTGTTCCGCACCCATGCTGATGCGCCCCGCGTGTTGATCGCGAACTCCAATCTGGTGCCGGCATGGGCCAATTGGGATCACTTTCGCGAGCTCGATAAGAAAGGCCTGATGATGTACGGCCAGATGACGGCCGGGTCGTGGATCTATATCGGCAGCCAGGGGATCGTGCAAGGTACCTATGAGACGTTCGTTGAAATGGGTCGCCAGCATTACGATGGCGATCTTGCCGGGCGATGGATACTGACGGCGGGACTGGGCGGTATGGGCGGCGCTCAGCCACTGGCGGCGACAATGGCCGGTGCTTCAATGCTGGCAATCGAGTGCCAGTCGGATCGCATCGATATGCGACTTGAAACGGGTTACCTCGATACTCGAGCAGAGACGTTGACGGATGCGATGGCAATCATCGAGCAGGCAGTAAGCGACAAGAAGGCGATCTCGGTCGGCCTGCTCGGAAATGCTGCCGAATTGCTGCCGGAGATGGTGGCGATGGGTATCAAACCAGATGCTGTCACAGACCAGACATCGGCACACGATCCGGCGAATGGTTATTTGCCCATCGGTTGGTCAGTCGACCAATGGTGCGAAAAACGCGAGAGTGACCCGGACGCCGTCGCCGCCGAGTCGGTCAAGTCTATGGCGATTCACGTTCAAGCCATGCTGGACTTCCAAAAGCAGGGGATACCAACCTTCGACTACGGCAACAACATTCGACAGGTTGCGTTTGATCAAGGTGTCACGAACGCATTCGATTTTCCAGGCTTCGTTCCAGCCTATGTTCGCCCGCTGTTTTGCCGCGGCGTTGGACCCTTCCGTTGGGTGGCCTTATCCGGCGACCCCGAGGACATCTACAAGACCGATGCGAAGGTTAAGGAGCTGATTCCCGACGACCAACATCTTCACAACTGGTTGGACTCCGCACGCGAGCGCATTCAATTTCAGGGACTGCCGGCACGAATCTGTTGGGTTGGATTGGGACAGCGCCACCGACTTGGGCTCGCTTTCAACGAAATGGTCCGCAATGGTGAGTTGAAAGCGCCGGTCGTTATCGGCCGCGACCATCTGGACAGCGGCTCTGTCGCGAGTCCGAATCGCGAAACCGAAAGCATGAAAGATGGCAGCGATGCCGTTTCGGACTGGCCGTTGCTCAATGCGCTGCTCAGTACGGCAGGCGGCGCGACCTGGGTGTCGCTCCATCATGGCGGCGGCGTCGGTATGGGCTACTCGCAGCACGCCGGCCTCGTGATCGTTTGCGACGGCACACCCGAAGCGGACAAGCGAATCGAAAGAGTATTGTGGAACGATCCTGCCAGCGGCGTTATGCGACATGCCGATGCGGGATATGACATCGCGATCGATTGCGCGCATGAGTTCGGACTCAAGCTCCCGATGATTGCCGATTCTGGAGGCTCGAAATGAATCTGACTATTGATAATCAGTTGGTCACGCTCGATGTATTGCGGTCGGCCTGGCAGGAGCCGCTGACGGTGTCGCTGGGGAATACCGCGAAACAGCGTATTGCTGAGGCCAACGAACTGATCGACGACGTCCTGGCCAGTGGTGAGCAGGTCTATGGCGTCAACACCGGTTTCGGTCAGTTGGCTCAGGTCCAGATTAGCAACGACGAATTGGCGCACCTGCAAACCAACCTGGTGCGATCGCACGCCGTTGGGGTCGGCGAAGACCTGGATGACGAAATCGTGCGCCTGATCATGCTCATGAAGGTCATTGCGCTGGCAGAGGGATTTTCGGGCGTACGCGTGAAGCTTGTCGAATTGCTGTGCGGGATGGTCAACCATAATATTTATCCAAGGATTCCGTCACGAGGATCTGTCGGTGCCTCCGGTGATCTGGCGCCGCTTGCCCATATGGCGGGCGCTCTGATCGGTGACGGCGAGGTGCGCGTCAACGGCAGTCTGCGATCAGCCAAGGATGCTCTCAAAGCGGCCGGACTCGAACCCATTCAGTTGGCGCCGAAAGAAGGGCTGGCGCTTTTGAACGGGACTCAGGTTTCGACGGCGCTCGCGTTGGCGGCCGTATTTCGTACCGAGAATCTGTTGGCGGCCGTGATGATGGCCGGCGCCATGTCCTCCGACGCGATCAAGGGCAGCGATACGCCGTTCGATAAACGCATTCAGAACGTGCGCGGACACGGTGGTCAGATTGCGGTCGCCGGAGTGCTGCGTGATCTCATGCAAGGCAGCGACATTCGTGCCTCTCACGAGGAATGCGGGCGAGTGCAAGACCCGTACTCTATCCGCTGTCAGCCTCAGGTTGTCGGCGCCTGTCTCGACGTGGTCCGTCATGTCTGCACGGTTCTTGAGACGGAAGCGAATGCGGTGACCGACAATCCGCTGGTATTCACGGATTCGAAGTCCGTGTTGTCGGGCGGAAATTTTCATGCGGAACCCGTCGCTCTGGCCGCAGACTACCTGGCTCTGGCGATCGCCGAAATCGGCGCCCTGTCGGAACGTCGCATTGCCCTGTTGATCGACTCGCACATGAGCGGCCTTCCCGCATTCCTCGTGAAAGACGGTGGTCTGGACAGTGGTTTCATGATGGCGCAGGTTACGGCCGCTGCGCTGGCCTCGGAAAACAAGTCGCACGCGCATCCTGCAAGCGTTGACAGTATTCCGACGTCCGCGAATCAGGAAGACCATGTCAGCATGGCGACGTTCGCCAGTCGACGTCTGCACACGATGATCGATAATGTTGCCGACATCATCGCGATCGAGCTCCTGGCTGCGGCGCAGGGCATTGAGTTTCACCGGCCCAAGAAGAGCTCATCGGTCATCGAGGAAGTCATCGAGGAGCTACGTGAATTGTCGCCGGCTTATGAGCACGATCGATCGTTGTCGTCAGACATTCGTCGCGTTGCCGCGATGCTTGATCACGGCGCCTATTGCAGACACGCGGCTTCCGTACTGCCCAGCTTGCGGTCATGAATGACGTTTTTGAGCAACGACGCGGTGACCTGCCGCTCTTGATCAGCGTGCCGCACGATGGCCGCGCTATCCCTGAAGGTATTCTCGTTGGCATGACGGACGCTGGACGAAATATCCCGGATACTGACTGGGATGTCGCGAGACTGTACGAGTTTGCTGCCGTCATGGGCGCGAACATGGTTGTCGCGAATTACTCTCGTTATGTTGTCGACCTCAACCGCCCGGCCGACGATGCGGCACTGTACGCCGGGCAGGTCGCTACTGGACTCTGTCCGTTAAAGACTTTTAGCGGCGACGCGATTTACCGCTCTGGTGACATCGATATCGTTGAAAAGGCAGACCGCATCGAAAAATACTGGCGGCCGTATCACGATCACATTCGCGACACCTTGGCCGCGATACGAGATGAGCATGGTTTTGCTCTGCTTTGGGACGCGCATTCAATACCCAGCGCTGTCCCTCGCCTGTTCGACGGCGAGTTGCCGGAATTGAACCTGGGTAGCAATGACACGCGAAGTTGCTCGGGCTCGATTGAAGCCGCGGTCACGGCTGTTGCGACGGCGAGCAGTCACAGTGCCGTCATCAACGGACGCTTCAAAGGCGGTTACATTACGCGCCACTACGGCGACCCCGAAAACAAGATTCACGCATTGCAACTCGAGATAGCACAACGGGCTTATATGACGGAGGAAACGCAGTCCTTCGACGCAGCCAAGGCAGATGTTCTACGTGATACCCTGCGAAAAATGTTGGCAAAATTCATGGATGCAGCGAAAGCATGAAAAAAAAGGGACTGCACGAGCTCTACACCGAGGACCCGGAGCTGGCCGATGATCTGATCTGGGGGCGAAAGGTCAGCAGCGTTAGTCGTCGTGGGTTCATGAAGGGCTCTGGTCTGGCGGCGATGGCGGCTGTTGTCGGGGCGAGTATTCCATTTGCGAGACACATGCCAGGCGGGCTGATTCCAGCCGCGCTCGCTCAAAGCGACGAAGTATTTACCCTGCCCGGGAAGTCCGGTCTGACGATTCTGAACGACCGTCCGATCAACGCGGAAACGCCAGCACACCTGCTCGATGATCCTGTGACGCCAGCGTCACGTCTTTTCGTTCGCAATAACGGAATTCCCCCCGCCACCTGGGATATCGATCCTCTCGAGTGGCAGATAACCATCGAAGGGGAGGCCTGCGAACGGCCCAAGGTGATGACGCTTGGCGAGATTCAGGCACGCTTCAAACATCACACTCTGCAATTGCAGATCGAATGCGGTGGCAACGGACGTTCTGAATTCAATCCGCCGGCGAAAGGCAATCAATGGAGCACCGGTGCAATCGGCTGTCCGGAATGGACGGGAGTGCGCCTGCGCGACATCCTCGAAGACTGTGGCATCACAGACGAGGCTGTATACGTGGCCTATGAGGCAGCGGACTCACATCTCTCGGGCGACCCAACCAAATTACCGATTTCTCGCGGTGTGCCAGTGCGAAAGGCAATGGAAAGTGAGTCGTTGATTGTCTGGGCTATGAATGGCGAGCCGTTGCCGGAACTGCATGGGTTTCCGGTACGCATGATTTGTTCGGGCTGGCCTGCCTCGGTCAGTGGCAAGTGGCTGACGCGCATTCTTGTGCGAGACCAGGTTCACGATGGAGCGAAAATGACGGGACAATCCTACCGAGTGCCGTGCAAGCCGGTGGCACCCGGCACGGCGATTGCCGATGAAGATATGTGCATCATTGAGTCGATGCCCGTGAAATCCCTGATTACGTATCCCAAGTCTGGCGTTGAAGTTTTCGTCGGCAAAAAACTGCAATTACGCGGCCATGCATGGGCCGGCGATTCGAAAGTGAACTCATTGTTTACGTCGATCGACTTCGGCGCGACGTGGCAAAAAGCCAGGCTCAAGAAGCCGGCCAATCGCCTGGCGTGGCAGCACTGGACCGCGAGCGTGGAGTTTCCCGAAGCGGGTTACTACGAAGTTTGGGCACGTGCAGAGGATGAAGAGGGACGATCGCAGCCGATGATTTTGCCGGGCTGGAATCCTCGCGGCTATCTTAACAATGCGTGCCATCGCGTAGCGGTAATGGCGACCGCGTGAGGGTTTTTCTGGTGCTTGTGATGTTGTTGCCGGCTTTGGCTGCGGCCGTCGATATTGACGAGTCCTCCGGACTGATCAAGAGTCCCGGTTGGGAGCAGGTACGCGCGCATTGCGGTGGTTGCCACTCGCATGCGCTCGTCACGGGTCAGCGCGCAGACCGGCAGACATGGCTCGACATCATTCGCTGGATGCAGGCGACCCAGAATCTATGGCAATTCCAGGCGGACACTGAGGCGGAGATCCTTGATTACCTTGCTGCAAATTATCCGCCACAGGACGATAGACGGCGTGCGCCAATTCCGCCAAGCTTGATGCCGCAAGCCACAGAGCCAGTTCAGTAGCCGTTCAGGTGCCGCAGTTTAATGTGCTGTTCCACAATGGGCTATCATAGCCCCCACTCGCGGTCCCAGCTTGGCAGGGCCTCTCGATTACAGGAATAGAATGATGAAAAAATACAGTAAACGGCTTCGCGCTAGTGTCATGCTAATTGCGGTTTTGCTAACGACGTCGGTATTGGCGGCATCCGGCGCCAAGATCGATCGAGAATCTGATAAAGCCCTGCAGGTCTTCAGAGAAGACATATCCGGTGCGGAAGTGTTTATCCAGCAAGCGGCGGGTTACCTCGTTTTTCCGAGAGTCATCAAGGTCGGTATTGGCTTGGGTGCCGAAACGGGCGAGGGTGTATTGCGCGTGGGTGGGCAGAGTGTCGCCTACTATCGAACAACATCAGGGTCGATTGGCCTGCAATTCGGCGCTCAAGCTAAATCAATTGTTATCGCATTCATGACCAAAGAATCGTTGCAGAAGTTTCGCAATTCCGATGGCTGGAAAGTCGGCGTTGACGGCTCAGTCGCACTCATTGATCTGGGCGGCGGCAAAACAATCGATTCTGACAATGTGCGCGACCCGGTCGTCGGATTTATTTTCGGTTCCAAGGGGCTGATGTACAACCTGACGCTCGAAGGATCGAAATTCTCGAAGCTCGATAAGTCCTGAGCAAGCGACCCCTATCGGATCGACTTAGCGAAGGAGCGCGAGCGCTTCCCGCTCGCTCGCACGGGCGATTTCGCGCCTGGTTTCGTAAGGTCTGGGATGTCCGGGGTGGCGGCCTCTACGCGTGCGGCTTCGCCCTGACATTCGCAGTGTTGGAGGCGGGCTCGTTCATCGAAGACTTCAAACAAATCCACTTGCTGTTCGACGGTGAGGTCATCGAGTTTATCTTGAGCTTCATCATCGATTCGTTTCAGAACACCGTTCAGGCATTCACGTGGCCAGTAACCATCGTGCAGATGGCAGAGCCATGGGGTGCTATCGGTCTCGGCGCGGCCTTCGTGCTGTTTCCTCGCTACGTGAAGAAGCATGTTGAGGCCTGGATGTTTTCTGATATTGAAAAGCAGCCGGTTGAAGAGCCGCAAGAAAAATAGATGACGCGCTTGTCGTTCAGGAAGGCTCTACAATCTTTCCCTGTTGCTCAGCCCGAGCGGCAAATCCTTCTTGCCAGCTGGAGCGATGCGATGCCGGTGTTATCCGGACCGCCGTCACTTTGTACTCGGGACAACTTGTGGCCCAATCGCTGTATTCGGTCGTTACAACATTGGCACCCGTTTCGGGGTTGTGGAACGTCGTATAGACGACGCCCGGTTTCACGCGCGTCGTAATCGTCGCCCGCAGAGTAATGTCACCTTTGCGGCTTGCGAGCGACACCAGTTCGCCATCTCTGACTCCCGTGGCTTCCGCATCGGATGGGTGAACCTCCAAAACGTCTTCGCTATGCCAAACATTGTTCTCGGTACGACGCGTTTGTGCGCCAACGTTGTACTGGGACAGGATTCGACCAGTGGTGAGCAACAGCGGGAATTTGCGATTGGTCTTTTCTTCGGTTGGTACGTAATCGGTCTCGACGAACAGCCCCTTGCCGCGGACGAATTGTTCGATATGCATTATCGGCGTGCCTTCGGGCGCCGCTTCGTTACACGGCCACTGCACACTGCCGATATCGTCGAGCAACTTGAAGCTGACGTTCTTGAATGTTGGCGTGAGTTCGGCGATTTCGTCCATGATCTGGGCTGACGTCTGGTAGTCCATGTTGTAGCCCATCGCCTGCGCGAGGTCCTGGGTGATCTGCCACTCGTCCTTACCCTGTTGCGCAGGCATCACCGGTCGAACCCGGTTGATACGGCGCTCCGCGTTGGTGAACGTGCCGTCCTTTTCGAGGAACGATGTGCCGGGCAAGAATACGTGTGCAAATTTTGCTGTTTCATTGAGGAACAAGTCCTGAACAACAATGCACTCCATGTTGCTCAGTGCGGCCTCGACATGGTGTGTGTCCGGATCGGACTGTGCGAGATCCTCGCCCTGGATATACATGCCCATGAATTCGCCGGCGCAAGCGGCGTCGAACATATTGGGAATTCGGAAGCCGGGTTCCGGGTCGAGTGTAACGCCCCAGTGCTTTTCGAATTGTGAGCGGACTTCGTCGCCGGAAACATGGCGGTAGCCCGGCAGCTCGTGCGGAAATGAGCCCATGTCACAAGAACCCTGCACGTTGTTCTGGCCGCGGAGTGGGTTTACGCCAACCCCCGAACGACCGATGTTGCCAGTAGCCATTGCCAGATTGGCCATGCCCATGACCATTGTCGAGCCCTGGCTATGCTCGGTAACACCCAGCCCATAGTAAATCGCGCCGTTGTTCGCGGATCCAAACAAACGCGCAGCGCCGCGAAGTGTTTCCGGATCAACACCGGCGATTTTTCCAACTTCCTCTGGCGAGTTTTCCGGTCTGAGGATCATGGTCTTCCAGGCCTCGAAAGATTCCATGTCGCATCGCTCGCGGACATAGTCCTCATCAACCAGACCTTCGCTAACGATGACGTGGGCAAGGCAATTAACGACCGGAACATTGGTGCCGGGCGACAATGCGATGTGATGCTCGGCCGAAATATGTGCGGAGCGCACGAGACCGATCTCGCGAGGATCGACAACGATTAGCTTCGCCCCCTCGCGCAGTCGCCGTTTCATCTGCGAGGCGAAGACCGGATGCGCTTCTGTCGGGTTTGCGCCGATGACAAGCATTACGTCGGTGTCCATCACGCTGTCGAAGGGCTGCGTGCCGGCAGAGGTGCCAAGCGTGGTTTTTAAACCGTAGCCGGTAGGCGAGTGGCATACGCGTGCGCACGTATCGACGTTGTTGTTCTCGAAGGCCGCGCGAATCATTTTCTGCACGACATACACTTCTTCATTCGTGCAGCGTGACGATGTGATGCCGCCGATCGACTTGCGTCCGTATTTGGCCTGAATTTCCTTGAAGCGTTTCGCTGAGTATTGAATAGCCTCTTCCCAACTGACTTCGCGCCACGGGTCATCCGTGTTGTCGCGAATCATGGGGTTCATGATGCGGTCTTTATGCGACGCGTATCCCCAGGCGAAACGACCTTTGACGCAGGAGTGACCGTGATTCGCCTCACCGTCCTTATACGGCGTCATGCGAACGACTTGATCGCCTTTCATCTCAGCCTGGAATGAACAACCAACGCCGCAATAGGCGCAGGTAGTGACAACACTGTGGTCCGGCAGGCCCTCATCGACGATGCTCTTTTCCATCAATGTCGCGGTGGGACAGGCTTGCACGCACGCGCCGCAGGAAACGCATTCGGAATCAAAAAAGCCCTCATCAATTCCGGCGGAAACCTTGGATTCGAAACCGCGGCCCTGAATCGTCAGCGCGAAAGTCCCTTGAACCTCGTCGCAAGCGCGCACGCATCGTGAACAAACGATGCACTTGCTGGCGTCGAATTGAAAATAGGGATTACTGGCGTCCACGCCGCCATCCAGATGGTTTTCGCCGTCAAAACCGTAGCGAACATCGCGCAGGCCGACGGCGCCGGCCATGTCCTGCAATTCGCAATCGCCATTAGCGGAACACGTGAGACAGTCCAGCGGGTGGTCTGAGATATAGAGCTCCATGACATTGCGACGGAGCTTCGAGAGTTCGTTTGTTTGTGTGCGAATCTTCATGCCTGCCTCGACCGGAGTCGTGCAGGACGCGGGATAGCCTTTGCGACCTTCGACCTCAACCAGGCACATACGACAGGAGCCGAACGGCTTGAGACTGTCTGTGGCGCAAAGTTTAGGAATGTCGACGCCGGATTCGCGAGCGGCTCGCAAGATGCTGCTGCCAGCGTTGACGGTTGCCGGCATGCCGTCGATCTCGACCTGCACGGTATCGGTGCTGGGCGAGGCAGGTGTTCCCAGGTCAGTCTGGCGGACTTTGTTCATAGGCTAATTCTCATTCGAAGACACGAAGTCTTCTGCGAAGTATTTTAGAACACTTCTAACCGGATAGGGCGTCATGCCGCCCATTGCACATAAGGAGGCGCCCTCCATGGTGTCGCACAAGTCGACCAGCAGGTCGTAATTCTCGTCTTTATTGTCCCCTGAGATCATCTTGTCGATCACCTCGACGCCACGTGTGGAGCCGATTCGACAAGGCGTGCATTTGCCGCAAGACTCAATCGCGCAGAACTCCATCGCGAATCGGGCCAGCTGCGCCATATCCGCTGTATCGTCAAAGACGACGATCCCACCGTGTCCGATCATTGCGCCGATCTCGATGAAGGCCTCGTAGTCCATGGGTGTGTCCAGCTGCTCGGCGGGCAAATACGCGCCGAGTGGGCCGCCCACCTGCACGGCTTTGACAGGCCGGCCGCTGGCCGTACCGCCACCCCAGTCTTCAATGAGTTCACGCAGCGTGACTCCGAAAGACTTTTCGACCAGCCCGCCGCGCTTGATGTTTCCAGCGAGCTGAAAAGCGAGTGTGCCTTTGGAACGATCAACGCCCATGCCGGCGTATTTCTCGCCGCCGAGGTTGACGATATTTCCGACCGACGCCAACGTGACGACGTTGTTTACGACGGTGGGTTTACCGAACAGTCCTTCGTGCGCAGGCAAGGGCGGTTTGTAGCGCACGATGCCCCTTTTGCCTTCGAGGCTTTCGAGCATTGCCGTTTCTTCTCCGCACACATAAGAACCGGCGCCGAGGTGCAATTCGATATCGAAGTCGAAGCCACTGTCTTTGATGTTGTCGCCGAGCCATCCCGCGTCACGAGCTGTTGCGATCGCCCGTGACAAGATGGAATGCGTCAGCGGGTACTCGGAGCGAAGATAGATATAACCCTTGCTCGCGCCAACGGCGAAACCGGCGATCGCCATGCTTTCAATGAGTCCGAGCGGATCGCCCTCCATCAGCAGGCGATCGGAGAACGTACCGCTGTCACCTTCGTCCGCGTTACAGGCGATGTATTTCTGCTCGCCGGGCGCATCCGCAACGGTGCGCCATTTGATGCCGGTTGGAAAGCCAGCGCCGCCGCGGCCGCGCAGGCCTGATGCCATGACGGCCTCAAGCACTGATTCGGAGCCCTCCGCGAAAGCTTTTGTCAGTGCCTTGAAGCCCTGATGCAATTCAAAGTCTTCAAGGGAAAGGGGGTTGGTCAGTCCGCAGCGCCAAAAAGTCCAACGGTCCTGATTGATCAGGTACGGAATTTCCATGATAGGTCCGAGACGTCGTTCGTGTTCACCGCCGTCGAGCAGTCCGGACTCGAACATGCTGGCAACGTCATCAGAGGAGACATTTCCGTATGCGATTCGAGCACCGTCAACGTCAACTTCAAGTAATGGCTCCAGCCAGGTCGCCCCCCAGGAACCGTTGCGAATGAGCTCGACATCGGTGCCGGTTTTTTTCGCGACCCGGGCGACTTCCAACGCAACTTCGTCCGCACCGACCGAGACTGCGGCGGTTTCGCGTGGCACGTAGATTTTTGTCCTGGCCATTACTCGTCTCCCCGCATGTCGTCGAGTAGGGCATTGAAGCGCGCTGGATTGACTCGGCCGTGCGTCTTGCCGTTGATCATCACTGCCGGCGAGCAGGCGCAGTTGCCGAGGCAATACACCGGTTCAAGCGTGATGTCGTTTTCGGTGTCGTGAAAACTCATCGCCAGCGTTTTCTTCGCATGATCCGTCAGTTCGCGGCTGCCCATCGCCTGACAGGCTTCTGCCTGGCAAATCTTGACGATGTGCTTGCCGGGCCGTTCGGTTCTGAAGTCGTGGTAATACTCAACGACGCCATGTACGTCGGCGCGCGAAAGATTGAGCTCGTGAGCCAATTGGCGAATCGTATCGGGTGATACCCAGCCGAAGCGGCTAACAATCGTCTGTAGAATCTGCACGAGCATTTCAGGCTTTGCATCGTATTGCGCGACGATTTCGCTTGTCGTTTTCTCGTCGATACTTCTTTCGTCAATCTTGGCCATCAGGTAATCCGATCCGCGGCGGAGTAAACATTGAATGTGTCGCCTCGCAGAAATCCGACCAGCGAGACATTAAATTCTTTCGCCAATTGTACGGCGAGACTTGACGGCGCGCTTACCGCTGCCAGCAATGGAAAACCGGCGACCAACGTCTTCTGCATGAGTTCGAAGCTGGCTCGCCCGGAGACAATCAGGCCGAATTCATTCGCGGGAAGAAGGCCCTGTGTGAGCAAGCTGCCAACAACCTTATCGACTGCATTGTGACGCCCAACATCCTCGTGCACCACCAGAATTTCACCTTGTGAATCAAACGCGGCAGCAGCATGCAGGCCGCCTGTTTGCTCGAAAGTTTGTTGCCGGGCACGCAGAGTTTCGGGCATCGCGATCAATACGCTTCTTTCGAACTGGCCGTTGGCGACTGGCAGCGGTTCCTGGCCCGTCACTCGCAGCGCCTCCAGCGAGGACTTGCCACAAACTCCGCAACTCGACGTCGTATAGAAATGGCGTTGCAAGCGGCCAATATCGACGACGACGTCCGGGGTCAGATCCACGCGAATTATATTGTGATTTCCGGTATCGGGTGCTGCAGTCCCACAGTGTTCAACGCTGGTGATTTCATCGGCGCTGGAAATGATCGATTCCGAATACAAGAAACCGACAGCCAGCTCCGCGTCAGATCCCGGCGTTCTCATGGTGATGGAAAGACTGGTCGCCGTGTGGCCGTCCGGCGTTGCGTACCCGAGGCGGATTTCAAGCGGCTCTTCGACGGCAACATAATCCTCGACGGCATCGTGCGATTTTGCGGAATCGACACTCATTTTATCGACCGTAATTGCGAAGCTGCTGTGGCTCATTTGGCGTTCGAATTGGATGGGTGGTCCCGAAGTATATCCCACCGGCGGGGGCTACAGGCCGCAATGAGAATCGTTCTTAAAACCGCCCCAACTCCCTGCGCCGATCCTGTTGTGCTGGCGTTCATAAAACTTGGTTAGAATGCGCGTCGAACACTGCATCGTTAAGGAGATTCCCTTGAGTACAATTCCACGTCGTAAATTTATTCAACTGTCAGCTGTAGCGGCTGCCGGTTACTTGGTACAACCCGCTCGCGAAGCACGAGCAGACGATTTGCCGCATGTATCGGAAGCTGATCCGATGGCGATGGCGATGAAATATACGAACGATGCGTCGAGTGTCGACGCGGGTTCGCGAACGAATCCTGCAGCCGATCAAAACTGCGCGAACTGCGCTTTGGTTCAGGGTGCGGACGGTGAGGCATGGCGTCCCTGTCAGATATTCCCGGGCAAGGCCGTTGCGGCAGCCGGATGGTGTTCTGTCTGGGCACCGAAAGCCTGACGACAGACTGCATAATGGATACTTAAGCGCCGGCCTTTGTGCCGGCGTTTTTGCGTGTACAATATGCGGCTGCAAGCACCACTAATTCGCATACTGCGCGGAGAAAACCCTTGTTTGAATCACTACAGGCCGCTTCTGCCGATGCCATCCTCGGACTGATCGTGGAGCACAGCAACGACACTCGCGCGGAGAAAATTGATCTGGGTGTCGGGGTTTATCGAACGACGGAAGGCGAGACGCCGGTACTCGACGTCGTGAAGCGGGCTGAGAAGATTCTTCTCGATACGCAGGACAGCAAATCCTACATCGGCACCGCGGGAGCCGCAGACTTTAACTCGGCCATGCAGGCGCTGATTTTCGGTGAGTCTGCCGACGACGATCGACTGGTGACCCTTCAAACACCGGGTGGCTCCGGATCTTTGCGTGTAGCGGCGGGCATGATCATGCGCGCGTCACCGGACACGTCGATTTGGGCGAGCGAACCCACATGGGCTAACCATGTGCCGTTACTGACCAGTGCCGGTGTAAGTCTGAAGCCTTATCCCTATTACGATACAAAGAATCACGTTATCAAGATCGACGATATGCTGGCGGCGCTTCGTGAAGTACCAGCAGGGGACATCGTGCTGTTGCACGCGTGTTGTCACAATCCGTCCGGCCTCGACCCTTCAACGGAGGAGTGGCAGGCGATTGCCGACGTCATAGTTGAGCGCGAGCTCGTGCCATTTATCGACATGGCCTACCAGGGATTTGCGGAAGGGCTGGAGCCTGATGCATACGCCGTGCGCCTTTTAGCGGGCCGCGTACCGGAAATGATTGTTTCGGCTTCCTGCTCGAAGAATTTCGGCCTGTATCGAGACCGTGTCGGTACCTTGTCTTTTCTCGCGGCAGATACGGCGTCTCGCGACATCGTGAACAGTCAGGTCAATAGCCTCGTTCGCACAATCTACTCGATGCCGCCGGATCACGGCGCAGCCGTCGTCAGTCTAATTCTGCACGACGACGAATTGCGAAGTGCCTGGATTGTCGAACTGACTGAAATGCGGGAACGGCTCCGCGAAATGCGGGTCCTGTTAAACGACGCGCTGGTCGAGAAAGCGCCGAACCACGACTTTTCGCACCTCGTGCGTGCGACCGGCATGTTCTGTTTTCTCGGAATCACGGCCGAGCAGATTGCACGTCTGAAGAAAGACTTTGGCGTCTATATGGTGAATTCCAGTCGAATCAACGTAGCGGGCATCACGCCGCAGAACGTTGCTTATCTCGCTGATTCGATCGCAGCCACGCTGCAAAACCAATAATCAGCGGCACTTGATCACTGAACACGCGCCCAGATAATCCGGCTCTTGCGGCCGATGTTGAGTCGTCGCGCCGTTCCGGCATTTAGCTCCAATACAAAATTGACGGGTTCGATCGAGCTCTGCGAGTCCAGCGACAAAGGTTGCGTGTTGTGAATGACCGACGACACCGTTCCATCGGCTCGGGCAAAAACCATGTCCAGTGACATATACGTGTTTTTCATCCACATGGAGTGAGGTTCCGTCTCTTCGTAGACGAACAACATGCCCGTGTTTTGCGGCATCTTACGAACGAACATGAGTCCCTGGCGTTGCTGTTCGAAAACGATCGCAAGATAGACGTCGAATTCATGGCGCAAGCCGTCATCGGATTCAATAATTATGGTGTCGCGTTTGAAGTTGTCGTCGAGGCTCGGGACGCCGGCCGATACTGACTGGGCAGGTGCTTTGCAAGCCGCGAAACAGAGCAAGGCCATGGTCAGAATCGAGGCATCAGTCAAAGTGCGTGACATTAATTCTTCCAGTTCACGATCGTCGAAAAGAACAGTTCGGGTATCGTAACAGCCGCGTCGCCGTTCAATTCTCCCAATGGCGCGATACAAAACAACGTTCCAGCGACGGTATAGCTACCGTCCGCTTCGGTAAGCGCCGTTTGAGCGCTAATCTCCGTCCAGCAGGATTCGAGCCCGGGCGTACTGAAGAATCGTCCGCTGCCTTCAACTGTCGCGGTCACGTTGCTGGGAATCTCAATGCCCGTAGCACCTGCCACGAAGGTCGGCATCGCGACAATGATCGCGAGGTGTTCATCGCCGACGTCGCCAGCAAAGCGCAAGCGTATGCCTTCGCCATTTGGCCTTGGCATGCTCTCGCAGACCATATCAGCTGCCGTCCAGCTGATTGCGGTCTCAATGCCACCGATCAATGAACCCCGCAGGGCTCCGTTTTCACCGCAGCTGAGCTTCTCAGACACCGTTTTGGCGACAGGCGTGGGTGACAGCTCGGCGTCCACCGTCGGTTCACAGGCGCCGAGCGGTGCCAGCAACAACAGGCCGAGAGCGGGGATTTTCTGCGCAGAAAAACGCTTTTTTGGAAATTGATGCAATGGAATGGCTTATCGGTGGTCGGAATTGGGGCCAATACTACTCAAAACGGCGAATAATTTGAGAAAAAATGATGCGACTGGTTGGTCTTCCCATGCATCCTCTCTAGAATGGCACGCCGCCGCATACAACGGAGTAATTAATGAGCGTTGCAGAACAATTCCAAAAACTCGAGGCGCACGCCAGCGGGTTGATTATTGGTCAGGCACATCTGATCAATCGTATGTTGATAGCACTGCTGTGTGACGGGCATCTGCTCGTCGAGGGCGCGCCGGGCCTGGCCAAGACGCGCGCGATCAAGGTCCTCGCGGAAAGCATTGAGGGCGAATTTCATCGCCTGCAGTTCACGCCGGATTTATTGCCGGCCGACCTGACGGGCACCGATATCTATCGGCCGCAGGAAGGGACGTTCGAGTTTCGCAAGGGTCCACTGTTTCATAACCTGATTCTGGCGGACGAGATCAACCGCGCGCCAGCCAAGGTTCAGTCTGCATTGCTCGAGGCGATGGAAGAAAGACAGATATCCGTCGGCGACCAAAGCTATCCGCTCGATGACCTGTTTATGGTCATGGCCACGCAAAACCCGATTGAGCAGGAAGGCACTTATCCGCTCCCGGAGGCGCAGCTGGATCGATTCCTCTTACATGTCGAGGTTGGTTATCCAACGATTGAGGACGAACGACGTATTTTGGTGCTGAATCGAAACGAAGCGAAACAGGCTGAACGCGATATGTTCCGACCGCCTGAACTTCTGGCGATGTCGTCCGTAATGGAAGCACGGCAGGATATTCTCAATCTGCACCTTGCCAGCGAATTAGAGGAATACATTGTCAACGTCGTGGTCGCGACACGTAACCCGGGTGCTGTGAATGCAGATCTCGAGGGCCAGGTTCTGTACGGGGCCAGCCCGCGCGCGAGCATGGGTATCGACCGTGCAGCGCGTGCGCATGCCTGGCTTGCCGGACGAGATTTTGTCGGCCCCGAAGATATTCAGGCCGTTGCACCGGACGTGCTGCGTCACCGCCTGGTGCTGAGTTTTGAAGCGGAGGCAGATGGCGTGGATTCGAATACCATTATCGCCGGTATTCTGGATGGCGTCGGAGTGCCCTAGTGACCCGTTTGGAGCATATTCATGAAGGCGCCTCGCCAATAAGCGTCAGCCAAGCCGGGTTGATCCGTCTCAACGGACCGGCCAGAGCTATCGCTCTCGATGTCCTGCGCGTGAACTCTTTGCAAACGGGAGCCTATGTTTCGCACTTCCGGGGCCGCGGCATGGAGTTTGATGAATCGCGACCCTACCAACCCGGCGATGACCCGCGCAGTATCGACTGGCGCGTCACGGCGCGCAGCACGACCGCCTATACCAAGCTGTTTCGCGAAGAGCGTGAGAGGCCAGTACTCGTCTGCGTCGACCTGCGATCAAACATGCATTTCGCGACACGGGGTTGCTTCAAGTCCGTCAACGCGAGTCGCGCGGCCGCGCTTTTGTCCTGGGCAGCCCACCATCGTGGCGACAGGCTCGGCGGCCTGATTTTTGGCGACACGACACATCGCGAATTGAAACCAAGGCTCGGCCGAAGGGCCGCATTGCGATTCGTGCACGAACTCGCGGAACATCCGGACTGGCCGGAGCACAACCCCCAAAGGGGTCAGAGCCCTTTGAGCGAAAAGGGCTCTGACCCCTTTGCGCAGGCCATGTCCGCGTTGCGCCGGGTTGCGAGGCCCGGGAGTCTGGTTGTCGTAATCAGCGACTTCATCGGATTCGATCGCGCGGCGCAGGCCTATTTGTCGAGCGTTGCCCGACACAACGAAGTGTTGGCCGTTTTCATGAACGACCCACTGGAACGCAAGCTGCCGCCGCCTGGCCGCTACCGCATCGTGTCGCCTACCGACGAATTGGCGATCGACACCTACGCGACGGCGGCTCGAAAAGACTACGAACACGAATTTGCGGAGCGATCAGAAGTCCTTGAGGCATTTTGTCATCGCTACGGCGTGCATCTATTGCCGCTGTCCACCGACGACGATCCGGTCGCCGCGCTGCAAACCGCTCTGGGACGAAGGACGCATTAGTGCCCTGTCCGCCTAAATTGCTAGCTCTCAGCGCTATTAGCAGCCCGTCCTGCGAGGCGCAAGAGTGTAGGATTAGTGGGCTACTTCAAGCGAGTGGAACGCGGCGGGACGGGCTGCTAGTAGCGCCCGGAGGGAAGGCCCGCAAAGCGCAACTGCGGCGTTGCAGCCCTTGGCAAGGACCAGCCATTACCGGCGGACTGCGCCTTGCACCTACGCTTTGCAGGCCTTCTGAAAGTAAGCAATTTAGGCGGACAGGGCACTAATGGGTCCGGACCAGCTTCCATTGCGCGACCTGCATTTGCCCGAGCCGATCAGCTGGTGGCCGCTTGCACCGGGCTGGTGGCTCGTTATTGCACTCGTGCTGTTCGCACTTGGCTGGTTGTTATTGCAAGCGTGGCGAAAATACCAGTTTCATGCGCCTCGTCGTTATGCGATTCGCGAGCTGGCAACGCTGGAGTCCGAATACTTCGAGCATCGCAATCCGGTAACGCTGGGGCAGCAGCTCTCCGAATTATTGCGCCGCGCGATGATGGCTTACGCGCCGCGACACGAAGTCGCCGGGCTGACGGGCGAGGCGTGGCTCGAGTGGCTTGATAAGGATTTACCGGTTCCCTATTTTCATACCGAAGGTGGCAAGAGTCTCTTGCAGCTGCCGTATCGGGACCCGCAAGGAAATTTCAATGATGTTGATATCAATGCGTTGCTGGCCGCTGTAAAGAACCGTCTCGACACACCCGTTGGGAGCATCCGCTGATGTGGTCGCTCGACTGGCCATGGGCTCTGTTGGCGCTGCCGTTGCCGCTGATCATTCGCTACCTGTTGCCGGAGGCGAAGGGCATGTCCGAGGCCGGACTTCGAGTGCCAAGCATTGACAGTTTTTCGACCTTGGTCGACCGCTCAGACAGGGAACAGCTCCTCAACTGGCGATTCTGGGTTTCCGTGCTCGCCTGGATACTCCTGGTCGTTGCCGCGTCACGGCCCGAGCGGATTGGCGACGAGCTGGATGTTCCTGTCGCGGGTCGTAATCTCATGCTTGCCGTTGATTTGTCGGGCAGCATGGATCAGAAAGATTTCGAGTTGGCCGGTCGACGTGTTGATCGACTGACAGCAACGAAAGCTGTCGCGTCTGACTTTATTGAGCGCCGGGAAGGCGATCGAATCGGTCTTATCCTGTTTGGCGAGCGCGCGTACCTCCAGGTACCGCTTACGCTCGACAGAGAGACCGTCAATATCCTGTTGCTCGAAGCGTTCATTGGCCTTGCGGGTGAAAAAACCGCGATTGGTGATGCGATAACACTCGCGGTTCGACGTGTTTATGAACAGGAAAAGGACGAGGGCGATCAGGTTCTCGTGTTGCTGACGGACGGCGCCAATACGGCGGGCGAAGTCGAACCGCTCAAGGCGGCCGAGCTCGCACAGCAGGTCGGTCTGCGCATATACACGATCGGTATCGGTGCTGAAAAACTTGAGGTGGCATCGTTGATCGGTGGTCGACGCAACATCAATCCGTCGGCCGATCTTGACGAAGATACATTGACGAAAATCGCCGGGCTCACCGGTGGTCGATACTTCCGAGCGACAGACACGGCAAGCCTGCAGGATATTTACAAACTCGTGGACGAACTTGAGCCCGTCGAGGAACCGGAGTCGGGTTTTCGACCGGTGAAGTCGTATTTCTTTTATCCACTGGGAGCGGCGATCGGACTGGTCACCCTGCTCAGCCTGATAAGTCTGCTGCAGAGAATCGCACTACGCCGATCGAGCGAGGTGCAGATCAGTGCTGGCTGAATTCCATTGCTTACGCCCTGAGTGGCTGTTGGGTATTCCGGCACTCGTCGCGCTGGCTGTGCTGCTTGCGCGCGGCAAGCTGGGCGCGGGTAACTGGGAAGCCGTCATCGATCCTGAGCTCATGCCCTACGTTTTATCGCGTGATCCGGGTCGTGGCACTGATTATCGCTGGTTGCTGATGGTTCTCGGCGGCGTCATTGCGCTGATTGCTATGGCCGGACCAGCCTGGGAGCGTATCGAACAACCCGTCTATCGCTCGGAACAAGCGATAGTCGTGGCACTCGATTTGTCGCGATCGATGGACGCACAGGACGTCGCACCCAGTCGACTGCGTCGCGCCAAGCTCAAAATCCTCGACATGCTTGAACGTCGTGAAAGCGGTCAGACGGCCCTGGTGGTTTATTCTGCGAATGCTTTCACAGTCACACCACTGACCACCGACACTGACACGATCGCTGCGCTCGTCAATAGTCTCGGCACCGATATCATGCCGAGCCGAGGTAGCTTCCCTGAAATCGCGATCGCCAAAGGCAGGCAGCTGCTGGACCAGGCGAATGCCGGATTCGGCGAAGTGCTGTTGGTAACGGACGGCGGTTCGTCTCCTGCGGCCGATAAAGCGGCGCGCGAACTCAAATCGGCCGGATATACGCTGTCCATACTGGGTGTTGGCACGATTGAAGGTGCGCCGATTCCGCGTGTTACGGGCGGCTTCGTCACCGATAACCGCGGCAAGATCGCGGTGCCCAGGCTGGAAGAACGAGGATTGCGCGATCTTGCCGGATTAGGCGGTGGCCGCTACGCACGAATAACAGCCGACAATGGCGATCTCGACGTACTGCTGTCCGGCGAAGTGTCGGGCGTCGGTGTGGCACAGGGTGATGATGCGTTGATGACGGACCAGTGGCGAGAGGAGGGCCCGTGGCTGTTATTGCTTTTGTTGCCGTTGGCGGCGTTAGCATTTCGGCGGGGCTGGGTACTCGTGTTGATCATTTTCATCGTGCCGCTGCCGCAACCGGCGTACGCAGCAACCTGGAACGATCTTTGGCTAAACAAAGATCAGCAGGCGCAAAAGGAACTTGAGGCTGGCAATGCGAGCGCAGCGGCGGCGCTGTTCGAGAACCCGGATTGGCAGGCGGTTGCCGATTACCGCGTGGGTGATTACGCGGGTAGCGCGACAGTATTTGCCGAGCATAATGACACGCGAAATCTCTACAACCTCGCCAATGCGATGGCCTTTCAGGGCGAACTGGATTCTGCGATAGATACGTACGAGCAGGTGCTCGAAATTGAACCGGACCATGAAGACGCGGCTTACAACCTGGAACTCGTGAAGAGCCTTAAGGACCAACAGGAGCAGGAACAGGAAAGCGAGGGCGACCAGCAATCGGAAGAAAATCCCGGCGGCGAGGGCGAACAATCAGACTCCGAAAGCCAGGAAGGCGAAGAAGGTGAGGAAAGCGAGGGCGAGTCTGATAGTGAGTCACAGGAAAGCGACTCGTCCGAGCGCGGCGAGGAAGAAATGACCGAGGAAGACATGAAGGCGTTGCAGGAAGCGCTGCAGCGCGCCGCTGAAGAAGCGGAGTCGGGCGAAGAGCCGCAACAAATGTCTGAGGCCGAGCTCGCCGAGCTCAGGCAGCAGCAGGAACAGGAGCAGGCGATGGAACAGTGGTTGCGCCGCATACCGGATGATCCCGGTGGCTTGTTGCGTCGCAAGTTCCGTCATCAATACCAACGTTCCGGAAAGGATCAGGACGGCAACAGTGTGTGGCCAGACAACGAGGTACAACCGTGGTAATGCTTAATCGCAATGTCATCCGCAACACGCTCTTGGGTTTGTGCGGCGTATTTGTCCTTCTTTCGAATGCAGAGGCCGCTGTAACGGCGCGAGTCGACCGTCCGTCAGTCGACCTCAACGAGTCGTTCATGCTCGAAGTCATGGTGGACTCGAATATCGACATGGAGCCGGATCTGTCGGTGCTCGACCAGGATTTTTATCGCGGCCAGCTGAGCCAGCTAAGCAACACGTCGATCATCAATGGCCAGATTCGCCGCAGCCGAACCTGGACGATAGCGTTGATGGCCAAGTCGACGGGTAAACAGGAAATCCCCGCAATTAAGGTGGGCAACGACGAGAGTCGGCCGATCAGCATCACCATCAACGAACCCACCAATGCACCACCGGGCGAAGCCGACGTTTTCATTACGAGCGAAGTCGATCAGACCGACGCCTATGTGCAATCGCAGATTCTTTACCGCTTCAAGGTTTACCGGGCGGTAGCAACGCGTCAGGAAGGACGACGCGATCCCGTCATTACGGGTGCCGAGGTATTGATCGAGCGAGCAGGCGATGAGCGCAGCTATGAGGCAATCCTGAATGGCCGGGCGTACAACGTTATCGAACGTGTCCTCGCCATTTATCCCCAATCCAGTGGGGAAATCAGCATTTCGCCGGCGCGCTTCGAAGCGCGCGTATTACGCGATGGACGGATCACCGGTCGAAAGGTTTTTGAGTCACGGGGGCATACGGTCAACGTATTGCCAATGCCAGCTCCGCCCGCTGATTTTCCGAATGCCGCCTGGTTGCCGGCACACGATGTTCAACTCAGTGACGAGTGGTCGCGGGAACCCAATGAGGTGGTGGCCGGCGAGCCCGTTACACGAAAGGTCACTATCAGCGCGCTAGGCCAGATCGAGACGCAAATTCCCGCTCTGGATCCGCCAGAGATCGACGGCATGAATGTCTATGCGGACAAACCCGATCTCAGTCGTTTGTTTGAGGCCGAAGGCATTCGTGGAGTACGCAGAGATCAGTACGCGATGATCGGAACTCGCGGCGGTGCGATGGAAATTCCGGAGCTCGAGGTTCTCTGGTGGGATATTGAGGTCGGTGAATGGCGTGTCGCCAGGCTTCCCGCAAGAACGATCAATATCGACGCACGCGAAGCACCGACGGCTTCCGTGCCGCTCGAGGAGCCAGCAGCCGAAGCAGAATTAGCCGACGAGCCGGAAGCGCAGGCCGCCGTTCCCGATAACTTCTGGAAGCTGGTCAGTCAGTTGCTTGCAGGTGTCTGGTTGCTGACGGTTGCTGTCTGGTGGTGGTCGTCTCGCGTTTCAAAACGAGAAGCCAGAGATCCCGAACCGCAACCGGTCTACAAGCAACAAGCAAAATTTATTAAGGCGGCGAGAAAAGCGGCAACGGCTGGCGATAAGGTTGGTGTTCGCTTGGCGATCATCGAATGGGGCCGTTTGCAGTGGCCCGGAGACACGCCGTTAAGCATTGGTGAATTTGCTACGAGAGTGACGCCGCCGCTATCGGATGAGCTGCGCAGCCTGTCGGCAAGCAGCTATAGCAACGGCGCTTCGGAGTGGGATGGCAGCTCGCTTGCAAAGGCCCTGCGTTCGATCAGCGTTTTGGTCGAAGACCATGAGGCGACAACGGAGAGTCCGTTGCCGCCGCTGATGCCACCTGGTACGTAGTTACTCTTCTTCGGCGCTGTTTTCTGTCGTACCATTTTCCGCGGCAATGGCCTCGTCCAGCATCGCAATAAGTTCATCGCGGCTGAATGCGTGTTCCTGACCCTCATTGCGCTCCGCAACGCGTTGCAGCGTTCTGCTGATAGTCCAAGTTGCTTCTTCACGGCTGGGCACGACCATGTAGCGGATTTTCGGATTCGGGTCGAACAGCGCGTGTTCGATAGCAGCCGAAACCTCAGCCGGGTCCTTGAACTGACTCCGATCGCCAGTCGATTCGGCACGCGCCTTGTAGTAGTCGACATAGGGTGATTTCTTCTGTGCTTCTGTCAGACCGCCACGACGCGATCGTGATGATTTGCTTATAGCCGAATTGTAGTTTCCCGGTTGGATAACGCTGGATTTCACGTCGAAGCGTGCAAGCTCCAGTCCCAACGTATCGGAAAACGCCTCCATGGCATGCTTGCTCATCGTATAGTCGCCGCCACCCATGAACGTCAGAATTCCTGCGATCGAGCCGATCGTCGCGATGCGGCCTTTGCTTTCGATGATCAGAGGTGCGAATGCTTGCGTGACCTTAACGACGCCGAAGACGTTCACGTCAAACAACCAGCGGATATTGTCTTCGTCATTTTCCAAGAGCGGTCCGCCGGAGCCAACGCCCGCGTTGTTAACGAGTCCATAGAGTCCTCGACCGGCCGCACGAACGGAAGCAACCGCGGCATCTACATCTTCCTGTTTGGTCACGTCCAGACGGATTGCCTGAACATTCGGAATCTCATTGAGTGCGTCGAGGTCTGCCTGCTTTCGAGCGCCGGCGTACACGAAGTAGCCCTTAGCAGCGAGCGTTTCGGTTGCGTGACGGCCAATGCCGGTGCTGGCGCCTGTGATGAGTACGGCCTTCTGTTCAGCTTCATGATGTGCTGCGAAGCTGCCGTTGGCGGCCAGCAAGACAACTGCGGCTATTGCCAGTTTGAAAAAGTCCCTCATGCGACGATCCTCTTTATTGGTTTTATTGAGCCGGGATCGTAGCAGAAGGGACTCCGATACTCACTCAGGATTCAGTCGAACCCATCACTGCCGGGCGCAGAGATTCGAGAATCGCACCGACAGCCGCGATAGTCTCGGCGTCGATGCCATTGGCCGCCGCTGCCGCGGCAACGTCGCGAACCGCCGAGTCAAAATCTGCATCCGACATATTCATGGACGCATGCGATGACGTCATATCTCGGCCTGCGTAATTGGCCGGGCCGCCCGTGCCCGCGGCGAAGAATGCCGTGACGTGCTTAATGAGATTTTCATCGTCAACGCCGTCGAAGTAATGACCGATTTCCGGGTTTGCGTGATGAAGTGCAACTGTGTCCGTCACGATCTGGTGGATACCGTCCATTTCACCGAGTCGCTCATAGATAGACGGGCCTGCCGCCTCTTCATCGCCAGCAACAGCAGTCAAAGAGAATAGTCCAGCCGTTATTGCTAGCGCGAATACGGCCAGTCGTCGAGTGAATGTTGTCGTCATTTGTCTTTCCCCATTTGTTGATCATTTCCAATGTCGGCAAAACCGTAGCACCGCCTCAATTGGCAAAGAAGTACAGATTCTGTAGTGTTTGCTCGTGTCCGGATTGGCATGATGGTTGTTCAAGCTCTCTAGAAGGACTCGGTATGAAGAAGTTCGGTCAGTTCTGCCCATTGGCACAAGCCGCTCAATTGTTGTGTGAGCGCTGGACATTATTGGTTGTTCGCGAACTCATCGCAGGCAGCACGCGGTTCAACGATCTGCAACGGGGCGTACCTCTCATGTCGCCGACCTTGCTTTCGGCCAGGCTGAAGCAGCTGACGTCAGCAGGTGTTGTTGAACGGACCGGGGAAAAAGGCAAGTACAGTTATCAACTGACGAAGGCCGGCGAGGAGTTGACACCTATTGTGAAGTCGCTCGGGGCGTGGGGACATCGCTGGGTACAAACGAGTCTGGTGGTCGAAGATCTGGACGCCAGTTTGTTGATGTGGGATATGCGTCGCAGCGTCAATCCGGGCGCATTCCCAGAGCATCGCATTGTTCTGCAGTTCGAATACCCGGACGCGTCAAAAGGCGCGACGCACTGGTGGCTGGTTGCCGAAAATGGCGAAGTCGAACTGTGTTTGAATGAACCGGGCGGTGATGTCGATATCGTTGTCAGGGGTCCCCTTGCGAGAATGACGTCCGTTTGGACCTGCCAAAAGCACTTCACCGACGCTGTGGCGGACGGCGACCTGGAAGTATTCGGCGACGAAAAGCTGGTCGCCAGTTTGCCGGACTGGTTACAAGCGAGCGGCTTGTCGCTGCTTGGTGCGCAGTCGATGGAGGCTCAATCGTGAAAATCCGCTCTCTCCCCGAACCGTTGAGGACATCGAGAACACGATGACCAGGTAGTGCGACGCCCGCTACCAGTGGCCGATGCTCTCCATCGATGCCCAAGGCTCTGCAGGCGGCAATGATTCACCGGATTGAATTAGCTCGATCGAAATATTGTCCGGCGATCGGATGAATGCCATATGACCATCGCGCGGCGGCCGGTTGATTATTACACCGGCATCCATGAGTTTTTGGCAGAGCTCATAAATGTTGTCGACATGATAGGCGAGGTGGCCAAAGTTGCGGCCTTCGTCGTATTCCTCGGGGTCCCAGTTGTATGTGAGTTCTACTTGCGCCTCTTCATCGCCGGGCGCGGCAAGAAAAACCAGCGTAAATCGGCCCTGCTCGCTCTCGTGACGCCTGATCTCAGTCAGTCCAAGTTTGTCGCAGTAAAAATCGAGTGAGGCATCAATGTCAGTGACGCGCACCATGGTGTGCAGATATTTCATCGCAGGGCTCCGAGTTGGACTCGCATACAGTTTGAATTCACAATGGTTGACGATATTACGCACTGGCGGTCGCTGTGAACAACATTCGCACCATTACAATTGATCTTGACGATACGCTCTGGGCGATACATCCGGTGATCAAGCGTGCCGAGCAGCGATTGTACGAATGGCTCGGCGAGAATTATCCACGCATTACTGAAATGTACGAGCCATCGGACCTGCGAGATATTCGATCCGAGATCGTCGTGGAATTCGCAGATCGCGCGCATGACCTGACCTTTCTTCGTCATACGGTACTCAGTCGGATAGGCGCAGCCGCAGGATACAGGACGGACTTTACGGACGAAGCATTCACTGTCTTTGACGAAGTTCGTAATGACGTCGAGCTATTTCCCGAAGTTGTTCCAGCCCTTGAAGTGCTGGCAAGTCACTTTCAGGTTGTTGCGGTGACCAATGGCAATGCGAATCTCGAGACCATTGGGATTCGACATTTGTTTGATGACGTCGTGACCGCAGCGATGGCCGGGGCGGCAAAGCCAGCGCCGGCCGTTTTCGAAATGGCGGTGAATGTCGGCGGTTCGAGCAAAGCACAAACCTTGCACGTTGGAGATCATCCGCACTACGACGTTGATGGTGCGCGAGCGGTGGGACTTCGCACGGCCTGGGTCAATCGCACAGCCGAAGTCTGGCCCGACGAATTCGAGGCGCCCGACATAGAGGTCGTCCACGTGGGTGAATTGCCCAGTCTGCTCGGTGTCGCATAAGACATGGCTGGCCCGCTTATCATTTACATACCCGGTTTGTTGGCAAAGCCGGAACCCGAAAAACATCGCGACGCACTGTTGCGTTGTCTCCTGGCCGGCGTAGGTCGCGTTGATGCACCGGTGGCGGATGCGATTGCGGCAAGCCCGAGCAATTTCGACATCGTCTCGTGGACCTACGATTTCTACGGCGCGCATCGCGACATGGAAATTGACCGTGCGGCGATTGACGCCGTCATTGAACAGGCCGAGGCGAGCGAAAAAGATATCGCCGAAGCGACGGCCTGGTCACGGCGGCTAACACGATGGATCTATCATCTGGGTGATTTGCTGCCGTTTCTGATTCCGCATCTCGCTACAGAACGAATGGAAGTGCATCTACGCGACTTACGACGCTACGAGCGCAACCGCAAAGGCATTGCTGATCGCGTGCGGCAGATGCTCAAGGTTGTGTTGTTGGCGGCGTCGGGCGGGGAGCGTCCGATTCTGCTCATCGGTCACAGCATGGGATCAGTGATCGCCTACGATTCGCTATGGGAGCTTAGCCACGATCACGGCAACCCGGTCACTATCGACCGGTTTCTGACCATGGGCAGTCCGCTTGGACAGCGCTTCATGCAGCGAAAGATCAAAGGCCACGACAGGACGGGGAAGGATCGTTATCCTGGCAACATCCGTCGCTGGAAGAATCTCACTGCGGTCGGTGATCTCACGGCTATCGACCCATGGCTCGTGAATGATTTTGCCGAAATGCTGAAATTAGGCCTGGTCGATGAAATCGATGATGAGGAGGTCTTTAACTTCTTCCGGCTCGATGGCGAGCTCAATGTGCACGCCGAGTATGGTTATCTAGCCAATGAAAAAACCGCGCTCACCATTGCGAAATGGTGGCGCGGTCATGATTCTGGTTTGATGCGAAAAGACTAGGTTGGATCGATGTTTGGCTTGATGACGATATCGATGCGTCGATTGCGCGCGCGGCCGGCTTCAGTTTCGTTGCTGGAAACAGGTCGGGTTTCGCCATATCCGGTCGCGATGAGTCGATACGTTGGAATCCGCATCGCGTTAATCATGTACTGCTGCACTGACTCAGCACGTTCTTGCGATAGTTTTTGATTGGATTCATCGCCCCCGTACGCATCGGTGTGACCTTCGATCGTCAGCTCGCTACGTGGGAACACATCAATGGCCTTTTCGACTTTTCCAAGAAGTTCGAAATTCTCCGGCTTGATTTGTGCATCGCCACTGTCGAACGCCAGCCCAACCATTCGTAAAATAATGGTGTTACCTTCACGAAACACTCTGGCTTCGAAGGACGAGAACATTTTCTCAACCTGCTCGAACTGCTGTTTTACACGAGCCTGCGCTTCGAGACGCTGAATCAGCGCTGCGCGTTCTTCGGTCGCGCCGCCGAGGCGTTCGTCCAAAGTACGCATTTCCTCTTCCATGTCGGCAAGGCGCACTTCGTTTTCGGCTTTTTCCTGCTGCAAGGCCTGAAGTTCGTTCCCTTGTTGCTCGAAGTAGGCGACGAGTTCGGCCAACAACCGGTCAGGCCCCTCCTGCATATCCGGCACAACGTCCGCGACACCAGCGACAGCGCGCATGGGTTGCTCCCAATTGAGCACGAGCTGCTCGGCGGTCAGATCCTTGTCTCTTACCTGACGTACGATCTCGGAAAGATATAGAGCGTGTTTGGCTTCGTAATTTGCCTGAATCGCGAGGCTGCGTGGTCGGTCGGTATCGTAGCGGTTCTCGTTTAGCTCACGCTCAGCCTCGGCGAGCAATCGTTTGGCCTTGCCCAGTGTAATGGGTGCGTACCTGCCAACACGTGCTCGGTCGGCGTCCGCGAGCAGGCGGCGAGTCTCGCTGAGGTACTGTGCTTTGATCGCGACGAGTTCTGCTTCACGATACAAGTTGATCGATTCGTTCTCGCGGCGCTTTGCATTCTTAAGGTCGCCGCGCTCCATAAGCTGGATCGCTCTCAGGAATTTTTGCTGCGCGTCGCTCCAAAGTTCCGGCGCGAGTTTCGGCGCTAACGCGTTGGCACCGTCCTGGCGGCTTTTGATGGCCTGAGCGAGAGCGGTTTGTGCGAGCTCTGCCGCCTTAGCCGACGTTCTGAAATAGCGGACGGCGTCCGCTGCGTTTGAGCGCACGTACTCAATATTCCTGCCGCGCTTCAGATAGTCCTCGGCGCTACGATATTCCCGCATGCCGCTTGCATAGCTTTTTGGCGCATAGACTTCGGCATCTACAGCATCCGCCGCCACCTTGGCGGCGTCTGCATCTTTGAAGAAGGTCTTTCTGAGTTCGTCTTGTGCAAACCCATTGCCTGCAGCAAGCAGGGCAATGCCCACTATGAGGAATTTCACTATTCCGGTCTTGCCTAGTCCGTATTTCGCGACCATTGATTCAGTTCCCGTGATGTTTGGTCCAAAAGGTTTTACTCGGGCGCTGGCCCAATAGCTGACGATGTTACATATGCCGATCGCTCAATTCTGTGCACCGCGTCGCCTACGGTCAAATTTTACGCCAAAAACGGCAGGAATGTGACTTATGTCAAGTTTCTCCGAATTATCGCCACGTGACCCGCGAATTGTGCTCTGGCTCACAGTCAACGCCGGCGTTGAGAGGTAGATTAATTACATGTCCGCAAAGTACTACACGCAGTTCATATTGACCGACACACAGTATCGTGACGGCAATGAGTTCTGCGGGGTCGTCGAACTGAACTACCCGATGGAGCCAAGCTCCGATTCGCGTGACATCGAAGCCATTCTGGCCAGCAACTTTGACCTGCAGCAAAACGCTGTGAAATTGGTCAGCTGGTCGAGACTGCACTGATTTAACTGGCGTCTGTTAACGATTTCCCCCTGATTCTCCCGGCTTCGGCCGGGATTTTTTTGTCTGCCATATGTGCGACAATGCGTGCCCCTTGAATCATGGCTTCCCGGCCCAAGTTTCAGACTTCTGCATGAACAAAGACGACAAAACATTCCGCGGCATTCCGATTGTCCAAAATGATCCGGTCCACGATGATCAAGCCCAGGGCGACCCGGTCAGGAGCGGGCAGAAGTATCAGACTGATGCTGGCTTTTCGGCGGTCAAGAACGGCCAGAAGAATCGTCGCGACAGCGAACCGCTGGTACACGGCGACAAGCCGAAATGGCTGCGGGCAAAGATGCCATCGGGATCGGGGTATTCGGGTACTCGTAAGATTGTTCATGAACACCGCCTGAGCACCGTCTGTGAAGAATCGATGTGCCCGAATATCGGTGAATGCTGGAATGCCGGTACGGCGACGATCATGGTCATGGGTTCCGTTTGCACTCGCGCCTGTCGTTTCTGTGCCGTCGACACTGGTAATCCAAAGGGCTGGCTCGATCTTGAGGAACCTCTGAATTCGGCGAAAGCGGTTGAGCTTATGGGACTCGAGTATGTCGTTATCACATCGGTCGACCGGGATGACCTGCCCGATGGCGGTGCATCTCATTACGCCGCCTGCGTCCACGAAATCAAGAAGCTGAATCCGAACACCGCGGTCGAAGCGCTAACGCCAGACTTCAATGGCGTACGTGAGCATGTCGAGCTGGTCGTTGATTCCGGACTCGAGGTATTCGCACAGAACGTCGAAACGGTAAAGCGGCTTACACATCCGGTGCGTGATCCACGTGCAAGCTATGAACAAACGATTGAAGTGTTGCGTCACGCAAAAGCACATCGCCCCGACGTCCTGACCAAGACCAGCTTGATGCTGGGCCTTGGTGAACGTGACAACGAAATCATGCAGACGATGGTCGATCTTCGTGCGGCTAATGTGGATATTTTGACCCTGGGTCAGTACTTGCGGCCGACGCCGAATCACCTCGCGGTTGAACGTTATGTGACGCCAGCGGAATTTGAGGCGTATCGCGCCGAAGGCCTGGAAAAGGGCTTCGTCGAAGTAGTGGCCGGGCCGATGGTGCGCTCCAGCTACCGTGCAGAGCAGGTTTTACAGAAGAACAACGTTGGTATCGCAGTATGATCGAGTTTCTCGCCGATTACGGTTTATTCCTGCTCAAAGTCATTACTGTCGTTGTAGGCATTGTGGCCATCGTCGTCGTCGCGGCTTCCGCAGGACGCAAAGCGTCGCACGAGGGCCTCGAGGTCGAAAACCTCAACAAGAAACACGCGTCACTGGCTGAGTCATTACGAAGTGCTGTCTCGAACAAAGACCAGCGGAAGAAGGCGGCGAAAGAAAAGAAGAAGAAAGATAAAGCGGAAGCCAAAGGAGAGTCCGCCAGGCCGCGCAGTTTTGTCATTGACTTCAAAGGTGATCTGAAAGCGAGCGAGGTACCGTCGTTGCGCGAAGAGGTCACCGCAATTCTCGATGTGGCGACAGAACACGACGAAGTCATCGTGCGGCTGGAAAACCACGGCGGCGTGGTTCATGAACATGGCTTGGCGGCATCGCAGCTTGCGCGTATTCGAGATCACAATATTCCATTGACCGTGTGCGTAGATAAGGTCGCCGCCAGCGGTGGATACCTGATGGCTTGCGTAGCGACGAAAATCTACGTTGCGCCGTTTGCGATTCTCGGTTCCATCGGCGTGATTGCTCAGATTCCGAACTTCAATCGTTTACTCGATAGTCACGGTGTCGATTTCGAACAAGTGACGGCAGGGAAGTACAAACGATCGGTGACGATGTTTGGTGAGAATACCGACGAAGACCGGGCGAAGCTAAAAGAAGAACTCGAAGATGTGCACGCCTTGTTCAAAGAAGCCGTCGCAAAGTATCGGCCAGACCTGGACCTCGAAAAGGTCGCTACGGGCGAGCACTGGTATGGCACTCGCGCGCTCGATCTTGGACTCGCCGATGAAATTCTGACCAGCGATGAGCTGCTGGGGGCTAGCGCCGAAACGCGAGATATTTACTCGGTGGTGTACAAGATCAAACAGCCGCTGCAAAAACGTTTGTTCGGCGGCATCGATACAGCCCTTGAAAAGGCCGATGAGGCCGGGTGGCGGCAGAAGTTCGAGTCTCGCCTGCCTCGCTAAAGCGGGGAACTGAGTCCCGCGTCGGCGGTCGAAACATTGGCGAGGTGAAAATCGCGCTGTAGCGCTATAATCCTTCGACAATTCGAGAAGGTTTCTGACGAGGGTCGTGACCATGCATCGTTCCAAATTATTGATTTCTATAATATTTCTTGCTCTTGTTGCGTCGTGCTCAACGTCGCCGACGGGTCGCGGGCAGCTCATTTTTAAATCGGACGCCGAGCTGGAGGCACAAGCCGCATCGACGTTTAATGCCTACCGCGCCACGCTTCCATTGGCGACCAATCGTGCCAAGATCGACTTTGTTGCTTGCGTCGCACAGGCGGTGGTCGCGGAGCTCGATCCTCCCTACAGCGACATCGAGTGGGAGCTGGCGATCTTTGAGCAGAACCAGGTGAATGCCTTCGCAATGCCCGGCGGAAAAATCGGCGTCTACACTGGAATTCTCGAGATCACGGAAAATGAACATCAGCTCGCCGCCGTTATCGGCCACGAAATCGCGCACGTCACGGCAAAACACGTTAACGAACGCGCATCACGAGGTGCTCTTACGGGCATCGGTATTGAGGCCCTGGCCGTCATTATGGGCGGTGGCTATACCGGCGGCGCGTATACCGCGAGCCAGGCGATGAGTGCTGGCGCCGCATTGGGCCTGCAATTGCCGATGAGCAGAGGGCAGGAGACGGAAGCGGACATCGTCGGCCTGGAATATATGGCCAAGGCCGGATTCGATCCACGCGCGGCCGTCGATCTTTGGCAAAACATGGCCGCTATGGGCGGCAAGAAGCCGGCAGAGCATCTCTCGACTCATCCCGCGAATGAAACGCGTATCGAGAACCTGATTTCGCAATGGCAAAAAACCCTGCCGCTCTACAATAAGGCGCTCGCAGACGGTAAAGAACCTAATTGCAAGAAAGGCTGGGAGTGACGGCCGAATTTAAGGATCATTTTTCTAAAGGCTCGGGCGGTTACGCGCAATACCGGCCGACTTACCCAGACGAGCTTTTTCGTTTTCTTTCTTCGGTCACGGTAGGCGACACTTCCGCATGGGATTGTGCGACGGGTAATGGCCAGGCTGCTATAGCACTCACTAACTACTTCTCAAACGTCATAGCGAGTGACGCGAGCCAGTCGCAGATTGACGCCGCTATGGCCCACTCCGAAGTCGACTATCGGGTCGCCCCCGCTGAGGAATCAGGGCTCGAGGATCAGTCTCAGGACCTCGTCACGGTCGGCCAGGCGCTGCATTGGTTTGATGAGCAGGCATTCATGACTGAGGCGGGTCGAGTCCTAAAACCTGACGGCGTCCTGGCCGTCTGGTTTTACGAGATTTGCCATGTGAACGCAGAGTGCGACGTCATCGTTGATACGCTGTATCGAGATATTGTTGGCGATTACTGGCCACCGGAACGAGTGACGATCGAATCCGGCTACGTAGATGTTGAAATGCCGGGAGAACTGATTACGGTTCCGCCTTTTGAAATGAGCCTGGATTGGAGCGCCAGCGACATGCTCGGATTCTTGAGAACATGGTCGGCCTGCAAGCGCTACGAGTCCGACAGGGGCTCTGATCCCGTGGTGTTGATTGCTGCGCAGCTTGAGGCAGCGTGGGGGCCGAATTCGCGGCGGGTCGTCTGGCCCCTGCAGATCAAAGCCAGCCGAGTGAATACACTGCTAGAATAGGCGACTGGTCCTACGGAATAGTCGCTTGTTCAGATATCGCCAAACGCTTTCGCACACCCTCGTTCTCCTTGCTCTGCTATCGATCTCCGGTTGCGAGACCTTTGACAGCTTTATTGCCGGAATCGGTAAGAGTGGTGGCCCGGAACTCATTCCTCTCGAGGATCGACCGCTTCAGGATCCGATCGATGGCAACACGTTCGTTCTGACGTCCGACGACCAAACCGTCATCGGTGAACCACAAATCGTATTTGCCGGTGCAGACGATACATTTTCGGATCTGGCGAGAACCTACGGTCTTGGCTTCGACGATATTGTCGACGCGAACCCGGGGATCGATCCCTGGTTGCCGGGCGAGGGTACGCCAGTATTGTTACCGACCCAATATGTGTTGCCGAATGCGCCAAAGCGCGGCGTGATTTTGAACATCGCGACCAAGCGTTTGTTCTATTTCCCGAAGCCAGAACAGGGTGAACAGCAACAGGTTCTTACTTATCCGATCGGCATCGGTCGAGTCGGTTGGGAGACCCCGCTGGGCGAAACGACGGTTATTGCCAAAGCAAAAAATCCTTCCTGGTGGGTGCCGGCATCTGTTCGCAAAGAGCATGCCGAGATGGGTGATCCGTTACCGTCTATTGTTCCTCCCGGCGCTGACAACCCGCTCGGGACGCGTGTACTCAAACTCAATATGCCCGGGTATTTGATTCACGGTACAAACCAGCCGTATGGCGTCGGCATGCGAGTGAGCCACGGCTGCGTTCGCTTGTATCCTGAGAACATCGAGTTTTTGTATACCCTGGTCGATATTGGTGAGGCTGTGACGATCATGAACGCGCCGTATCAGATCGGCAGTAGAGACGGCACCCTCTTTTTCGAAGCGCACACGCCGCTCGAGGACGATACGGTCCTCGCGGAAGATCGGCTCCAGGCGTTGCTGGATGGGCAGCTGGGTTCAGATGGCAAGGCACTTAACGATCATCTGCAACAACACATCGTCACGCTATCGAGTACGCCGAATGGAGTACCGGTCAGTATTGCTCAATACGACGCAGACGAAGTCTTTGCACGGGTTCGCGTCGTTCACAATATTGTCGAACCGGATCCGAACGAACCCACGCTCGCTGAAGTGCGCGAGATGATGGCGGAAATTGAGGAAGAGGTGAATGACGAGCGGTCTCAGTAGGGGGGGTTCGTGACAATCAAAAAGGAAATTCACTGGAGCTTCTGGGTGATCGGCACCATTGCGCTCATCTGGAACGGCCTGGGTGTTGCAAATTACCTGATGCAGATGATTGTTGACTCTTCCGATGCTTATCGCGACGTTGAGCGCGCGATTATTGGAGGCCGTCCCGCGTGGGCCACTGCAGCATTTGCGATCGCTGTTTTTGGCGGTACGTTGGGAAGCGCCTTGTTGCTACTCAAGAAATCGGTCGCGTTTCACCTGTTTATCGCATCATTAACAGGCGTGATAGTCACAATGATCCACGCGCTTGGCGTTGATGTCGACTTCGGCCCGGGTGAGATCATCGGCATCATCCTGATGCCGTTGGCGGTTGCCGTATTTCTGGTCTGGTATTCGAAATACGCAGAGAGCAAGAACTGGACTCGCTAACGTTCTGACTCTTGATAATAGCGTTGAAACTGCTCCGGCAAATTTTGCCGTGAGGGAGCTCGACTCCCGGTCAGTTCGACAGGATTCGAGTTATACGTATTCCAAAACAGATTGGCGTGGTCGGCATTCGGTTCCTCGAGATCGTGCAGCAATGCCGCCATTGCCTTGCCGGTGTAGGTGGTGTCGAGCTTTAAGTTCAGATTTTCTTTAGCGAAATCGACCGCGCTCGTTGTCGCATCGTCCGATGCTGCGTAACCGCCGGCAAAAAAATCATCTCGCCAGACAACATTGGTCCGGGCCGCGGCGTCAACGGCCATGGACGGGTCCAGGCGATTCATGAGCGCCGCCGTCTTCGAAATCAGTTTGTCCAATACATCAACTCTCGCAAATCGGTTGTTTGCCACTCGAACGGCGTGAATCTCGGTGGGCAAATTCGCCGATACGAGGCCTAACGCGAGTCCCGCGACGCTGCCCATTGTGCCGTTGGCGATGTAAATACGATCAGGCGTCTCGAGTTCGCCGGTCTCGATTTGGGCTGCGAGTTCGAGGCCCGCATTTACAAACCCAACGGCGCCCAACCAGCAAGAACCGCCTAACGGGACAACCCATGTTTTTCGCTTCTGCAGGTACTTGCGATAAAGCGCAAGCCGGTCAACTGAGCCGCCCCAACGGACAATTTCTGTACCGAGTTCGAGATGCTTATCCAGAGTCCTGGTGATGTTCGGCGTGTGAGGTTGATGCGCCAGGAAGCAGGTGCAGTCCAGCCCGAACTCCCTCGCGTGAATGGCAGTTGCCAACGCGTGATTCGATCCGACCGCACCGAATGTGGCCACGCGTTTCGCACCGCGGTCTTTCGCACGTTGAAAAATGTACTCCAGCTTGCGGATTTTGTTGCCGCCATAGATCGGGCTGGTCTGATCATCGTGTTTCACAGTGATTTGTCGCTTGCCCGCCGCGAGATCGATCGCGTGACAGGATACGGGCGTCGGCAGCGACGCAAACGAGCGCTTCCGAAGATGGATCGCCAGCGTCGGATACGCTTTTCCGAGGTAATCGGTCATGACAACACACATTAACCAAGTGCATAGGTGATCGCGAGTGTTTAGAATACACCCACGCTTATCTGACCCGGTTCGGAGACAAGTTTGTCAGAAGCAGTTGACCACGGTATTACGGTCACAGAAATCGCAGCGATGGATCAGCCCATCGATGTGTGCCCGGAAACCACGGCCGCTTTCGTTGGCCGTGCGCTTCGTGGACCCTTGAATTCACCGGTTCTGGTTTCGAATTTTGCAGAGTTTCGCCGTCGCTTCGGTGACGTCTGGAATCGTTCGAGCCTCGGGCCGGTCGCGCGTCAGTTTTTCGAGCATGGCGGCAAACGTCTTTACGTTGTTCGTGTTGCTAATAATGCTCGGGGCGCGATGTTGTGTTTGCCCGCCAGTGGGTCCGCGCTGGTCCTGCGTGCCGTCGAACCTGGGTCTACAGAAACCATACGCGCGGCCGTCGATTACGACGGCATTGATGATGACGACGAGGATCTGTTTAATCTCACCCTGCAACGAGTGAATCCCTCTTCAGGAACCATCATTGATCAGGAGTATTTCAAGGAGTTGTCGTGGCAGGAGGAGTCTGATCGCTTCGTTGTTGACGCGTTGCTAGCATCGGAAATGGCGCACGTTGAGCAGCCGCATCCAACGCATCGACCGGAAAGAACCACGGTCTCGGGTCGGTCCTATGAACCAGCGTACGTCGATCATGCGCAAGCCGGGACAGACGGATGTGAGCTTTCCGACTATGACCTGATCGGGTCCAGACGTGC
>RCNG010000030.1_pt1 | contig 49639 bp, 42 predicted proteins | sample 2041371 | NCBI WGS metagenome assembly RCNG01 (sample SAMN09708227, study PRJNA481090) | Marine sediment metagenome, whole genome shotgun sequencing project. | biome: marine sediment; feature: ocean; material: sediment; isolation source: Sewage treatment plant 1 marine sediment (STP1) ... | reverse complement strand
CTCTCGTTTCAAGTCCTCAAAATACTGTAGTATTCCTGCGGGTTGAAACTCAATCCCGTCTTGACTTTGAACCAAAATCCTATTTTTGAAATGGCGTCTATTTAAACAATTTACTTGCCAGGCCGATAGCGCCGGAGAGTCCACCGATTGAATCAAGCAGTGAGCCGCCGCTACTGGCTTTGTCGACCATTTGTGGAAGTGCTTCAGACAAACCACCAGCCGCTTCTTCGCTGCGAAGTCCCAGCTTGGATGCAAATTCTGAAATCTTATCGGCGCCGAGCATGTTGGAGATCTGGTCAGGTGAGATGGCTTCGTTGTTTCCATCACCAAGCCAGGACTTCGCTACTGTCCCGAGTCCACCTGAGTCCATTTTTGATAATAGCGACCCCAGATCGAACCCGCCTTTGCTGCTGTCTCCTCCTGCAAGGCCCGAAAGAGCTGACGTCAGGTTGCCGATATCCAGGCCGCTACCTGCATCGCCACTTTGTTTAGAATTCATAAACATTGTGGCACCCATTTTTAATAGATTGGTCATATCCATGATTAATCCTCCAGATTTTATTTCCGACTACTCTTGGTTAACTGAGATAATGGCTTTGCACTGATTGTTGGTAGAAGCACAACTTACAACGGTCTGTGCAAATTCAAGGAATGCTTCCAACAGTTCCTCTCTGGTCAAATGATCGATAGGTCTTCCGTGGTAACCTATATCCGAACAACATAGCTTTTCCGTATAATCCTCCTGCAGTTTTATACAATCCCTTTGGTTCGATATTAAAATTTATGATAAATATTAGTGACATTGTGGTACAAAAGTCAACAACGAAATGACCTTATACTATAATGGACGGACACATATTGGCATTGGAAAAAAATTGCTTTCTAACTTCAACCTAAGATGCGTGTTTCAAATTAGGTTCAACCTGAACTGAGCGATTTTTCCCGAAGAGGTGTGCCGAGATCTTGATGGAGAAGGGTTCACAAAAAACACAGTCATACCCGTGGATCTGTCGAGGCTTTTTGGAAACCCTCGATCCGCAAGAGATCGGTGCAGATCGAGACAAAAACCGCTCAATTCAGGTTCAAGTAACAAATAGACCTTTTGTGGAAAAATTGGGATCACTTGTCAGATTAACCCCAAGACGTCTCAAACCCGCTTCATCACCCGGAGTAGGAATATGGGTCATATGGACCTCACAACCTTGCAGGTTGGTTAACTTTTTCATGGCTAATTGAGCCGCAGGATTTGTTGTTGCGCTAATGCTCAATGCAATAAGGGTTTCTAACAGGTCAAGACTGAGGCTTTTTTCATTTAATACTTCCGTTTTGAGATTTCTAACCGATTCTATGATATTGGGTGGCAACAGCTTAATCTTATCAGGAATTTCGGCCAGATGCTTAATGGCATGCAGAATAAGACTGGATGCCGCATGAAGTTTAGGGGAATTACTTCCGGTAACAATCGTTTTGTCCTCTAACTCGATTGCCCCACCACAATAGATTCCCTCACTCCCTTTTTTATTATCCCTGGCATCCTGTGAGGCCTTCCGAGCCGGTTTAACAACACGTCTATACTCGGGCTCGAGGTCAAAATCTTTTATAAGGAGTTCTACTCTCTGGACGGTTTCTTTTTCCGTTAATCCCATTACATATTCACATCGATAACGAAAATACCGTCTTATCACTTCCTGTTTAGCACTCTCCCTTGTCAGGGCATCATCTGTTATCGCAAACCCGACTTGATTTACACCCATATCTGTTGGTGACTGATACGGTGACTCACCGTTACCGATTCTTTTCAATATTCTCTTGATTACCGGAAACACCTCTACATCCCGATTATAATTGACTGCCGTTTTATTGTATGTCTCAAGATGAAATGGATCGATGAGGTTGAAATCTTTAATATCTGCGGTTGCGGCTTCATATGCTATATTTACCGGGTGATTAACGGGTAAATTCCATATAGGAAAGGTTTCGAATTTTGCATATCCTGAATTTATTCCTCTCTTATGGTCATGGTATATCTGCGAAAGAGACGTGGCCAGCTTACCACTGCCAGGACCGGGGCCGGTAACGATAATCAAAGGTTTTTCTGTCTCTATATAATCATTAGCGCCATAACCTTCGTCACTTACAATCAAATCCACATCCGTAGGATACCCTTTTGTATACTTATGTGTATAAACTTTTATATTTCTTCGTTCCAGTTTGTTCTTAAATACTTTAGCGCCGGGCTGTCCGCTAAAACGGGTAATAACTATACCAAGAACGTTGACTCCCCATTGTCGTAATTCGTCTATTAATTTAAAGGCTTCCGCATCATAGGTTATGCCAAAATCGGCCCTCATTTTTTTTCTTTCAATATCCTCCGCATAGATACAGAGTAGAATATCTGCATTTTCTTTCAGCTGCTGAAGAAGTCTCATTTTTACATTGGGGTCATAACCGGGTAAGACCCTGGCGGCGTGATAGTCATAGAGAAGTTTTCCGCCAAATTCGAGATACAGTTTATCTCCAAACATGTTAACCCGTTCAAGAATCTTAGATGTCTGTTCTGTTAAATATTTTTCATTATCAAAAGCAACTTTTGTCGGCATAGCACCCCTCTACTGAATTTTCTCTTGTGTTTCTGTATGTTTGTTTCAACGAATAACCCTCACCCCACGGCTATTGGCTCTGTCCAATCAGTGAAATTTGTGATAGGCACTCTTGTGACTTTGGGGAGTCGGAAGAAGTCGGGCCCAATCGGCCTTTTTATGTGACCCAATGGGTCCCCATTTTTTGTTACAAAATAATTAAAGACCTACAGAGAATTCTATAAGTCTTTAATTTAAAATAAATACTATGGAGCCGACGCGCGGACTCGAACCGCGGACCTGCTGATTACGAATCAGCTGCTCTACCAGCTGAGCTACGTCGGCTATTGGCCAATTAAGAATAGGTTGCAGTACTTTGTTTATGGTTCAAAATCAAGAAAAAACTTACCTGGCGCAATTAATTGCATCCATACACAGCGGTAATGAAGGGATCGATTGCATCGGGCTGCAAAAGACGGATAAGGCGTACCTGATTTCAAAGCTTTACCGGCGTTTTCATGAACCCATGGTGGTGATCGTATCGTCTTCCAAAGACGGCCGTCGGGTATGTGATGAACTACGTTTTTTCCTCGGATCCGAAGCCTCTGCGGTGCAGTATTTTCCACCCTATAATCTGTTGCCGTATAAATTCCTCACTTCGGACAGCGAAACAGCCGCCAATCGAATCCGTGTGCTCTACAACCTGGTGAACCAGGGAACCCCGCCCGTCATTGTGACCACCATAGACGGCTTGATGAAAAAGACACTGCCCAGGGATTCGCTGTGCGGATACGCAGAGTTGACTATGGCCGGCGAGGAGATTGATCGGGAAAAACTTATCGAAAAATTGGAAGCCGGCGGATATGAACGGGCCGCCATCGTCGAGGAGCCGGGGGATTACTGCGTAAGGGGCGGTATTCTGGATATTTTTTCCCCCCTGTATTCACAGCCCCTGCGGATGGAGTTGTTTGGCGACCTGGTGGAGTCCCTGAGATTTTATTCGCCTGTGAGTCAGCGAACAGTCAAACAGGTTCAGGAGGCGGTCATTCTTCCTGCCAAAGAAGCCATCCTGGACAGGCATCATCTTCCCGGTTTGATCGGCCGCATCCGGGAGGAAGCTTCGCGTTTGGACACCCCTGTCACGACGGTCAGGGCAGTGATTGACCGCCTGAAGACCGAGGGTCTAAATTCCGGATCGGAAAACCTGATGGCCCTCATCGATTCCAAACTCGAGACCCTGTTTGATTACACAGGAGCCGATACGCTCTATGTTGTGGCGGACTTCGAGCAGGTAAAGGCGGCGGCCGAGGCATTCGAAAAGCTTGTTCGAAAGCAATTTGAAACCGTCGTGGAAGAGGGGGGATTTGCAGTGCCGCCCGAGAAGACCTACCTGGGTTGGGAGGCGGTCCATTCGGGTTTGACATGCTCAAAGGCCCTGATGCTTAAAGCCATTTCCATGCTTGATGGTGAAGAATCATCCATTCCGGTTCGTTCCCGGTACAATCTTCAGGTGCATGACAACACGGAACTCATAGAGGCATTGAGGCATCCCCAATCCCTGGATACACCGCTGTCGCCTCTTGTGGAATGGATTGAACGGTACCAGGAAAGGGGCTATCTCACGGTGATTGTCTGTGCCTTTTCATCACAGGCCGAGCGAATCAGGTCCATGCTTTTGCCATACCCTATTCAGGTTTTGTCCAGGGAAACATTTCCTGCCGGGCATGCGTTAAAAGATCATCAAAAAAAACCGGTTTGCCTGTGCGTGGGTGATATCTCAACCGGTTTTGTCTGGCCTGAGGCATCGATCGCCCTTATAACGGCCAATGAAATATTCGGAACGCGCCGTAAAGGAACGGCTGCCGGAAAATCCCGTATCCAAAAGCAGTTGCTGAGATTCGAAGACCTCAAGATCGATGACCTCGTGGTGCACGACGAGCACGGTATCGGTCAGTACAAGGGCCTCACCAAACTGACGGTGGAATTTGCAACCAACGATTATCTACTGATCATCTATAAGGACGACGATCGGCTTTATCTGCCGGTGGACCGCATGAATTTGATCCAGAAGTACATGGGTGTGGATGGTGTGGTACCGGTGGTCGACAAGATGGGGGGTAAATCTTGGGACAGGATGAAAACCAAAGCAAAAAAATCGACAATCCTGATTGCCAAAGAGTTACTCAAGCTCTATGCAGCCAGAAAGGTGCACAAAGGCTTTTCCCACCGGTCTGTCGAAAGAGAGCTCCAGGATTTCGAAAATGGGTTTCCTTTCGAAGAAACCGCCGATCAGTTGAAAGTTATCAAGGAGGTCCTGCACGATATGGGAGAGTCCGTGCCCATGGATCGACTGGTATGTGGTGATGTGGGTTACGGCAAGACAGAGGTGGCGCTTCGGGCGGCATTTGTATCTGTATACAATGGCAAGCAGGTAGCCGTACTTGTCCCGACGACGGTTTTGGCTGAGCAGCATTTTGCAACATTTTCGGAACGCTTCAAGGATTACCCCGTCAATGTCGCCTGTTTGAGCCGATTCCGGTCGAGGCAGGAGCAGCGGAAAATTGTGAACGATGTCAGGGAGGGAAAAGTCGATATTGTTGTCGGCACCCACAGGATTCTCCAGAAAGATATTTCCTTCCAAGACCTTGGTCTGTTCGTCATCGATGAAGAACATCGGTTTGGTGTGCGGCACAAGGAGACCTTGAAAAAAATCCGGACCACCGTCGATGTTCTGGCCCTTACGGCCACACCCATACCCAGAACGCTGCACATGTCCCTGATCGGCATACGGGACATCGATCTTATCGAGACGCCACCGGAATACCGGCATGCTGTTGTGACATATGTATCCGAGTTTACAGATGGAATTGTAAAGGATGCCGTTACGAAGGAGCTTCAGCGGGGCGGACAGATATTCTTTGTCCACAACAGCATCAACAGTATTGAAAGAATGGCCGTCCGTCTGAAATCCATCGTTCCTGACGTTCGGCTGGACATCGCTCATGGCCGAATGCCGGAGAGGGAGCTGGAAAAGGTCATGCTCCGATTTGTCAACAAAGAAATTGACATGCTTGTGTGCACGACGATTATCGAATCGGGCCTCGACATACCTTCTGCCAATACGATTTTTATCAACCGGGCGGACCGTTTCGGTCTGGCACAGATGTACCAGTTGCGTGGTCGTGTGGGGCGCGCGGAGGAGCGTGCTTATGCATACCTGTTTATTCCCCCGGAGAGCTACATTACCCGCGATGCGTTAAAGCGTCTGAAGGTATTGATGGACCACAGCGATCTGGGATCCGGATTTCAGATCGCCATGAGCGATCTGAAAATTCGGGGGGGTGGAACCATTCTTGGCGCCTCGCAATCAGGCCACATTGCGGCTGTCGGTTATGATATGTTTTTGAAACTCATGGAAGAGTCGGTTTCCGAGCTGAAAGGCGAACAGCCAAGAGACGACATTGAACCGGAAATCAATCTTCCCATATCCGCCTTTATTCCTGAGCACTATATCGCCGACATCGATCAACGACTTTCAGCCTACCGCCGGCTGTCCAAAATTTCCGATATGGATGAAATTTCCGCTATCAAGGAAGAACTTATCGATCGCTATGGAAAGCTGCCGGAAGAAGTCTCAAATCTGCTTCTGAAGATTGTGTTTAAAGTCCTGGCGGTAAAAGCAGGCATCAGGAAGCTCGATGTCGCAGGGAACCATCTGGTGCTTCACATATCCAGCCGGCACCAGGCCAATCCCCAGGGTATTGTCGATCTGGTTCTTTCAGAAAAGGACCGGTTTCGATTGACCCCCGATCACAAATTGAAGGTAGTACTGTCCGATCGGAATAAGACCGGCGTTTTGACCCAGACTAAATACATCTTGAAAGAAATAGCGCATCATGTTAACGCCTGATCACCTTATTCAAGCCTATTGAGGTGCGAAGAAAATGGATACCATTCCTTTTTTGAGCGAAAGCGGGGGCGTTTCATGCAGCAAGGTCAGTGGCGTTACCGATGCCCTGGTATATTGTGGGCAATTCTGATTGTATGGGCCGGTCTTTTTGGCTGTTCGGACTCAAAGGGACCGGTGTCTCCGGACGTTTTGATTCAGATAAATGACAGTGTTGTCACGGTGGAGGCCTTTGACAGGGCGGTGGAGGAGACCACAGCTGATTTTCCCACGGATATGGATATAGATGCGGAAATATTGGCCGATATTCAGTTGCGTATCCTGAATCAGCTTACCGAAAGATTGATTCTTATAGAAAGGGCAAAAGAGCTGAACCTACGGATCAGTGATGCGGAACTCGAAGAGGTGATTGCATCGATAAAATCGGATTATCCCAAGGGTGAGTTCGATCAGGTGCTGCTTGAGCAGGCCGTTTCCTTTCATCAGTGGAAAAATGAGCTGCGAATTCGTCTGTTGATGGAAAAGGTCGTTGACCATGAGCTGGAACCCCGGATACATATCAGCCCGGAAGAGATATCCGACTACTACGAACAGCATTATGGATCATCGGGATCCGATCCGGAGAAGGAAGAGGATGTTTCCAACATCGACGCTATTATCGTCCAGCAGGTGCGAGCCGGCAAAAAGGAAGCCATATACCATGAGTGGATACAGATGCTGGAAAAACAGTATACCTTGAATGTTAACCAGGTGGCGTGGAATAGAATTGTGACTCGGCCATAGCTGCCATGGATCAATATAACAGATGACCAGGCATTTAAATTTCAGGATGATCATAGGGCGCCTCATGTGGATTTTCATATGGGTTGTTGGATTTGCGGGAGGGGCTCATGCCGACGATGGTGAAATCGTGGAGCGCATCGTTGCTATCGTCAATGATGATATCGTTACGTATCTCGAAGTTCAGGCGGAAATGTTTCCATATGCAGTACAGATAAAAGCGGTGGGTTATGATCCTGAAAAAGAGCAGCAGATGCTTTACAAAGTCAGAAAGGATATCGTCAATAAACTGGTGGAGCAAAAGATCATCGATCAGGAGATCAAGCACAAGAAGATTAGCGTGAACGACGAAGAACTCGACAACAATATCGAACAGATCAAGAAAGAGAAGCTGTGGACAGAGGAGGATTTTCGAGAAGCCCTTGAAAGAGAGGGTATAACAATCGAAGCCTACCGGGAGCAGTTGAGAAATCAGTTGCTGAGATCAAGGCTTATTAACGCGATTGTTAGATCTAACATAGTGATAACAAAAGAGGATGTTGCCGCATACTATGCAAACAACATCGAAAAATATCAGGGGGAGCTGACATACCATCTGCGCAATATTATCATGCGGGTGTCGGAAAGTACCAGCACGGACGGGAAGCTGGCTATTTTGGTAAGAATGGAGAATATCCATGCAGAGCTGGAAAAAGGGGCATCTTTCGAATTACTTGCCCGACAATACTCAGAATCAGTGCTGGCCAAAAATGGTGGCGATCTCGGGAGTTTAGCATACAAGAATTTTTCAACCCAGTTGAAAGAAGCGCTGACCGGTCTCTCGCGGGGAGAGTACACAGCGGTTTTGGATACCGATCAGGGCTATCAGATCTTCTACATCGAAAACATACTGAAAGAAAATGAAATATCAATGGCGGAGGTCTATTCACAGATCGAGGGGACCCTGTATAAGGAGCAATCTGAAAAGGCGTTTATGGATTGGATCGAGACCTTGCGGGAAGCATCCCATGTTAAGATAATTCTTTGAACCGAATTTTGAGGAGTTAAATCATGTCTTCCAACACTGGCAGGGCGTGAAAAGACCATTTATGGATGGATACTAAGTAGTTTCAAGGGTGACATAGCCATGAGTGATCGAAATACCATTCCAATGGAAAGCATCAAACGACTGTTGAGACGCAATGCGCTTCCGCACCTGCGTAAGATTGTAGCCAAAACCCATGCCGCCGACCTGTCCAGGGTCTTCAATTCCCTATCTCTGACGGAGCAACACAAGCTTTTCGGTTTGATCGAGGACATCGAGCAGAAGGGCGTTTTGTTCAGTGAACTGGAAGAGGATACCCTTTTATCTTTTGTGGAAGTCCTGAAGATTGAAGAGGTCGTGACGGTTCTGGAGGATATGCCCACCGATGATGTTGCAGACATCATCGGCAAACTGCCGGAAGAGACGGCAGACGCTATTCTTCATAAAATGCGGGTAGAGGGGTCGGAAGAGATAGAAGGCCTGCTTCGCTACGAAGACGATACCGCCGGCGGTATCATGGTACCCGATTTTATTGCGCTGGGCGAGGATGTCACCGCAGGAGAGGCGATCCAATCGTTGCAGAAAGAGCATCAGGATGTGGAGATGCCCTTTTATCTCTATGTCATCAATGAATACGGCAATCTGGTGGGCGTCAGTTCTCTCCGGCAGCTGGTGGTGGTGCTGCCTGAAACACCCCTGAAAGATTTCATGGTGACGGATGTGTTTTCGGTGAAGACGGATATGGATCAGGAGGAGGTGGCCAAAATTGTTGCCCGGTACGATATTCTGGCCGTCCCCGTTGTGGACGATACCAACAAGTTGGTGGGTATCGTAACCGTCGACGATGTCATTGATATTTTCAGGCGCGAGGCAACCGAGGATATCCTGAAAATGGCGGGTGTGGGCGAGGATTTCGTTGAGACGAAATCTGTTATTAAAAGTACGCGTATCCGGCTTCCCTGGCTTTTTGCCAGTTGCATTGGGGGTATCGTTGCCTTTTTCATTATCGGTCATTTTGAAGAGAGCCTGAGAAAGCTGACCTACCTGGCGGCTTTTATCCCGGTGATCATGGGTATGGGTGGCAATATCGGCACCCAATCCTCCACCATTGTCGTTCGAGGCCTTGCCACGGGCCGGATAGACATAGATGAGTTGTGGCCGGTGGTTTTGAAAGAGCTCTCCATCGGCTTAATTCTCGGGCTTGTTTATGGCCTCCTTATCGGGGTTGTCGCACAACTGAAATACAGCACGATCATGCTTGCCGTCGCCGTGGGTTCTTCGGTCCTCTGTTCCATGTCTGTGGCGGCACTTGTGGGCTCCCTGGTTCCCATGCTCTTTGCAAAAATTGAGATTGACCCGGCCGTGGCAACGGGCCCCTTTGTAACGACCGCCATCGATATCATCAGTGTTTTTTTCTATTTTGCCATTGCCACCTCGCTGTTAGGTATATAAACCGAAATGTCGCTTTTTTCATCTCCCGCGATTCTGATCCGCCGTCTGGATTATGGCGATTTTGATTTGATCATCACCTTTTTGACCTACGAGCACGGCAAGATGACCGCCATTGCAAAGTCGGCCAAAAAAAGTACCAAGCGGTTTTCCGGTGTTCTGGAGTTGTTTTCTCTGCTTGACATTGTTGTGAGCAAAAGCAAGGGCAAGGGATTATCGGTTCTCACAGAAGCCTCTTTTTCCAGCCCCTTGAACAACATCAGGGGGAATATCACCAAGATTGCTTTTGCCAGTTACTGGGCGGAACTCGTGAATGACACACTGGAAGAAGGCAGACAGCAGGTGGCGGTATTTCAACTTCTGGATTATGCGCTCAAAGCGCTTGATGCCGGGGAAATACCTGACGACGTGTTGAGCATCCTGTTTCAAATGCGGCTTCTTACCTTGTCCGGTTTGTGCCCGAATTTGAATTATTGCTGCACCTGCCATTCGGACATGGCAGATGTCGGCCAATCTAAAATCAATGTCGACCTGTCAAAGGGCGGCGTCGTGTGCGAACACTGCACACCCTATTCGTCCGGGCAAAGGTGCCTGTCAAAAGGAACCATCAAACAGCTGCAGTGGCTGAACACCTGTGAATTGAGCAAGGCCGGGAGAATACGGTTTTCGCCAACAGCCATGCGGGAGAGCACGTCCTTTCTGGAGGCCTTTGTCCCGTATCACCTGGGACGGGAACCGAAAAGTCTGAAATTCCTACGCCGGTTTCGATTATAGACTATAGGCTGTAGACTTTTAGGCTATTAGGTGCTGATCGCTAATGGTTTAAGGCTCTGTACCAAATACCAAACACGAAACACGAAATACCAAACACAATAAAGATATGGGGTTGGAGGGTAGCTGACAGCTACCAGCGAAAAGCACCTAACAGCCTACAGCCTAAACTGCTAATAAGCTAATAAGTCTAAACCGCTAAAAGGCTAATCATGAATATATCCATAAGAGAACTGTTAAAGGAACGACACCTTGAAGCCTCGGCGCCATGCCGCATTGACATGGGCGGGACATTGGATCTGAGTACCTTCTATCTGCCCCTGAGGCCTTTCAGACCGTGTACCTTCAATATCGCTCTTGATATGCGGACAACGGTGACAATCAAACCGTGCCGAAAAGGAATCACGCGGATCAAATCCAGAGGATTTGAAACCACAGCTTTTCCGCTGTCTCAGGCGCCTTTTGACCACCCCTTGGGTTTGATGTTTTCCCTTGCCAATTATTTCGGTGCAGACGGGGTGGAGATTTCCATTGTTTCAGCCTCACCTCCCAGAAGTGCCCTGGGAGGATCATCATCAGCGGCGGTTGCCCTGGCGGCAGCATTTCAAGCTGTTCTTTCCACAACAGGGTCTGCCGTGACTCCGATCCAGGAAACAGCCTTGCTGGCCCATGCTCTGGAGGGAAGCGTGGCCGGTGTTCCCTGCGGGCTTCAGGATCATCTGGCAGCTGCCTACGGGGGCATCCATGCCTGGTATTGGGACCGGGAAAGTGCTGCCCGGGTATTTCAAAAAGCTGTTATTGTTGAACCGGTCCGTTTCACTGAGATTGAATCACACATCCTGGTGGCCTATTGCGGGGTGCCGCATGTTTCCAAAGATGTCAACAGCCAGTGGGTCCGGCAGTTCATTGCCGGGAAGCATCGCCAGAAATGGGAGGAAATCTGCATCATTACCCAAAAATTTATTGATGCCATGATTGAGCTGAATTATAAGGAGGCGGCCCGCTGCATGAACAGGGAGGTGGTCCTTCGGCGCGAAATGACCCCCGAAGTTTTTGACGAGATGGGAGAGAAATTGAGGACATCGGCAATGGAAAATGCGTGTGGGGTACGATTTACAGGAGCCGGCGGCGGTGGATGTGTCTGGGCATTGGGGGCGATGGAAGATATTGACAGACTCAGGGGGATATGGGAAAACATTCTTCGCCAACGAAAAGATGCGCGAATACTTGATTCGTGTGTTGATCGCCGGGGAGTGACTGTTCGCGTTCGTTGAGTTCATTGGGTTTATATAGAAACGTGCACGACTAACAAGAGGACAAGGTATGAATTTCCAAGATGTTATATTAAAGCTGAACACATTCTGGGCGCGAAAAGGGTGCGTGGTTACACAACCCTACGATCTGGAGGTAGGGGCCGGAACCTTTCATCACAATACGACATTGAAGGCGCTGGGACCGGAACCCTGGAAGGTGGCCTATGTTCAGCCATCCAGGCGACCCACAGACGGTAGGTACGGCGAGAACCCGAACCGGCTGCAACATTACTACCAGTACCAGGTTATCCTGAAACCTTCACCGCCGGATGTTCAGCAGCAATACCTGCAGAGTATGAAGGTCCTGGGCATCGATCCGCTGGAGCATGATATCCGGTTCGTGGAAGATGATTGGGAGTCTCCTACCCTCGGAGCATCCGGTCTGGGCTGGGAGGTGTGGCTCGATGGTATGGAGGTCACGCAGTTTACCTATTTTCAACAGGCCGGAAGTGTGGAATTGTCTCCCATCCCCGTGGAACTGACCTATGGTCTGGAACGCATTGCCATGTATCTGCAGGGGGTCGATAATGTGTATGATCTCATGTGGAACGATACGATTACCTACGGCCAGGTGCATCACCGTCAGGAAGTGGAGCAGTCCACATACAATTTTGAAAAGGCCGACGTGAATATGCTCCTGGACCTGTTTGCCAAATTTGAGTCTGAATCGCAGAAAACGATTGCCATGGATCTGGTCATACCGGCCTATGAATTCTGTCTGAAGTGCTCCCACACGTTCAACCTTCTGGACGCAAGGGGTGCCATCAGTGTGACCGAAAGAACCGGGTATATAGGGCGTATACGGAACCTGGCCCGTCTTTGCGCCGAAGGGTATCTGAAACAGCGGGAAGCCATGGGGTATCCACTACTGAGCCGCGATAGTGAGTACCTTTCTCGTGGTTTGCCGCAAGCATAGAGATTGAGTGGATATGATCCTAAAGGGTTCAAGGATTCGAGGATTGAAGGGTCCGAGGGTGGCTGAAAGCAATCAGCATAGGGCACCTAACAGCCTACAGTCTAAACCGCTAAAGGGCTAACAGGGGTTCAAGGACTGCCACGGGTTTTGCGACAAATAGTTTACAGATAATAATACATGTTTATGGTTTAATTGTGGATAACCAATCGGGAGATGATCCCGAGAAAATAAGCGGCAACGCCGCGTTATATAAGATCTCGCAGCGATCTTATTAGGGGATACTATGGAGAAACTATTGCTTGAAATCGGTGCCGAGGAGATACCGGCTGGTTATATAGTGCCGGCACTGAAAGCCTTGTCTACAAATCTCAAAAACAAACTGAGTGCTGCCCGTATTGCGCATGGAGACGCCAGACTGTACGGTACGCCAAGGCACCTGGCCGTCATGATCGATAACGTTGCCACACGTCAGAAGACCATAACCACAGAGGTGATGGGGCCGCCAGAGAAAGTGGCATATGACGATGCCGGCAATCCCACTGTGGCAATTCAAAAGTTTGCTGAGAAAGTGGGTGTGGATATTAGCAAACTTAAGGTGAAAAAGACGGAAAAGGGTTCCTACGTGTGTGCCAAGGTTGTTGAACGGGGTCTGGCGACCCGAACTATTCTTAAGCAGATGTTGCCGGAGGCGATCCTGGCCATACCGTTTCCAAAAACCATGAAATGGGGTGAATTGAACATCACCTTTGCCCGACCGATTCATTCCATCCTGGCTTTGCTGGGATCTCAGGTAGTATCGTTTAAGTTGGGCAATATCAAGAGTGGTCGGATTACCTTTGGTCATAGTTTCATGCATCCTACCAAAATCAAAATTACTGAGCCAGATGAGTATGAGGACAAACTGAAGTCGGTCCATGTGATTGTGGATATGGAAGCACGCAAAAAGGAAACCGCCCGGGAGATCGATGCCGCCGCCGCGGGTGTGGGGGGTAATATCCTGCCGGACGAGGAGTTGCTGGATATTGTCACCAACCTTGTGGAGTATCCGGTTGCGACAGCCGGTCGATTCGATAAGGAATTTCTGGAGATTCCCCGTGAAATCCTGATTACGGCCATGCGGGAGCACCAGAAATATTTTGCTGTAGTGGATGGGGACGGAAACCTGATGCCTTATTTTGTTGCCGTCAACAACACCCGCACCAAAGATCTCAACCTGGTGGCAAAAGGGCATGAGCGGGTACTGCGGGCCCGACTTGCCGACGCACAATTTTTTTACCAGAGCGATGTTAAAGTACTTTTTGATCCATGGAATGAACGCCTGCAGGGGGTTCTGTTTCAGGCTGCCCTGGGTACCATGGCGGAAAAGATTCAGCGGATCAAGAAGATCGGTGCTCATGTAGCAGCCTTGGTCTCCACGGATTCAGCCTTTCATGAACGTGTGGTCCGGGCGGCCAGTCTATGCAAGGCAGACCTGGTGAGCCAGGCGGTGGTTGAGTTTCCCAAGTTGCAGGGGATTATGGGGCGTGTTTATGCTACGTATGCCAAAGAACCGGCGGATGTAGCCTCGGCCATAGAAGAACATTACCGACCGACCTACTCGGGAGGGCCGCTTCCGGTAACATTAACCGGCGCTGTTCTGGCTATTGCCGACAAGATCGATTCCATTTGCGGATGCTTCTCGGTCGGCCTGGTTCCCACCGGTGCTTCCGATCCATATGCGCTTAGGCGCCAAGGCATTGGTATCATCAATATAATGCTGGACCAGGAGCTGGCGATCCCGCTCAAAGACATGATATTGACATCGCTGACACTCTTTTCAGAAAAAAGCCAAAAGGATGCTGCAAAGACAACCGAAAAGGTTCTCACTTTTCTGGAGAATCGCATGTCCCGACAGTTGGTAAACGAAGGATGCTCAAAGGATGTTATCGCCGCTGTTGTTAGTGCCGGGGCAGAAAGTGTGTCCGAGGTGTGGAACAGGGTCAATGCTCTTGAGAAATTGAAAGGAATGCCAGATTTCGAGCCCCTGGCCATTGCGTTCAAACGTGTGGTCAACATTATCCGCAAGGCAGAGGGGTTCCAAGGGACTGTGGTGGATGAAACGCTGTTTGAACACGCCTCTGAAAGGGATCTGTTTGCAGCTTTTACGGATGTAAAACGTCTGGCCCTGGCGCATCTGGAAAAGGGTCGTTTTGAAGAAGGTCTGTTGGAAATAGCATCACTGCGGGATCGTGTGGATGCTTTTTTTGACGGAGTTCTGGTTATGGCTGAAGACAAAGGTGTCAGGCAAAATAGACTGGCACTACTCGGTATAATCGCCGAGCTTTTCGATAAATTTGCCGATTTTTCAAAATTGTCGGCTTCATAAAGGAGGAGTGCAATGCCGTTTGACCCTGAAAAGGATAAAGTACTGAAAACATGGCGGTGTGAGGAAACCGGTCTCATCATCTCCATCAATCAATATAGCGAAGGACAGCCCAAAGTGCAGATCGGACCGCGAATTCTCATGAAGAAGGATGGCGGGGGTGAAAGAGCGCCCATGAAGGCCGGTCGATTGACCGTGGAAGATGTGTTATGGCTGTATGACATAATCGATGAGGTGAAGGAGACCTTGACGGGATTGGCTGCGCCGGCGTAAAGACAATAAAGATGAACGTCCAACATCGAACGCTGAACATCGAATTTGGATTTCTATCTTTTAAAACGTAACACCTAAAACTTTTTTTCGGTAAGATGCCTATCTCACCTGATACCACACCAGTGGTTAGACCCGTCAAAACCAGGAATACACCCGACCTCGGACCTGTTTCGGTGATGGCGGCAACCGCTCCCGATTACCAGCTGTTGAAAGGTCTTATGGGTTTTGAAGACCGGAGCAACCGGCATCTTTATACCGCTGGTCTTGCTATTGGGTCCGGACGAATTTCCGGGATGTCCCTGTGTGGACCCTTTATCGGAGCACCCTACGGCGCCATGATCCTGGAGACGCTTATTGCCTGGGGGGTTACCCGGGTTGTTTTTATGGGATGGTGCGGGGCCATATCAAAAGACGTTCACATCGGTGACATGATCGTTCCTAACGGTGCAATGGTAAACGAGGGGACCTCTCTTCACTACCTGCGAAAAACAATGGATATTGTGCCGCCCTCGAATCTTATCCTGCAAAAGACACGGCAATCCTTGAAATCTGCTCAGATGACGTATCATGAGGGTCTGGTGTGGACCACCGATGCGGCCTTCAGGGAGACCCCTGAAGCGGTTCTATCTTTCCAGGAAAGAGGTGTCCTTGCCGTGGAAATGGAATTGTCGGCCCTGCTTTCGGTGGGTACGTTTCATGATGTGGATGTGAGTGCTCTTCTGGTGGTGTCCGACGAGCTCTCCAGCTTGACCTGGAAGCCGGGTTTTAAAAGTGAGCAATTCAAGTCAGGACGAAAAGATGCGGCCGGGATTGTCAAGAAACTCTGCGAGGAATTGCTATGACGGATATGCTGGATAAAATTGCCCAAACCCTGCAGGTCTACAACGAAGCCTACCGAAAAGGCTCACCCCTTGTCAGTGATGCCGAATACGACCGGATGGTGGAGAAGTTGCGCAGCCTCGATCCTGAGCACCCCTTTCTGCACGTCGTGGAGCCCGAGACCTTTACCGGTAAAAAGGAAATTCGTCATCCTGTTCCCATGCTGTCCACGGACAAGGCCTATACCGGGGAGGCACTGGAGCGGTTTGTTGTCAGGGTATCCAAAGCAGCCCGGGCCCTGGGTGTTACAAGGGTTGTCTACCGGGTGACACCGAAGCTGGACGGCTTGGCTGGCCGAGACAATGGGCGTATATTTGCCTCCCGTGGCAATGGTGAAATCGGGTACGAGATCAGCAGTGCTTTTCAAAAGGGTGTTATTCCCATGGGAGGACGGGGCCTTGGAACCGGGGAAATTGTTATCCGCAAGTCCTATTTTGACGAGCATCTATCCAGTAACTTCGAGCATCCACGCAATATGGTGGTGGGTATTGTGTCGTCGGACAAACTGAATGAATACTCCCAAAAAGCGCTGGAAGATCAGGCGGTTCATTTTGTGCCATACAGGGAGCTGCCTTTCTGGGAGGGTGACGCACAGACAATGTTGAGCCAGGTCAGCACGATCGTTGAGGATCTGGTTGCTCAGACAGACTATCCCATGGATGGCGCAGTCGCCGAAGTAACGAGTCCGGAGATCCGGGAGGCCATGGGTGCTACCGCCCACCACTATCGCTGGCAGATTGCCATCAAATCAAAGGGCGATACCGCCATCACGGTTGTGGAAGATGTTACCTGGCAGGTGGGAAGAACCGGTAACATCACCCCCGTCATGGAGGTTCGGCCTGTGCTTCTTTCCGGCGCCACCATTAAGCGGGTGACCGCCCATCACGCCGGCATGGTTTCAAAGCAAGGCATCGGCATAGGGGCTACAATAGAGATTATTCGCAGTGGCGAGGTGATTCCCAAGCTGGAAAAGGTTGTTCAGGTATCGGATGTGGTGGCAATACCCGCGGATTGCCCCGTGTGCGGAACAGGACTGATATGGCAGAACGATTTTTTGCGATGCACCAACCGTTTCTGTAAGGCTCAGGTTGAACAGCGTATCAGCCATTGGTTCAAGACTCTCGGAAATGCCGACTGGTTCGGTATCAAGAGCATCCAGAAGATGGTTGCCGACGGTTTCGACACTCTCGAGAAGATCTACGCCCTGACTGAAGAGAATTTTATCGCTATTGGATTCGGTCCGGTGCAGTCAAGAAATCTGGCTGAAGCTTTACAAATCAGCCGGGCCAAACCCGTGGAAGACTGGCGGTTTCTGGCGGCTTTCGGTATTTCTAACCTGGGCACGGGAGATAGCCGCAAACTGCTTTCTCATATGACATTTGAAGATCTTATGAAAGCTGACCGAATCCGTATCGAGGGCATCAACGGATTCGGTGGGATAACAAGTCTGTCCATCCAGGAGGGTATTCAGGACTTCAGAGAAACCATGGACCACATGCTGGCGCTCGATTTCAATCTTGTAAAAACACCCCTTGTTCACGAGACCCTGGCAGTCGACAGCGCCATTGCCGGAAAGAGCATTGTTTTTACGGGTAAAATGCAGAAGGGCAGCCGGGAAGCCATGCAGATGGCGGCACGGCAACTGGGTGCCAGGGTGCAGACTTCCGTGAGCGGTGCCACGGATATGCTGGTGTGCGGAGAAAAAGTGGGAGCGGCCAAGATTAGCAAGGCGAGGGCGTTGGGTATCGATATTTTGTCTGAAGATGCGTATCTTGAGCGTATTGAATAAACTATAGGCTGTAGGCTGTTAGGTGTTAGGTTTTAGGCAAACTCCAAGCTTTCAGCTCTGAGCGTCAATAAATGACGCACGAAGTGCTAATTACAGCCCGTAGGGCAAATGACGCGCGCAGCGCAAATGACAGCCGCAGGCGTAATATCGCCCGTAGGGCAAAATTACCTAACAGCCTACAGCCTAAAACGCTAAAAGGCTAATAGTTTGTAATCTGGAGGAATCATCATGCAGAAAGAAGTTCGGGCTCATGCCATTATCACCGGCAGAGTCCAGGGTGTTTTTTTCCGACTGGAGACTCAGAATGCCGCCAGGAGTCGGGGAGTGACTGGCTGGGTGCGGAACAAAATGGATGGTTCGGTGGAAGCAGTGTTCGAAGGCGAGGAAGCCGATGTAACGGCCACACTTAAGTGGTGCCGGCAAGGCCCCCCCCATGCCCGGGTCAGCAACGTGGAAGTGACATGGCAAACCTATGCCGATGAATTCAAGGATTTTGGTTTAAGCTATTAAATGAAGGGTCCGAGGAGTCAAGGATTCAAGGGTTCGAGGGTAACCTCCCAGCTCTTCATTTTTAGCTCATAGTTGTTGGCCGATTAACAGCAAAGAGCCAAGGGCAATAGAAGTGTTAGGTTTTACGTTTTAGGTTTTAAGTAGGCTCCAGGCTCTCAGCTCTGATCGTCAATAATTGACGCGCGTAGCGCAAATGACAGCTGCGGGCTAAATATCGTCCGATAGGACAAATGACGCGCAAAGCGCAAATATCAGCCGTAGGCGTAATCTCGCCCGCAGGGCAAATGACATTCGAAGAATAAATGACGCGCAAAGCGCAAATATCAGCCGTAGGCGTAATCTCGCCCGCAGGGCAAAGGCACCTAATAGTCTACAGCCTAAACCGCTAAAAGCCTAATAGAGGAGATCCATTTGAACCACAGGAAAATTATCCAAAAAGGCGATGCGAGTGGCAACGGCCTGATTGCCAAATTCCGACTTCCTTCCGGTCTGGAAATCGTCAGTCTTCCCACCAAAAATTTTTACGGTGGTCGCTGGGACCTTGGACCCACATGGAATTATGTTGTTCTGGCAGATCGACCTTTCTTGATTGATTCGGGAAGATATGGTCAGGGCCGGCACCTGGTTGACATGATGCGCGTGGCAGGGATCAGACCCGCCGATCTTGATTTCGTGTTGATCAGCCACGGTCATGAAGATCATGACGGCGGTCTGGCAGAACTGATAGCACTGACCGATCTCAAGGTAAAAGCCCACACGATATATGACCTCATAATAAGACAGTATCCGGATATAGCGCCACCGGGATACAAACAACGCTTTCCCGCAAAATGTTGGCACTGTTTTATGCCCGAATCTTTTTATAAAGACAACTGTCTTCCGTATCATGGCGTATTGCAGGCATTGGATGTTGAAAGGATTGGAGATGGTCGTGAAAAGCTAGGTCATGACATCTCGACCCTGCACCTGCCGGGTCACAGTCCGGATTCCCTGGCTGTGATGCTGGGCAACGAGGCCATGGTTGTCGGGGATGTGGTCCTGCCGGATATTACACCCTGGCCGACGTGTCTGGAGCAATACAATGAGCTATCAGAGGTTTTGCGACCCTTATATCCTGAAGCGGGTGCCATTTTCGGGTTGAAGCGTTATGTGCAATCATTCAAGGAATTGTTGCAGATTGCAGAGCAATACCCGGATATTCTGGTGCTGCCAGCCCACCGTCTCTATTATAAGGATCGTTGGAATACCATTCAACTGAAAGAAAAGCTGAATGAATTGATCGAACACCATATCCAGCGCTGTGCATCTATACTTGATATCGTGGCGACAGGGGAGAAAAGTGCCGATGAAATCGCCCGGCTTCACTTCAGTAAAATTCTTTTAAAGGGTCCGGGAAAGCAGATGGCGGCCAGTGAAATCATCAGCCATGCTGAATTGATGGTTGCCTGTGGTGATCTGCAGGAAGTGAAGAGACATTGCTATGTCACCACGGGCAGTGAAACTTTTGAGAATTCAATCCGGGCGGAGGTATGCGAGGTTCTTTAATCCTTCATTTAGATCAACTCTTTTGGAGATGATCCATTTAATTGCCGGAGTAATGTTTTGGTTCAAGCCACCTTCGAGGGACGTCTTGGGCCCACCTGCTCAGCGGGTGGAGGCTCAGTCGTATAATGTGGCCATACCCTGTCTGAGAATTTCAATTGGCATCTGGCCAGGTGCGGAAAGGGTGCTGCCGCCCGCAAATGTGATGTCCGACCCGAACAGCCCGCCTGCCAGTCGTGACAGTCTGCCCTGGGGGCCCATGGACATTGTTATCGCTGGAATTTTCAAACCTTGTTTGCGTGCTTTCAATGTGGCGTTTAGCAGTGTCAGTACATCCTGTTGCCCCTTGGGCATCACGGCAACTTTGGCAATATCAGCGCCAAGATCCCGGGCCTTAAAAAGTGTGTCGAAAATAAACGTCTCATCAGGGGTCATTTCAAAATTGTGATAGGAAAGAATTACCCGAACGTTAAATTTTCCGGCTGTTTCCATGATGGATCGAACAAAATCAATGTCATTACACAACTCGATGTCAACGATATCCAGGTTGCCGGTGGTTATTGCCATTGTATACAGGCGCTGTCTCTGATCGCCGGTCATTTTTTTTATACCGCCTTCTTTATGGGTTCTGCAGGTAAAGATGAGAGGGGTGTCGCTGAATTGGATTCGCAATTTAGCAAGGGTGTCCAAGCTGTCGTTGATATTTCCGGCATGGGCATAGCCGTCGATACGCCATTCCAGCAAATCCGGATCCAAGTGTTTGATGGCTGCGGCCTCTCTAAACAGATCCGACCTTTCCGCCGCCAGAAGAGGCATGCATATCAGAAAATCAGGGCCGCCGATGGCCTTGTTTTTGACCCTTACTTTGATGTCGCTCTGGAGTCGCATGCGTTTCTATCCCTCGCTATAATTCCGAATAGTTAAGTAAACGTTCGCCTGGAGTTACAAACGACCTTTTTTCAGGATGGCCACCAGAAGCCAGATACCCATGAGGGCTGCAGCCAGAAAACCGATGATACCGATGAGGGAGATACCGTAGAAAAGAGGTGGTGTTTTGGAGATAACAATGAGGGCTGAGCCGATGATGAGTGCGGCAATGATAATGGAAAAAGAGATCCGGTTGCTGATCTGATCATGGGTCGACAGCATTTGATCGAGCCCTTGCAATTCGTGAGAGAAAGAGAGTTTACGCTGACGAATCAAACGGGTGATTTCAAGAAGATCTTTTGGAAAATCTTTGAGAAATATAAACATCTGTGACGTCAGGGACAAGACATCGCTCTCCAGCCGCTCGGGAGAAAATCGTTGCAGTTTGACCTTTTTGATGAAGGGTTCTGCGTGCTGAAGCATGTCGAAATCCGGGTCTAACTTGCAGGCGACGCTTTCAACGGTGCTCAGTGCCTTCATCATGAGAAAAATATCGGGGTAGAGTCTCAAACGATAGCGGGCGGCCAGTTCCAGCAGATGCTGCAGCAGTTTACCCAGTTCTATTTCTTTTAAGGGCTTGTAAAGATGTTGACCGATAAACTCGGCAACGTCTTTTTCAAAAGAACGCATATTCGGTTCTTCGTCCCAGGCGGTGATCTTGAGAAGGCAGCCGGCGGCACGGGTTTCGTCTTTTCGCATAATGCTGTCAACGAGTTCGACGAAATCTTCCCGGGTATTCCGGTCAATGGTGCCTACCATGCCGAAATCGAGCAGACAGATCACGTTATCCGGCAGGATAAAGATATTGCCCGGGTGCGGGTCGGCATGGAAAAACCCGTGATCGAATATCTGGCTCAGACAAACATGGGCACCCCGGGATGTTATCTTTTTTCTATCGTAACCTGCCTGGTCAAGTTGATCCAGTTTGGACACCTTGATGCCTTGCACCAGCTCTGTTGTCAATATGCGAGAGGTTGTGGTTTCTCTGTACGTTTTTGGAATATAGACGGTAGCGTCGTGGAGAAATTCGCGTGATACGCGTTCCATGCTGGTCGCTTCGATGGTGTAATCCAATTCCCGTTCCAGCGTCTTGGCGAACTCTTCGACAATCTTTACGGGTTGATGGAAAGAAAGTTCTTCGATGTGGTTTTCGGCCAGGGTTGCCAGGTGAAGCATGATTTCGAGGTCGATATCGATGAGTCGTTGGATACCGGGTCGTTGAACCTTGACGGCGACATCCTCGCCGTCGAGATAGCGCGCGCGGTGTACCTGGCCAATGGAGGCGGATGCCAGGGGTGTTTCATCGAAGACCGAGAAGATATTTTCCAGGGGCTCCCGGAGTTCGGATTCGACGATTTGCCTGGCATCTTCGAATGGAAAGGGAGGCACTTCATCCTGCAGTTTCGAAAGTTCGTGGACGAAATCAACCGGCACTAAATCTGGCCTCGTGGAGAGGATCTGACCCAGCTTGATATAGGTGGGGCCCAACTCTTCGAAAGCCATCCTGAGCCGCTCGGCTCTTGATGATTTCTCAACGCGTTCCCGGCGTTTCTTACTGATCATCTGCAGACCGATTTCGATGTACTGCTCGATGTTCAGGGTTTCAATCAGGTCGCCAAACCCGTATTTTATGAGAACACCCAGGATCTGCCGGTAACGATTCAGGTTGCGGTAAGTCCGGCCAATGACACCGATTTTGCGTATACTAAGCATGGGAAATACTTCTCATGGTTACCTATATGCTGCATACCTGTTTATTGGGTTTATTGGGTTTATTGTGTTTGGTGATTGGTGTTTTGTGTTCAGCGTTCAGCACCTAACAGCCTACAGCCTAATAGTCTACAGCCTATGAGTTACAGCCTATGGTCGATCCTTCATTTGGCATCCTGATTGCTGATCATTTTCTTCAGTTCCCGGATTTCCTTTTTCAATCCTTTGAGTTCATCACCGGTGACAATGTCCGCTCGTTTCAAAAATTCATTGGCGCTCTTTTCCACTCTTTTTTCCAGCTTGGTCTGGGCTTCCGAGTACCTTTTTTCGAGGTCTTTCAGGAATGTTTTTCCCTCTTCCCTGGGCATTTCTCCTTTTTTCTCCAGTTCCTTGGCCATGGCTTCCACCTCGTCCCATGTTTTGAGAGCCAGGCCGATGCCCGTGAGCATACCTTTTCTGATTAGGTCATACATGGTTTCCTCCTATTTCATTTTTCCCAGGATGGCGCTGGCAATGGTGTTTTTTTGAATTTCACGCGTTCCTTCATAAATCTCGGTTATTTTGGCATCCCGGTAGAACCGTTCCACTTCGTATTCTTTCATATAGCCGTACCCGCCGTGCAATTGAATGGCTTCATCGGCAACTTCCACGGCCGCCCGCGCAGCAACCATTTTGGCCATGGATGTAAGCTTGGGATCGATTCGCCCCTGATCGAAATTCCAGGCGGCTTTATAGGTCATCAACCTGGCCAGCTCAATTTTGGTGGCCATATCAGCGAGCTTGTGCTGCGTCACCTGGAACTGGGCAATTTTTTTACCGAACTGCTCCCGTTTCTTGACGTAATCGAGAGCACGGTCATAAGCACCCTGGGCTGTTCCCAGTGCCTGTGCCGCCACCTGAATCCTGCTTTCATCAAAGAAATGAAGCACATGATAAAAGCCCTTGTTTTCTCCACCGACAAGGTTGGACAAGGGCACCCGCACATCTTTCAGAACGACTTCTGAGGTGGCCATCATGTTGATACCCATTTTATCGCCGAGATCCACCGTGGACAATCCTTCCCGGTCAGCTTCCACCAGGATGACACTGATACCCCTGTAAGAAGGTTTGGCTTCGGGGTCTGTCTGGCACATGACCGAATAGAACCCGGCCAACCCTCCGTTGGTAATGAAAGTTTTGGCGCCATTGATTACCCATTCGTCCCCCTCCTTGACGGCAGTGGTGTCCATGAAAGTGATATCCGACCCGTGATCGGGTTCGGTGAAAGCGCCTGCTGAGAGGGTTTTGGCTTCCGCAACCTGGGGCAGCCATTTTTCTTTTTGTTCATTGCTGCCGTTATGCATGATGAGTTCGGATGCGAAGCTGGAAAGTGCCACGGCACTCCCGATGGTGGAGTCACTTCGGCACAGCTCTTCGATGACCAGAATATCTTCCAGACTGCCCAGACCCTGACCGGAATATTCTTCCGGGAAATGAACCCCGATAAGACCGAGATCCCCGGCTTTCTGCCAAATTTTTCGTGGGAATTCATGCTTCCTGTCAAGTTCAAGTGCCAGTTCTTTGTCAAATTCGCCTTTTGTAAAATCCTTAACCGCCTTCTGAATGTCTTTTTGTGTTTTGCTGAGTTCAAATTCCATCATTAATCTCCCTGAATCATTAGCGATATCAACATATCTTATCACAAATTTTCGAATGGAAAAAAAGTAACATATGCCAATGGGTATTGCAAGGAGATTAGGGATGGATACAGCTTGCCTGGCTTTCCATACCTGTAAAGTGCCATCCACAAACCGCTATGTTCTGAAGGCGGAAAAGTGACTTGACTGATTGTGCATTCTGCCATAGATTCATTCCTGTTGCTGTTAGCGATAAGCTGCTTAACGCTAACAGCTTATCGCTTAAAGTTAGAAGCCATCTCAAAAAAAGGGTTTTGGCTCAAGTCCAAGGCGGCCCCGAACTTCAACCCGCAGGCGCCCGAAGGAAGTGCCCTTGTGGTGTATACTGAAGTATTCCGAGGATTTGAAGCAAGGGACCAACGCAGAAATTGGGTCAAAAAACATTTTTAAGATAGCTTCTAAGCAAAGAAAGGAACCTTATGCCGATATCGATAGCGCTCGCAGGCAAAGGCGGCACAGGAAAAACCACGGTTGCAGGTATGCTCATCAAATATCTGGTCAAGAACCAGAAGACACCGGTGCTTGCCGTAGATGCAGACCCCAATGCAAATCTCAATGAGGTACTGGGACTCGAGGTTTCGGGGACATTGAGTGAAGCCCGGGAAGAAATGAGAAAGGGGCATGTGCCCACCGGCATGACAAAAGATGTTTTCATGTCCATGAAGTTTGAACAGGCTGTCATTGAAGATAAGGGCTATGACCTGGTTGTTATGGGCCAACCCGAGGGATCCGGCTGTTATTGTGCCGCCAATACGCTCTTGACGGGTTTTTTGGAGCGGCTGACAAAAAACTACCCCTATGTGGTGATGGACAATGAAGCCGGAATGGAGCACATCAGCCGCTTAACCACCAGCAAAGTCGATGTCCTTTTGATCGTATCCGACACCTCCCGAAGGGGACTTCAGGCTGCCATGCGGATAGATAAATTGTCCAAGGAACTGAATATCGGGGTGGGCAGGAGTTGCCTGATTTTAAACCAGTCCAAAGGTGCACCCGCGCCCGCTGTTCATAAAATGCTGGAAAGCGCCGGTCTCGAGCTTGCCGGAACCATACCGGAAGACCAGACTGTATATGAATTTGACCTTGAAGGACATGCCACCATCGAATTACCGGATGACAACGATGCTGTTCAGTCGGCTTTTGATATTTTTCAAAAAATCATTTAAAGAGTTGGATACACATGACAATGAAAAAGACAGGTTTTTTATTTGATCAGCGGTATCTTCTCCATGACACCGGACCTTATCATCCGGAAGTGCCTGAGAGACTTCAGGCAATCTACCAGGGGATCGAGGACGGTGGGCTGATTCCTGAACTCAGGATGATTTCGGCAGTCAGGGCTGAACTCAAGTGGGTGGAAGCGGTTCATAGCGTGGATTATATCCGGCGCTTTGAAGAAGTCTGTTTTTCAGGCCAGCGCACAATGGATTCGCCTGACAACAGGATGTGTACGGAAACCTACGAGACGGCCTTGCTGGCGGTCGGCGGTGTGCTCCAGACAGTGGATCTGGTTATGCAAAACGAAATCGACAATGCGTTCTGCGCTGTCAGACCGCCCGGCCACCATGCCGAGGTTTCCGAAGCCATGGGATTCTGTTATTTCAACAATATTGCCATTGCCGCAAGGTATCTGCAACGGCAGTGGAAAATCCCCAAGGTCGGCATCATCGACTTCGATGTTCATCATGGAAACGGAACCCAGCATATCTTCGAGAAGGACCCCTCGGTATTTTACTATTCCATTCACCAGCATCCTTCCTTTGCCTATCCCGGCACCGGTAGGGAATTTGAGAAGGGATCCGTCGACGGTTACGGGTTTACCAGAAACACACCCGTGCTTCCAGGGCAGGGGGACGAGGATTACCGGCATTATGTCAAAAGGGACCTGGTGCCGGCATTTGATCATTTCAAACCGGATATGATCCTTGTTTCAACCGGATTCGACGGACATATGGACGATGATATGTCCGACGTCAAACTGTCCACCGGGGCATTTTCGTGGATCATGGAGACGATCTTCCAAATGGCGGAGGATTACTCGAACGGAAAGTTGATTTCAATACTGGAAGGTGGTTACAGCCTCAAACGGCTCCCGGAGCTGGCGTGTAACCATGTTCAGATATTAATGAACGGACATATCCATCAATAAACTATATATGGGAGGACACGATGTTTGTCAGCAGATCTATGACCGTTAAGGTTGTTACGATTCAACCGGATGCAACCGTCCTTGATGCACAGAAAATGATGGCAACGCATCAGATTCGTCATTTGCCGGTTATTGACGGGCAAGACCGCCTGGTCGGTGTTGTCACCGATCGTGACGTTCGAAGCATCCTGCCTTACGATTGTTACAAAGACCCTGATTGTTCCAAAGAGCAAGAAAAACTTGCCGGGTTGACAATCAAGAATATCATGACGGTAGAGCCCCTCACCATTTCTCCCTCCGATACGATTCAGGATGCTCTGCTGCTGATTCAGATAAAACGCGTGGGGGCCTTTCCGGTGGTCGACGATATCGGGAAACTGAAAGGCATCATTTCTGTCCGGGACTTGCTGCGGGCGTTTACAAATGTTCTCGGCATCGGTGAACCTGGGACACTGTTGTGTATCCTTGTGGAGGAAAAGATTGGACAGATGAAAGAGATCGTCGATGCCATTACCGAGGAAGGTATTTCTTTTGGCAGTATTCTGGTTGCCAGATACTGGGAGGAAGACAAGCGGGCGGTTTTTCCCTATCTTTTGACTCAGAACATCAGTCGTGTAAAAAAGAAATTGCAGGCGATGGGGTTTACCCTGCTGGAACCCATGGACTGGTATCTGGATCAACTGCCAAAGCACGAATAGGTTTATCCCAAGCAGTGCTGGGCTCTCTGGACCCTGGTATCTGTTATGGCGTTATATAGGGGTTGTTCAGACGAGAGAGGGTCAATGGTTATCACATGCTGGGGGTCGAGAGGATCCATACCTGTTTCAGGTAAGGAATTCATCAAATATGGTGGTGACACCACCTGTATCGAAATTCGCGCCGAAAGTGGCGATGTCATTATTATCGATGCAGGCACCGGGATTCGAAGACTCGGAAACAAGCTGATCAAAGAAGACATTCATCACTACAATTTTATTTTTACCCATGCCCATTGGGATCATATCATGGGTTTGCCTTTCTTCAAGCCCTTGTTCAACAGTCGTACAAAGATTAAGGTATTTCGATGCCCGTACGCGGGCATGTATGCTGAAAAATTGATCACGCGTGTTCTCACACCACCCCATTTCCCTGTAAAATATTCTGATGTGAGCGCTGAATTCACCTATGAAGAAGCCTGCCCCTATCAATTTCAAATCGGTTCCATAACGGTTGTTCCCATCCATTTGAATCACCCGAACGGTGGCAGGGGATATAAGTTTATTGAAGACCAGAAATCATTTGTATTTCTGACCGATAACGAGCTGGGTTTTATGCATCCCAATGGGCTTACACTGAACGATTATGTCGCGTTCTCATTGCATGCCGACCTTCTGATCCATGATGCGGAGTTCACACCCGAGGAATACCACCGGTATATCGAATGGGGGCATTCGTCTTATGCAGATACGCTCAAACTGGCATCTCGGGCAGAGGTAAAGACGCTGGGACTTTACCACTTGAACCAGGACCGCACCGACGATGCAATGGATGCGATTGTGGATACCTGTCGTCAGGAGATTGCTACTGAAGGCTTTGGTTTTGAATGTATAGCCGTTGGCAGCGATATGTCTTTCGAGTTATAGGCATGTCACGATGGAAGCTAACTCGTGCCCATCCATAAACGGTCTTTTCACGCCCTGCCGGTGTTGAGCGCCATGATTTAACTCCTCAAAATAGCAAGCTATTCACCCCAAGGGCACTTCCTGCGGGCGCCTCCGGGTTAAATCCGACGCTCGCCTTGTCAGAACGTGAAAATCCCTATTTCTGGACGGACACTAACTCAAAAGCATGGATCGAAAAGATATGGATATGGACGCATGCGGTGTTGCTGATGGTTGGGTTCGAAATGTCAGCCTGTCTCTCCCGAGCCTTCAGGACAATACCGCTGATGCGGATCGTCTGAAAAATCAACTCAAAAGGCAGTTACATACCGAGAAAGTGGAAATCGATTTAAGTGTTTTGCAGGAACTGCCGTTTCGATTGCGGGACTGGGGTTATGCCGCGCGCTGTGTTGTCGTAAAGAAACGGGATGCCGACCTGTGGCATCTCACCGGCATTTCGAATCCACTGGAGAGCCAACGGATGGTCGGAGTGGCCGTTGACCTGGGAACTTCGCGGGTCGTGATCCGGCTGGTGGAAATGTCAAAAGGTGCGATTCTTTTTGAAGGGTCGTTTGACAATCCTCAGCTCCGTGTCGGCCCTGATGTTCTGACACGTATTCATGCTTGTGATCAACCGGGCGGTCTTGAAAAACTCAACCGGATGATTATCGACGAACTGAACCGGCGTATCCGGAATGCCTGTAAGGTTTGTGGATTCCACACAAGTGATGTCTACTTCATGGCCCTTGCCGGAAATACCACTATGACGCATCTGTTCATGGGGCTGTCACCCAGATGGTTGATCAGAGAACCCTATATCCCGGTTATCAACAGTCCTGATATTCAAAAAGCCGACGCATACGGGCTGCAGATCAATCCCGCTGCCAGGGTCTTTATCCTGCCCAACATCGGAAGTTATTTTGGCGGTGATCTCATTGCCGGTATTCTGCACAGCGGTCTCAGCAGGCAGCCGGATCCGGCAATATTGGTGGATGTGGGAACCAACGCGGAGGTTGTTCTGGGCAACGACAGCTGGCTGGTGGCGTGTGCCGGTGCAGCTGGACCTGCACTTGAAGGCGGTGTCGCCCGGATTGGCATGATGGCGGGCCCGGGTGTCATCGACCGCCTGCGTATTGATCCTGAAACACAGGAATTTCAGATTCACACCATCGATGAGATGCTGCCCATCGGGATCTGCGGTTCCGGTATGATCGATCTTGCAGCAAACCTGTTTCTTACAGGCATGATCGACCTCAGGGGCCGGTTTGTTCCCGAGGTGTGCGGCAAGAAACTCGCCACGCAATCACGTATACCCTATCTGGAAATCGTTTCGGCGGATGAATCCGGGACAGGACAGCCACTGATGCTCAGCCAGGCGGATATGGACAGCCTGATTCGATCCAAGGCTGCCATGTACACCATCCTGGAGACCCTAACAGAATCCGTGGGTATGGTACCGGCGGATTTGAAGACTTTCCATGTGGCAGGGACATTCGGCGCATTTATCGATCCCGTATCAGCTGTTACCATCGGCATGCTGCCCGATTTGCCGCCAAAAACCTTCCAATCCCTGGGGAATTCTTCCCTTGAAGGGGCGACAAAGGTCCTCACTTCCTGTGAAAGCATGACGGCCATCGAGGAGATAAAAGAAAAAATAACCTATCTGGAACTGAATGTTAACCAGATGTTCATGAACCGTTTCAGTGCCGCCAAGTTCCTGCCCCACACAGACCGCTCACGCTTTCCTTCCGTTACGATAGCACAACATTGAAGGTCGCCCGTTTTACGGGAGATCGTTTACACCGGGACCTCTTATCTGTAAACAACGGCAACACTGTTTATAAAAATTTTGTATTCCTTGGATGGCCCGCCACCGGCGGGCCCAGATACTGTCCTCACCGATTCCCCTTCTTTTATGATAACGATGCCTTCTGCACCCAGATCGCGAGCCGCGGATTTGAGGGAGTCTATCAAGCGGTTTCTATTTTTATTGTTGAGGGGGCGATAATCGCTGACATATAGATCCGCTACCTCTTCGTAAGATTTTCCGATCTCATCGAATGAATTGAAAAGGCCCATTTCGCCTGTATATGGCTGGTCCATCTGAATATGGATATTTTGAATGCGGGTGGGGGGTACGCATCCGATCAGAGTTGATAATATCGCAATAAAAGCAATCCACTGGATTCTCATGGGGTACTCCTATCTGGTTTCAACACAGTCAAGAAAGTAAAAAGAGCTGAATAAAGCGCTGATCAAGGTCGTTTCCAGATATCTTCCCGAGTTCGGTCTCGACTTCTGCAAACAGGTTTTCAAGTGTATTTCCGCATTGCCGGGTAATCTCCGTGCCGGTCAGGCCACTTTTGTCCTGCAGCCATTTCAGGAAAGCACTTTTTACCGAAAGCTTTATGGCTCTCGGTTTTGTCTGGCTGCGCCACAGGGTGTTAAAAAAAGATCTGAAAGCATCGAGGGGCAGGGGTGCGAATGCTGTTTCCCCGGGACCGGAATCCATGGTTTCCCTGGCCCAGTGCGTCAGCAAAAGGTTTTTATAGGTCAGGAGGCAGCCGGGCGGCAGGGGTTTTACCTTGAGTGACAACGATGCCAACAGATGGTCAACAGCGATGATGTCTGTTAGAATCGAATTTGTTACGGAAATATCACTGGTGGTCAAAAACTCCCGGTAGAGCGTGCCGGTTTGATAGTTGTCGAAGTAAAGCGGTCTTTTAACCAGAAGTCCACCAACAACGCCCAGCCATTTCTCATCCCAGAAACTGAGTGGGAGCCCCTGGGCCGTGAACCAGCTGCTGTTGCGCCATTCTTCCGTCAGCCACTTTAAACGGACCGCGCTGCCGAAACCGACCCTGAAAATATCTGCGAGCACATAAGACGCTATCAGTTTATCGTCGGCTCCGGAAAGGGTTTCGAGTCCAATGCTCAGATATCCGGATGCTTTTTTTACAGCATGGTGCAACGCGTTTCGCCCATTGACGGCTTGTTGATCCGCGATCAACAATTGGTTGCAAAGACCTGCGAATTCGGCTTGCAGCTGGATCAGAACATGCTCATTTCTGATGGATGCGAGGGCTTTGGCGAAGGTGCCGTCGGGCTCTAACAAATTTTGTGCGTAGTAAGGTGCCGGCATAAAATGATCATCTGCCGTAGATCCGGTCTGAAGTTTCTTGATACGGGTTTTTAAATCCTTTTCCATTAAAGGCTGGTAGATACCCACGGCTTCCTCGAACGGCAGAAAGCCCTTTTCCGCCAGGCGGACGTTACGCAGCCGATAAGCCTCCTCCTCGACTTCTGCAGGAATGACGGCTGTAGACTCGAGCAATATGTTCTGGAAGCGATGGTGATCGAAATTTGACAAGCGCTGCAGCAGCTGTAGCAGAAAATCCTTACGGTTTTCCAGGTATTGATCATCGTGTGTAAGGGTTTCCGGGTCTGCCTCGGTTTTCGGGGAAAACGGCGGGTCCAATATCCGGAAGTAGAAAGTGTCGTCAAAGGTAATGAAGTCATCTCCCAATTCGGACGGACTGTCATCCTCCTCCCTGATCCTGATCTCGATATTGTGCATTAAGAACAAATCCAAAAAGATATCCTTTTCCCTGACACACCACCCGACCAGTCTGGTGGGGTCGGCGGAAATCAACAGCTTGAGCCATTCTGTTGCCGCAGAGAAGTCCATTCGATCCTTATGCCAGGTTTCAATGTCGAGGATGTATTCCCATTGTCTGTTTGAAGCCAGGGACAACAGGGGCAAGGCGTCATTCGCACCGATAGTGCGAACAAGCTGATGAAGATCTTCCGGGGGAAAAGAATGCACGATTGCAATGGCATCTTTTTTGGAAACCAGGTGCTCCAGAGCGACATCGGGTGGGAGGGACAGGAGTCGCTCACGTTCTTTTTTAAGGTTTTGTAATTGTGTCATGATGTTGGGCATTTCTGTATTCATTTATTAGCCTTATTAGCCTTTTAGGGGTTTAGACTGTAGGCTGTTAGGTGCCCTCCGCTCGCGGCTTTCAACTACCCTCCAACCCTTTTTATTTATTGTATTTTGTGTATCGCTCTTGGCATTTAACCTTTAGCACCTAATAGCCTACAGCCTAAACCCCTACAGCCTATGCTCCATGCTCTTTCCCCGTCAATCGATACACCCAGAGAATCAGAAACAATACGGGGATACCGATGATTGCCGTGGCGACAAAGAACATCGGGTATCCAATGTTGTCCACCATGCTGCCGGAGTAGCCGGCAAGAATTTTGGGAAAGAGTGTCATGATGGAGCTGAAAATGGCATACTGTATGGCCGTAAAGGACACGCTGGTAAGGCTGGACAGATAGGCCACAAAAGCGGCTGCAGCGATTCCAGCGCTGCTGTTGTCCGCGATGATGACCATCAGCAGCAGCATTTCGTCAGGGCCCTTGCCGGCGACATAGGCAAAGAGCACGTTGGTGGCGGCGGTCAGAAACGCTCCCACAAACAGTATCCGGATGACACCAAAACGGATCGAGAGGATTCCACCCAAAAACCCACCTCCAAGGGTCGCCCATAGCCCCCAGAACTTGGTATAAGTGGCGATCTGGGCCTTGGTAAAACCGATATCGAGATAGAACAGATTGGCGATCACTCCCATCAGGATATCCGATATCCGGTAGGTACCCACCAGAAGCAGAATCACCAGTGCCGTGGTCCCGTAACGTTGAAAAAAGTCTCCCAGGGGCTCGATATAGGTCTCTTTGATGTGCTCAAAGGGAACAATGTTGGTTTGAATGGATACCCAGGTTGCCAGGCTGCCCAGGAGGATGCTGAAAAAGAGCCGCCCTGTTTCCGTTACAAAGCCTGCCAGCTGTTTGGTCCAGGCCCAGTGATCGATCAGATTTTGTTTGATGGCATGCGCTGGTGAGGCTGTTAAGAAAAAGCCGCAGATGAAGGCGCCAATGGCGATAAAAAAAACAAGTAAAAATCTTATATAATCGGTTGTGCCTCGAAAGACGCTGTCCCTACGCTCTTTCACTTCCGGTTCTTTGATGATGAATGTCGTTGCAATACCCACCAGCATCATTAGGGCCATGGTGCGATAGACATTCGCCCAGACAGACACGTCATAAGTGCCCTGATCCCACCAGTCTGCCAGCCAGAGCGACCCTGCCCCGGCAACCAGCATGCCGATCCGGTAACCGGCGATGTACATGGAAGACAGCATGGACTGTAGTTCTTTCCCTGCAGATTCGATGCGATACGCATCGATGACGATATCCTGGGTTGCCGACGAAAAACCGATCAGAACCGCACCCACAGCGGTCATGGTCAATGCTAGTCTCGGATCAAAAAAAGAAATCCAGAGCAGGGAGGCGACAATACATATCTGGGACACCAGGAGCCAACCCCGCCGCCGTCCCATTCTGGCAGAGAGAACTGGAAAAGGCAGACGATCGATGATAGGCGCCCAGACAAATTTAAAAGAATACCCGAGGGCTGCCCAGCTGAAAAATGTCACAGTGGACCGTTGGACGCCCGCCTCGCGCAGCCAGACAGACAATGTGCTGAATATAAGCAGTATCGGCAGTCCGGCTGAGAATCCGAGAAAAAGCATGGCCAGTGCACGCGGGTGGGCCAGGGCTTTGATGGCCGTCGCCCAGCTGCTTTTTTTTTCGGGGATCAACACGCCTCCAGAAGCTGGTCGGGAGAAACAACAGGCCCGTACGTTTCCCTGAGCTGCAATAGTCCTTCACGCTGTTTTCTGAGGACTTCGAAGAGGCGCTCCGGTATTCCGGCTTCCTTGCCGTACGCTTTCAGTTGCAGATCGATTCTTGAAACGATGTTGTCAATGTAGAGCGAGAAATGTCGTGTATAGAGGTTGTTGGAATAGGTCTTGTCTATGATGGATTTGAAAAGCTCCTGGAGGTCGTCAAAAAGAGGCAGATCACCGATGGGTGTCTCTATGCTTGACACCTCTCTGTTGGCTTTTCGTTCAAGCCAGGCCAACCAGACCTTTACATCTCTTTTTTCTCCCAACAGCTTTTTTGATGTGCCGCCTCTGGCTTCATGGGTCAGGAAATAATTCAAGCCCGCCAATACCGGTTGCTTGTCCTTGGCGATTTTCGGGTTGTTAAAAAACTGAAACTGGGCATTCATATAATCGCCCAGTGCGCCTGGAATAAAGGGCGCATTTGCCCAGGGAGCCCTTTTGACACCGGTGGCGCCAACCTCGGTTGCGGTAGCGGCAGACACAATGGTCGCCCCGATAACCACGCCTTCGTCAGCGCTCTTGGCCGCCCACACCGGGGGCATGGTGTCACTGTCACGGCCACTATAGGTGATAATACGTGTTTCAACACCTGCCGGATCTTCGGCAGAGTCACAATAGTTTGTCAGGGCAGTGGATGATATCGTGCAGCGTGAATTGGGGTGAGACATGGGTATGAGTTTCTTGTTGCTGTCGGCTTTTCCCTTAAACCAGTCCCCCTGAAAATTGATGCCTTTGTCAGGCGGGTCTTCACCATTGCCGACCCAGTGGGGGACACGCTTGTCATCGATGAGCACGTTGGACCAGATAACCTCCGCTCCTTCACGCCGCAGGATCTGCATCAGCTGGGGGTCGCCCTCCCAGTTGACATCTTCCACGATACCGAAGATACCGCATTCCGGGTTGACTGAGCGGATACTGCCATCATCGGCGATCCATAACTGTGCAAGGTCGTCTCCCACGAAAAGATGACCTGCCATGGCGGTGGTGGTTTTACCACACCCGCTTGGGGCTGCACCGGTACACCACGTTACCCGGCCACCAGGGCCTTCAATACCGGTAATGAACATGTGCTCGGACAATTCGTTGCCCATGTTTTCATATACGGCTTTGTCGACGGCAAATCGATGATTTCCTTTTTTCAGCAGCAGGGTGTTGCCTGCATAGGTGCAATTAAAACTGAAAGTAGTGCGGAAGCTCCTGTCCATGAATACCCGTGCATTGGGCAGGTCTTCGGCTCGATTGAGGCCTTCGCTGTGGAGATTGACAAAAAAGTGACCCGACCGTTCAACCTCCCGGTCGAAAGAGAGGTAGGCATTTCGGTAAAGGATTTCGGCACTGTGGGAAACATAGGTAGAGCTGGTGATCTCCAGGGCTGGGTTGGAAACGGGCGAACCAACGGGGCCACGGACGTAGAAACCGATGATCATGGTTTTACCTTTCATGATCCGGACCATTTTGTCGCGCACCTCGACAATGGCGTCCGCGCGATCCATGCGATTGGCCAGGGAACTGATTTTTTCATCCTCGTTGGCAATGTAATAGGTACGGTCGATGATCCGTCCCTGTTCTTCCGACAGGTCAAAGTGGATGGTATGCCGCGGCATTGCCAGGGGGGCTTCTTCTTTTTTTTCCAGGGCCAGATCACGAATGAACTGCCGGTCCTTCTCGGAGCCCGTGTTGATGAAAATATCATCGGGTTCGCACATGGCGATGGCATTGGCGATCTTGATGATGACTTCCGTGTTTTGAATTTTTTGGATGCGTGCGAGATGTTCAGCGCTTAGGGCCGATCCCAGATACTTGGCGGCTGCCGGGTATTCTTTGATTCCGCCTAACTCAACGATAATGTCGATACCCACGTTTTTTTGAAGCATGGCTGTTCTCCTATGGCATGTGAATTTCTATCCATTTCATAATACTGTCAAATTCATTTCTGAACTCTTCAAGGGCTTTGCCTCTGTGGCTGACACGACCTTTTTCCTCGCGTGTTAGCTCTGCGAAGGTTTTTTTCAGTGGTGGGTAAAAGAAAATGGGGTCGTAACCGAATCCATTGGCGCCCTCGGGAGATTGGGCAATCATTCCCTCACACAGGCCTTCATACGTCAGTGCCGGACCGGTGGGCACCGCTATGGAAATAACACATTTAAAGGCGGCTTTTCGATTGGTGAGGCCTTCCATTTCTTGAAGCAATTTTCGAAAACGATCTTCGTTCGTGGCATCAGGGCCTGCATATCGTGCCGAGAATATGCCGGGTGCTCCGTTCAGGGCCTCTACGACCAGACCGGAGTCATCCGCCAGGGCTGGATACCCGAGAACCCTGGCGGTAAAACTCGCCTTTTTATAAGCATTCTCGTCAAAAGTCTCCCCGTCTTCTTCTACTTCCGGTATGGGTCCGAAGTCGTCCAGATTTTTGATAGCAATAGGAAACCCAGAGAGGAGTTCTTTTATTTCAGCGGTTTTTCCTGCGTTACGGGAGGCAATTATCAGTTGATCAGTCTTTTTCATTGGAAACACCGTTTCTTAAAATTTTGTATAACGAATGTATTCTCGTTATCATGTTACGGTCAACAATTCCATTCAAATCATTTTCAGGCCGGCAAAATTTCCGTCTTTGAATTCGATGAGAGCTCCAGAACTTGTTCTGCTGAGGGCGCAATTTACCACACGTGTTTTTCCAACTGTGGACACGCCGTTATCCTCGTGTATATGCCCGCAGATCATGATTTGCGGCTGATGCTTCTTGATCAGGTTAAGAAGGCCTTTGCTGCCGGCGTGGTAACGCCCCATGACAAGATCCCGGCAACCATATGGCGGTGCATGTGTTACCAGGACCGTATGGGTGTTTACCAGGGGTTCGATCTTTTTCAAGCTTGAATGTTCATGAAGACAGATGCGGGATCGAAACGGAATCGGAAGGGTGCCACCGATACCGACAAAGGGAGTGGATCCGATCCTGGTGCAAACAGCATGCATCGGGATACAATTGGGAAAACCTGTTAACAGCTGATCGACTCTCTTTAGATCGCTATTGCCACGGATGGCCAGAACCGGTACAGGCAATGCATCGAGCCTGCTTAAGATATTTTCAGGTTTTGTGAAATTCGTGATATCACCTGCCAGAATGAGGATGTCGGCCTTCAAATCCGACAGATTTTTCCGGATTCGTTCAAACCTATCGTTTTTTCCGTGAATATCTGCCACCGCGTAAACCCGCATTCTCAGTTCCTTTGCAATTGATCTCGGAAATCACCCAACATCGTTTGACTAAGCATGCTATTGCCGATATAATTTTACATCTTTTATAAGGTTATCCCAGAGGGTTCAGGTGGTCAAGGGGATAAGCCATGAAACAATCTGATATGGAGGTCAAAATGGGTGAAGTTCTTTCCTACGGGCTTGTAGACAAAGTGTTCGTTGTTACCGGCGGCAGTCGGGGTATCGGTTTGGCCATTGCAAGACTTTTGCTCGATCAGGGGGCGCGGGTCGTTATATGCGGCAGAAAGGAGGAAGGACTTGCGGTTGCCACTGCATCACTTAATGCCGGAGAACGTCTGCTGGCGATACCGGCTCATGTGGCCAGGGCGGAAGATGTCGATATACTCATGGACCGTACAATTCAAGAATTCGGCAGGTTGGACGGACTCATCAACAATGTCGGTATGAACATCATGTCAACCGTTGTTGATGTTGATCCATCCCTGTGGCAGAAAATCATCGACACCAACCTGAATGGCGTATTTTTATGTTCCCGAAAAGCTGGACAGCTGATGCGGGAGCAAAAATATGGCAAGATAGTCAATATTTCCTCCCTGGCAGCAAGTCGTTCTGCTCCGGCTATGGGGATTTACGGCATTGCAAAAGCCGGAATCGAAATGATGACCAAGGTTCTTGCTCAGGAACTGGCATTGTTCAATATTCAGGTAAATGCCGTGGCTCCCGGCATGGTTAGAACCGCATTCAGCGAACCTTTCTGGTCCAATGAAGATTTTTATCAACTCATCGTCAAGACAATTCCAATGGGCAGGATTGCCGAACCTGAGGATGTGGCCCATCCGGTTCTTTTCTTATGCTCCGAGGGCGCCGGTTTTATCACGGGCCAGACGCTGGGTATTGACGGAGGAGCGAGCGCCATTTAAAAGTGGTTTCAAGATTTCCCCTCGCGCTCAATATCTGTGTTGATGTGGGGCATTCAATCCTCAAAATACAAAAGTATTCCTGCGGTTGAATGCCCCACATCGCCTTGATCTTGAACCCGATTGAAAACCTTGAAACCACTTTTATAGCTGTTTGAGACTATTTGTCGGTTCAGAGTTGGAACATTATTCTGACAAACGCTATAATCGTGTCAGAGGTTTTAGCTTTTTATGATTTTGAGCATGTCAGTATGCCACGCATAGGAAAACGCCCTTAAATATTCAGTGATCAAGAGCTTCTGGAGTGTCCTCACCCGGTGGGGGTTCTGGAAAAAGCCGAACCAGCTTCCCTACAACGCGGCTGTATATGCCATGATACACCTGATGCCTGAGTCTGAACGGAATGCGCTGTATAAAAAATTCGTATATGAATCCGGCCGCGCAGCATTTGAAATCGGATTTTGGCTGATGGATTTCAAGCGAACTACCCATGTCGACGCATTGAAAGTGACCTGTCCGGTCCTGGTTATTGCAGGCACAGAAGACCGCATTACACCGGCATCGGTGGTCAAGAGGGTCGCCCAGAAATACAAGACGGTTTCAACTTACCGGGAATTTGAAAATCATGCCCACTGGGTTGTGGGTGAGCCCGGCTGGGAAGATGTCGCGGTCTTTGTTGCGGAGTGGCTCGATCGCCTTGGCACGAACATTTCATAAACCTTGACAAGGATACAATGTGGTATAGCTTATTGAGGGACAAACACGGCAGTGTCGAGATGTGTAAGCGTTTGGAGATGATGCGGTGCATAATCAATCAAAATATCATACCCTGTTTACCGGGCTGATGGTTCCGGCGGTCTTTCTGGCGATTTGCCTGGCAGGGTTATCCGGTTGCAGCGGCACTCATGGCCGGCTGAAGGTCAATTCGGATGTAAAAGACGTGTTCGAAAGATACGAAGTACTTCCGGACTATCGCTATTTCTACACCGAGTCAGCCGCCTGGCCAAGGGTCGTTATCGGTATTCATAAGGATTACACCCTGCAGTCAGATTACTGGAATTCGGTAGACGTAACCCCGGAGCGCCTCAAGCGATGGGTGAATTTTCCGGGAGATTTCAGACACTATTTCAGGGCTAATAACGGCTCCGATATCCTCGATCAAAATGGTCGAAAGATTGGGGTCTGGTACGCGTTGAAAAGCAAAAGTGACTGGGGGGTAGTTCAAATGATTGACGACAAGACAGTCGATATCATCATGCTGAGCCCCCCAAGGGATGTGTTGAGACTGCCATTCGGACGATCCTATGAAGAATAGAACCAAAGTCCGAACAAAGGTTGATGACAAACGATTTTATTTGATTCTGAAAAAAGCTTCCTCGAATTCAGGCTTGTTTTCATAGCGGTTCATAAAGAAGCCGGGTAATTGATCGATGTTTTCAAACAAACCCGCATCGGCCTCGATACCCGCCTGGTGAAGCGCTTTGACAATATCGTCCGGTTTTGGCGGACATCCCTTGATGGCAATCATTTCCTGGATATCAGGATTGTTCTTGTGAAGCTGGTACATGCACTTGCCCAGGAGAATTGTTTTTTTCATGCCTTTTGTCGGCTGCATGATTTTGCCGTTGAGCACCTCGATGTCCTCCCAGGGCTCTCCTTTCCAGGCATAGCGGATGGCTGTCAGTACAAGCCCGGTTATCGCTGAACAATAGGTACAAAGTGTCGAATCGAATTTTCGATAATGGATACCCTCCAGGCCCTGTTTGGCAAGTGGTGCCGGGAGACAGCATTTCTCATTGATCGTATATTTGAAGTTGTGTTCATGGAATGACGATGCTGTGTCCATGTCTTCTCCCACAACATCGATGTTCGAGAGATCCACAGGTCGGTCATGGTTTTTGGCCGCATGAACCAGATGGGGGACTTCGGTAACATCGTATCCCAGCAGTTTGGCACCGACCATGTCTGCGGAGAGGATGTCCGCAGATGCCACCAGCAGGTTGGAGCGCTGCATGCGACCGTCAAAGCCCGGACCGCGTTCGAGGGTGTAAATGCCATCGATCAATGTGAATATCGGCGGCATTTTGTCTGCCAGGCGTGCCACGTGAAAATGGAGATCTTTTACCGGATCGGCATTGTGGCAGGTTTTTCGGGACTTGATATCGATGACACCCTTCAGGTTTTTGATGCCCAGGCTCACAACTGTCTGGTTGTGGGTCTTCATGGCCGGCAGGTCCACAATGAAGTCGCTGTCCAGAATATCTTCATTGAAATTCAGGGTAATGTCCTCCCCCAGATCGACTTCCCGGAAAGGGCGATCAAAGACATTGACAGTGGATACGTTATACCGTTTTTTGAGGGTGTTGTAACCCAGAGTTTCAAAGGCATGTGCCGGTGTTTTGGTATCTTTCCGGTTCCGCATGACCACCCCCTCGCCGATGGTGATATGCGCTACACCATGTTCTTTCAGAAGAACCACCATATCTTCAATAACCCGCGATGTCGTGATAACCCCCCATTTTGGAAAGGCAACGGATCGGGTCCAGAAAACGATGTTGGGTTTGATAAAAACCCTTGCCTGGGACGGTAAGCGGCTCAAGCCATCGCAAAGCTCTACGGCTTTTTTGACGGACTCAAAGGGTTTTTCATAACGAACGACTGCAACGGTTGATTTGTTCATGAAACGCTCCTCAAAAATTAAAAGAAATCACGAAAACACGAAATCTGGAAAACACGAAAAAAATCATGGCCCTTATCGTGATTTCGTGATGAAGGATCTTTTTTCTTTTCCCTTTTATCTTAACGGAGTCCAATAACACACAGCGCTACCCAATTCAAATAGAAACCCAGGCCTATAGCCCGGATACGTCATAACATATTCGAGCACACCTAGAAATGTTACGAAATTTCCGGATCGGGCGTGGCCCAGTAGCGTTCCCCGAACGAGCCCCCGGGCAGCCCCAAAGTGTCTGCATACGCGGCCAGGCCGGTCTTGGTATACTGTCCGTCTTTCATGGGGCCGGCCAACTGGGATGTATAGGCCGATATCACGGAAAGCTTTCTGTCGATAAATGGGGTGATGTCACAGACTTCTGGAAGTGGGGGGCGGCCGTCGAAAAAGCCTGATGATGGTTTCATCAGATAGTGTGTGTAGAAATGGAACCATATGATCAGAAGAAAGGCCCAGGGTTTGATTATTGTCCGGTGTATTCCCAGGGAGGGGATGGCGGTCCCCAGGCGAAAGACCTCTATTGCAGAAAGGGGGCCGGTGCTGTCTGTCTGTTGATACCGGCCGTATGGAAGCATGCGTCTGATGCCTGTTTTTTTCAGGCGGTAAGTCAGCAGGAAAGAAAACAGTGCGTAAGGCGTCTCCTCATAGAAGACAATACGGCAAAGACGGTCTTTGATGTGAAACAGCGTGACCCCGGTCTGAAAGATAATCTGGTGGTCCATGTGCTGGCCGACACCCAGCGGCAGTATCAAATGGGTACAATTTGTTTGTTGGCAGATCTCCTGAAACTGCCGTGTCAGTTTGTCGCACAGGATTTTATTGTCCGGCGTGGCGCGGAAATGCGGCCAGTAGCGCATCCATGACTTTTGATTTCTAAACAGAATTTCCGGATGTTCCAGCCACAGGTAATCCACACCCATTCGCTGCATGGCCGCGCGGTCTTCTTCCCGGCGGCATTTGTAGTTCAGAATCGATTTCAGGGCATTGGAAACGCTTGGAGATCCGTGGGCTGCGGCTGCGGTGAATACCGTTACGACAAGAACGGATTTGCCCTGCTCGATCTGTTTGAAAATTCGTCCACTGCAGGATGCGGCGACATCATCGAAATGGGGGGACACATAAACATGATCATACTGACGATGGATGGACCGGCTGTTTTGTAGCTGCATGTCTGCCTTTTCCCCTGGTGTATCGGCACAGGGCGGCAATGGCTCGGGCAGCCCTGTGAGGGCTTTGCATGACAGGGATCTTTCTCGCCTGCAAACGCTTGATGAAAAATGCTTCCTGGGAGCGAAAGGAAAAGCCGATCACGGGCTTTCCATAGTTCTGGACGAGGTCCTCTATTTTGTCGACGAGCTCATCTATCAGTTTTTCGGTTTCGGCGGCTATCTGATCCTCCGGTACTCCCAGGCTTTTCATTATTCGGCTGAACAACTGTTTTGGAAGCAGCAGATAGATGAGCAGGATATCAAAGTGGTCGTCGCTTAGAAGACAGCCGGGAATGCTTGAAAAATAGGCCAGGCGATCTTTAGAAAAAGTAATGTCCACGGGGTTGCCGATACTGCCGGTGTGGGGAACCAGGGTGGCAAGCTCTTTTTTAACGGCATCCGGCATGGGCGGTATCTTCAATCCTTCTCTGTCGCAGGCATCGGCTGCTACAGCCCCCGGACCTCCCGAATGGGTCTGTATTACCACACGGTTTCCCTGGGGTGCCGGCACGCTGCCGAGGAGGGTACCCATATCGAACATTTCTTCAATAGACCAGGCCCGAATGATGCCGCACTGTCGAAACACACCGTCATAAAGCCTGTCCGGCCCCGATAAGGCGCCCGTGTGCGACAGGCAGGCCTGTTTTCCGGATTCCGACCCACCGACATAGTAGGCGATGACGGGTTTGTTCAATGTTACCGTGCTGGCTGTTTCAATAAAATTTCTTGGGTTTCGAATCGTTTCGATATAGAGGCTGATGACCTTTGTGTGTGGGCACGCTGCAAGGTATTTGAGACCTTCCACAAGATCGATGTCCGCCTCGTTTCCGACACTGATGGCGGTGCTGAAGCCGGCTCCGACCCTGGAAAGATAATCGAACATTTGCGTAATAAAACTGCCGCTCTGTGACACCATCCCCAGGAAACCTGCATCCCCCTGGTATGGCAGGAAGGTGGTATTCAGTTTATGGTGGGGGTTTGCCACCCCCAGACAGTTTGGGCCGAGAAAACGCATACCATATCGATGGGTGGTCTGGATCAAGGCCTGTTCCAGATCGCGTCCTTTTGCACCGACTTCCCGGAAACCGCCCGAGACGATAATGGCGCTTTTGATACCCTTTTCTCCGCACTGGGTCACGGTGTCCAGCACGATGCGTGTGGGCAGGATCAGCACGGCCAGATCGGGTGTTTCAGGGAGGTCCGCCACGCTCCGGTATGCCTTTAGTCCCAGCACGGTGGGCTCCTTGGGATGTATGGGGTAAATGCTGCCTTCGAACCCGAGACTCAATAAAGAGGCCAGCTGACTCGTTCCCATGGATCCAAAATTGTTGGACGCGCCAAAGAAAGCAATACTGGCCGGGTTGATCATTTTGTACAAGGGACTGTCTGTAATGGATTCAGGCATGTCATGGTTAGAGGGCGTACTGAATGGTGTCTGCGGCATCTGTTCTTGAGATCCTTCCACTGCTTTGGAGGTAGTTCAAATGGGCGATTGCCTCACCCGTGGCAAACCATTTCTGGGCGATGGGAAATTCACTCCAGTTTTCACACCGGATATCCCAGGTCATTTCAGAAGCCACCCTGTAGGCATGTTTTGGAGCACCTGATTCGAGGATCGAGCAGATCTCGTCCAGTCGGCTGTAATGGTGGTGTTTCAACTCATCTATTCGTTTTTGGTGGTCTGTAAAGAGTCTACGGTGGCCGGGAAGAACCATGTCTATCTCAAGCGTATATACTTTGTCGAGGCTTTTCAGATAATTCTGCAAAGGATTCTCTCTATCGGACCAGCACTGAATATTAGGGGTAATATCCACGAGGATGTGGTCGCCTGAAATCAGTATTTTCTTTGACGGCTCATAGAGGCACATGTGCCCCAGGGTATGCCCGGGCGTCTCAATGCATTGGAAGGCATATGTTCCGACGCGTATGGTGTCACCATCCGACAAGGCTTCAATGGCCGGGGCCCACTCCGTACCGAACTTATTTCCGGGGTGTGCCGCAAGGGCTGCACGCAAGTCGTCACGAGGAAAGCCGTTTTCCCCGGCAAAGGCAATCATCGGTTCAAACCCTTCCCAGGTTTCGATAAGTTCCATTTCCGGGCGGTTGAAATAGAGATGGCTGGTATCCGTAACCAGTCGGCCCACCAGCCCGAAATGATCTGCATGCAGATGGGTAATAAAAAAATCGGTGCGGTTCAGATCGATATCGAGCTCTTGAAGCCCTTTATTCATGGCATCGAGGCATTCTTTGAGGTTGAACCCTGTATCGATGATCAGGTTTCTGCCCTCGGACTTGACGATGTACGAATTGAGATATTTCAGCGGGTTGTCAGGCAGCGGTATTTTACACCTGAAAAGATTGGGTCTGATTTCTTCCATGATATGGGTGAAATCCTTTTCCGTGGTCTTCTTTAAAAACGCACATTAAAGATAACGTTGAACTAAATAAAGCCTTTGTCTGTCATTAGCGCTTCGCGCGTCATTACGCCTGCGGCTGATATTTGCACTTCGTGCGTCATTTATTGACGCTCAGAGCTGAAAGCTTGGAGTTTACCTAAAACCTAAAACGTAAAACCTAAAACTTTCTATTCCCCTGCGGGCGATATTACGCCTGCGGCTGATATTTGCGCTTCGCGCGTCATTTGTCCTGTCGGACGATATTACGCCTGCGGCTGATATTTGCACTTTGTGCGTCATTTACCCTGCGGGCGACATTACGCCTACGGCTGTCATTTGCGCTACGCGCGTCAATTATTGACGATCAGAGCTGAGAGCCTGGAGCCGACCTAAAACCTAAAACCTAAAACTTCTATTGCCCTTCGCGCGTCATTTATTGTTGCTTTTAGCGATAAGCACCTAACAGCCTAACAGTCTACAGCCTAACAGCCTGCAGTCTATCGTCTACAGCCTAACAGTCTACAGTCTATAGTCTACAGCCTATGGTCTATAGCCTGATCTTAATACTCTGCCAGGTGTTTGTTTTTTTCCAGCCTTTGCGTTGTTCGGAATTGCTTCTTCGTTCATTTTTCCTTTTTTCAGGCATCCCTTCCGGGGTGGGATAGGGCGGAGCGTTCTTTCTTCGATCACGGTTATGTCTGCGATCCTGATCTCTACGATGGATTTTGACAACGATGCTGCCTTCGGGTTCATTTTCCCTGAGAATATCAATGATTATAGGCAGATATTCATCTGCTTTTTGCGCGGGGAAACGACAGGCTCCGACACCTTTGTGCCCGCCTCCTTCAAAATAGGAGAGCATTTGACCTATATTTACCCGGCAGTTTCTATTGAGAATGCTGTGACCGACTTTTACGACAACTTTTTCTTTTCCAGGATTTTCAAATCCAATTTTAACGCTGACAACGGCTTCTGGAAACATGGAGTAGACCAGAAAACGGTTCCCATAGGGCATGTTGTCAAGCCCGCGGAAATCTGAAATGGCGACACCTTCCACAAGCTGGGTGTGTTTTTCGAGCAGTGCCCGGTAAGATTCGTTTTCCTGGATGACGGTTTCCGATCTTTCCCTGACCTCGGTATCGGATAGTATGGTTTCTATATCCTTGTTTCTCAAAAGGTCGAGGACTTTATTCCAGTAAAGCTCATCCGCTGGAACATGGTCCTGTATGGTCATGGACAGCAGGATATAGGGAAATTTTTCAGGTGTGAGAATTTCGTTCAAAGAAAGATTTGCCGAGTCGATCTTATCCGTTTCCGTCACCAGTTTTGTAAAATCCCTTTTTTGGAGCTTGCTCTGGTAGTATTTAAATACGAGACCGGCGGCAGATGGTGCAATTTCAAAAAGACCCTTGACCTTGTGCCGGATCCTGTTCGAAAAATGATGATCAAACCATAACGAGCAGTCTGGGTGATAGGGAAGATTGGCGATGATATCTCCATGACGGATATCGATTTTTCCTTGCTGCATGTCGCTGGGAGCCACCCATTTTACGGACGATGAGATATTCTCGGCTTCCAGAATCAAAACTGCACAGACGATACCGTCAAAATCAGGTCGCGTAATGATGCGCATGTGTCAATTTCCTCCTTGCCAAGGCTTCCGGTGGTTCATCAACCGTTATCCGGGGTTGGGATGCACTACGCATCATATGTTTTTATGCGATAAAGTCAATAGAGTAGACCAGGAGAAATATTCTAACATAGTGTTTCCACTGTGATATCTACTTGACATCCGGAATGCTTTGGCATATTTAAGTAGTTTATAAATACTTATTTCAGTAAGTTATCTATCAGAGATGTCCAACCAGAAAGGAACGGGCAGGATGAATCGATCTATCAAGATACTGGTAAGCGTACTGATTGTTTTTATGGTCTTGTTCATGGGATACACGCAGATCAGAAAATGGCATCGGACGGGTCTCGACAGGGTTTTGTCCAGAGAAAAGACAGTTTGCGCTAAAGAGATAGCCCTTCTGGAAGCCGATCTCACATCACTCAGGAATGAGCTGGAGCAATTCAATGATACCGGGGAATATGAACAGCGCTTGACGGAAATATTCGGGGAAAGAACGGATTTTTTATCCTTTGGGGATGATAGCAACTGTGCTGATTTATTGCTTCAAGTGCGGACATTTCTCAATTATATGGAGCAGCAGGACTATATGAGCTCCTACAAGGGCAGCGGCGGCAGTCGGAAATTGATTGGAGACGTCACGCAACTGCTTGCACAGTCTCCCCCGATGCTTTCGGGTGAGATGGAAGACCTCATCCGTCTTATCCAGAATGTCACTCACCTGTACCGGCATCTGGGAAAAGAGCGGGTGAATATTATCAAGAATCTCCTCAAGAGCGAGTCGGATATCATTGAAACGGTTATGGCTATTTTTCATGCCTACATGATTTCGGGAGATCGATGTCCGGACAAGATCATCCAGCTGCCTTCTCTGGAAAACCGTTATCTATACGCGGGCTATTTTCTGAATACACTGGCAGGGAGAAGTTACCTTTTGAGAAGGGATTCAAAGATGAGGGTCCTGATGAGTTATTACGCTGTTCTGACCATCGACATGGCCAACGATGAGATGTTGAACGCCTATGGTATCGATATTCGCCCCTATATCGATCATTCTTTCTATGAGATCGGCAATCAAAAAGGCTTGAATTATCGAAAGCCGTACCTGGAAAGGCTGACCGGGCTTCGGGCTAAGTATGGGATGTAGATTTTTAGGCTTTTAGCAGTTTAGGCTGTAAATTATTAGGCTGTAGGGGTTTAGGCTGTAGGCTGTTAGGTGCTGACAGCTAATGGCAGAGAGCACCTAACAGCCTAACAGTCTAAACCCAATGCCATTAACTTAAGGATTTTTTAAAACGAACTGCAGAATATCGAACAAGGAATATCGAATTTCGAAGTGTTTTCTTTGACTTCTGCGGTTCGAAATTCCTTGTTCAATATTCGATATTTTTTCTTAATATAACAAAAGTGCTAAAGTTAACGACATTGAGTCTAAACCGCTAATAGGCTAATAAGGGTCCGAGGGTGGCTGAGCTTATTGCCAATGGCACCTAACTGAATCTACCCTAATTTAGTGGACACCTCGAAAAGCCCAATGTATATGGGTAGAAGGAGGTGTTCCAATGTCAAAGAAAAAAAGAAAGAGTTACAGCCGAGAGTTCAAACTGGAGGCCGTTGGACTGATCACCAAAAAGGGATACAGTATTGCCGAAGCCTCTCGCAACCTCGGTATTGAATACAGTGTACTGCGTCGATGGAAAACCCAGCTCGTGGATGATCCACAAAACGCCTTTCCCGGCAAAGGAAAGCTCAAAGCTCCTGATGAGGATGTCCGCCGACTCAAGCGCGAGCTTGAACGTGTAACAGAGGAGCGCGACATCTTAAAAAAAGCACTGGCCTACTTTGCGGAGGATCAGAAATGAAATTTCAATTCATCTCTGCCCACCGGGAGACATTCAAGGTGGGCCGTATGTGCAAGTTATTCAACGTCTCCCGTTCGGGATACCATGCCTGGTTCAAACGTCCAGAGAGCCGTCGAAGACGCGAGAATCGTGCTCTGGAAGCGAAGATTCGGGTTTTACATGCAGCAAGCCATGGCATATACGGTGCACCCAGAATTCACCGGGATCTTACCGATGACGGCATCCGGTGTGGGAAAAACCGAGTTGCCCGAATCATGCGCAAAGCCGACATACGATCTCGAACCAAAAAGAAATTCAAGGCAACAACGAATTCCAGGCACAATTTTCCGGTTGCGCCGAACCTTCTGAATCAAAAATTTAAGGTAGACACACCGGATCATACCTGGGTTGGCGATATTACCTACATCCCTACCAATGAGGGATGGTTGTATCTGGCTGTGCTCCTGGATCTGTTTAACCGAGAGGTGGTCGGTTGGTCTACTTCCTCTCGTTTGACCCGCCAATTGGCCATAGACGCTTTGCAGATGGCCCTTGGGTGTCGAAATCCCGGAAAGGGTATGTTGCACCACACGGATCAGGGCAGCCAGTACGCTTCAACCGATTATCAGAAAATCCTCAAAGAGCATGACATGATCTGTAGTATGAGCCGCAAGGGCAACTGCTATGATAACGCCGTTGCAGAAAGCTTTTTTGGAAGTCTGAAAAGTGAGTGGGTTTACCACAACCGGTACCTCAGCAGATCAGAAGCGACTCAAAGCATATTTTATTACATTGAAATCTTTTATAACCGTAAAAGACGTCATTCGTCGATTTATTACGTAACCCCGCAAGAGTATGAAATATTCCCTCTTGCGGCTTAACTCAGTGTCCACTTTTTTGGGGCAAGATCAATGTGCTGGTTGCAATCATGAAAAAGCGTTTGAAACTTGACCAGAGCCTCTACACAATTTTACAGGTACTGAGTATTACTCTTTTTGAGAAAACCTTTATTTCATGGGTATTGACAGACAGCAATTACAACAACAAAGTTACTGCTGGCCATATCCAACTGAATTTATTTGATTCTTAACCGGGCACTAATGATGTCAGGTTTAAAATAGATCATTATCCAGAATTAAAGATGAGAGAGAAATCATCCCGACAATTTCCCCTTTATCCTCAACCGGAGCTCTTCGGATACCAGCACGATAAATCAAACGGGCTGCATAGCGTATATCCATATCCGCCGGAACGGTGAATGAAATTCTGGTCAAAATCGGCGATATGGCCCTGGTCGGCGATGTACTGATGACCTTTAGCACAGATACGGCTCAAGGTGCAGTCTCGTCACAAACTCAAGCAACTCAAGCAGCGCATCAAGACGCTGGGAAAACGGTTATCGAAAAGAAGCAAAGACCGGTCCCCGCCTCACCTTCCACCCGACGATTGGCAAGGGAACTGGGAGTTGAACTACATGAAGTTACTCCAACCGGCTCGGGTGGTATAGTGACGAAGGAGGATGTCAAAGCTCATGCCGAGCAGGAAGTGGTTCCTGAAGCGACAGTTGAACAGGAAGAGACACCCCGCAAAACCGCCACAACTCTCCCGCCCGCACAAGGACAAACAACCCTTCCTGACTTCACCAAATGGGGCGATATCGAACGACTGCCCTTTCGTTCAATCAGACGGGCAACTGCAATCCAGATGACCAGTTCTTGGACCCAGATCCCCCATGTTCATTGCCAGGA
>RCNG010000028.1_pt1 | contig 51042 bp, 44 predicted proteins | sample 2041371 | NCBI WGS metagenome assembly RCNG01 (sample SAMN09708227, study PRJNA481090) | Marine sediment metagenome, whole genome shotgun sequencing project. | biome: marine sediment; feature: ocean; material: sediment; isolation source: Sewage treatment plant 1 marine sediment (STP1) ... | reverse complement strand
TTGCCCAAAAAAATAAGATAGCCCCTTGTCCATTTCGATAATCACTCATCCGCAGCGTTTCGCCAGAGGTCGCCCTGCATCGAAAACGTCGAGCCCGTCCCGCCTTCCTGTTGATAGATCAGGGTGCGCAGGTCCACGCCCGCGGTCAGACCGGGTGTGACCTCGGGATTGAGGGAAAGTAGACCCTCCTCGGTTGCCGTGGGCCGGGCGAGTTCCTCGGGCACCAGGTACTGGCTGGCGTAGAGGGTTCTCAGGCCGCCCCCGGCGGGGTTCACGTGGCAAAGAGAACAATCCTGACCGTAAAGGGCGGTGAAACGGGGTTCGGCTCGGGCTGGGGAAAGGGAGCCGAGGACCGGCAAAAGGACCAGGATCAGGAGGACCCTGCGCCTGCGGAACAGGCGGGTAGGAAGGAGCGTCAACATGTCGCGACTCCTGGATGCCACCAAAACGGGATTGAATATATCTTAATTTATTCTAGGGTTGGAAAGTCGATTCCGCCACAACACCCGAGTCAGGCCGTCAAATGTTCGAAGACGATGCGCGCGCCCACGAAGATGAGGATCACCCCGCCGACAATCTCCATCCGGTGCCCGAACCGGGCTCCCAGGGTGGCGCCGAGGCGAAGCCCCGCCACGGACATGCCCGCGGTCACCAGGCCGATGACCACGGCGGGGAACCAGATGTCCACACCTATCATCGCCAGACTGAAACCCACGGCCAGGGCGTCGATGCTCGTGGCGATGCTCAACATGATCAGGGACAGCCCCTTGGACGGGTCGCCCGCACCGGAGTCGTCTTCGCCCTTGAGGCCCGAGCGAATCATCCGACCGCCCACGATGGCCAGCAGCACGAAGGCGATCCAGTGGTCCACCGAGGCAATGGCACCGGCGATGGTCCGGCCGGCGAACCAGCCGAGGATCGGCATCAGGAACTGGAATAATCCGAAATGAAAACCCAGCCGGAAGGTGGCCCAGCCGCCCTGGGATCGACCACTGGCTCCGGCTCCCGCCGAAACCACGGTGGCGTCCATGGCCAGGCCGACGGCCAGCAGCAGGACGTCAATCAGCAGCATTCTTGGGGGCCGGTTCTACTTTGAAGAGCCGCACGGTGCGGCAGGACCGGCACCAGCCGAAGGTGCTTTTGAGCATGCCTCGCGGTGCGTCGCGCCTGACACCCAGTTCGGCCAGGTTAACTATTCGATGGCATCCCGGGCAACGGGCCTGCCAGTTGTTGGTGGACCCCATGTTTTTGAATATTGTCTCAAGCCTCATCGCGCCTTCTCCTTCACCCTCAATTCGTCGCCACGAATACGGCGGGCATGATCGCCGCCACCATGATCGCCGCCTGTACGGCCTGCACCGCTTCCTTGGTGGCCTTGCCCGCGAGCTGCCCGCTGGTCAGCTGCTCGATCCGCTTCTTGCGCTCCTTCAGTTTCTTTTTCGGAAAGATCTTGCCCAGCATGCCCGCCGCCTGGGCCATGGCGATGATGACGACCGTCCGCGGCTCCACGTTGGTGGTCGCGGTGAAGATCGCTTTTTTCATGCGTTCGCGCAGGTCTTTTTCGGGCCCTCCGTCCGCTTCGGGATAGATGGTGCGCTTGAATACCATCAAGACCGTGTCGGTCTCTTCGGAGAGCACGCCCTTGGTCACCAACTGCCGGGCCGCTCGGTTTTTCAGATCCTTGACGTGGGCGAATTTCGCCACCCATTCGGCGGCCTTCTTCGGCTTCTTGGCCTCGATGACCAGGGCCAGACATTCGTCCAGTAGCGGATCGTCCAACCGGGTGCGCCGACCCACCGATACCCTCTTTTTCTTGTCGTCGCCGATGGTGATCGCGCCCGTCATCGCCAGTTCGGCCAGGATGGCGCCTCCCATGGCGTTGGTGTAGAAACCGGCCCCACTTGACGTCCCCTTGTCGTCATCCAGGGCCAAAAGGAGAATTTCCTCGTATAGGGGCAGGGGGCGGCTGGTCATCACAGTGTCTCCTGAGCGTTGAGATTAAAGGATCTTTGCGGATTATACCCCCGCGGGGCCAAAAATATTTAAAAATCGGCAACCTTTTGCTTGCCATTCCGTCAGAAAATCATACCCTTTTAGTATTGTTTGAAGAGAGCTAAAATTCGACCCGGTTCAGCTGATACCTATCGCGATCCCCCTTGCGCTTCGGTATTTCTGGTCCGGGTCGATTTTTTATGCACTGAAGTGGGCTTCCGGCCGCGCCTCGAGCTCATCCAATTGCAGCGAATTCGGTGTCAGGATTTCCATTTCGGCGTAGATCTCGCCCCGGTCAAGCATCTCACCCATTAGGATCAACACTCCCGCCAACCAGTTCATGCCGCCGATCAGGAATCCCGTGCCGATGACCAAGGCCGCCCCACGCAGCCAGCCCACTTCCGGGCGAACGGGCAGGCCCAGGCGGCTTCTACCTTTTTTCCGGGTCATGTACAGCACGAGTTTGATGATGGCGGCCGCTGAGGCCACCAGCACGGATCCATTCCAAACCGCCGCCAGGAGCAATCCGGTTCCCAGAACCTGGGCGCTGTTCAGGGGGCCGGCCCCGGGGACCACGGCCACGCCATAAACCCGGTCGATGGCGGCCAGAGCCCCGAAGCCCAGGACCACCGCCGCCCATCCTGTCCACACCGGCAGGGTGCCGGCCAAAAGGACCAGGGATCCCAGTCCCAGGAAAGCTCCGATCAAAACGATTTCCCGGCTCAGCCACGACGTGTGCAGGTGCAACGCCGCTCGCCACGACCTCTCCTTGCGGCCCAGGTGCGAGGCGCTCAGGGCCATACCGGCGGCGCCAAGTCCGAGGAAAATTCGTCCATCCAGGGTGATGTTACCCAACTGCCAGGCGGTGATGGCGCCCACCAGTGCCGAGACCAGCACAGAGAAGACGGCCAGGGTCCATTCATGTGCGAACGTGATGTGCGGCATGATCTTGTCGCGCAACCGGCGCCATGGCGGCATGGCCGGAGGCTCGGTCATTTCGGGGATAAGACGGCCCGGGCGCAATGGCCCGATGCGAATCGCCGGCTCGATCCCGGCCTGGACGAAGCCCGGAACATCCTGGATCTGTTCGTCCGGGACCAGGTCGCCCCAGGTCAGCGCGCCGGTGGGACAGCATGTCACGCAGGCCGGCTCGCCACCCTCGTGTTGCTTGTCGACGCAGAAGTTGCACTTGGTCATCACGCCACGGTCTTCGTCGAAACGCGGCGCGCCGTAGGGGCAGACCCAGGAGCAGTAGCGGCAGCCGAGGCAGGCGTCGGCGTCGATCAGGACGGCTCCGGTTTGTTCGTCGCGATGATAGGCCCGGGCGGGGCACTGCTCCATGCAGGGCGCTTCGGCGCAGTGATTGCAGGCCAGCGACAGATGCATGAGTTCCACGCCGGGCACATGCAATTCGTTGAAGGTGCGGACTTCTCGCCAGGGCTGGTTGGTTGGCAGATGGTTCGCGATCTGGCAGGCCATGGCGCAGGCGTGGCAGCCGGTGCACTTGTTCACGTCGACGATGAACGACGGCCGCGCACTCATGCCTTTTTCACCTCCACCAGGTTGTCGTGGAAGGCCGCGCCGTGGGCAACGTCGGTTTCCCGTCCCTGGGAAAGCTGGTTGACCAGGGCGCCATCGGAGCCCCACCAGCCGTTGGTGACCGACACGCAGCCGCGCTTGATGCCCGCGTCGATGCGCGCAGGCAGTTCGAGTTCGCCCCTTTGGTTGAAGATTTTCACGAGGGCGCCGTGCTCGATACCGCGAGCTGTGGCGTCCTCGGGGTGAATGGTCACCTCGGGCCCCGGATCGAACTGCCTGATGAGGTCGAGATTCCCGAACTGCGAGTGGATGCGATTCTTGGTGTTGGGAGTCATCATCTGCAGCGGTGTGGCGGGATCGTGGTCGGCGCGGGCCGCGGATTCGCCCGGAAGGTGGGCCCGGGGCAGCGGGTCGATGCCCCAGCGTTCATCGGCCTCGACCGACAGCAGTTCGATTTTTCCCGTCGGCGTGGGAAAGATCCGATCGGCGAAGGCCACGTTTTCGCTTCCGGGAGCGGGCACCGGACCGTCTTTCAGATCTTCGAGGGTCAGGCCAAGGGGCTCCAGTTGCCGGTTCAGCCAGATATCCAGATCTCCGGAACTCGGTATGGCGGTATCCAGCTCAGGACCCGTGATATCCAGTCTCGCTGAGAGTGCGCGGAATATCTCGGTTTCGGCTCTTACCTCCCCCGGCATATCCAATATCCCCGGTCTCAGCTGCAGATAGTAGTGCCAGTAGGCGCCGATGACATCGGTCTGCTCGAACATGCTCTTGGCCGGCAGGATGATGTCGGCCTCCCGGGCCGAGTCGGTCATGAACTGTTCGACGACCACCCGGAAGTCCAGGCCACCGAAGGCTTCGCGCACGGCGTGGGTCTCGGGGTTCTGGGCCAGGGGATTGCCGCGTTCCACCCAGGCGAACTTCAGCGGCGGATCGGCCTGGGCCTGCATGTCCCGTCCCAGCCGTGCCGTGGAAACCGATACGCGGATCCGGTCATCGGGATTGTCCGGCGGAAAGAAGGCTATCGGATCACGCTCACCTCCAAATACCTGGGTCTGAAGATTGGCATATATCCACCCTGCGCCCGGATATCCAATATTCCCCGTCAGGGCGCACAAGGCGATCAGGGCCCGCATGGTCTGCCCGCTGTTCGTGTAGCGCTGCATACCGAAGCCGGCGCAGATGGTGGCGGGTTTGATCGTGCCCAGCAGATCGGTCAGTTTTTCGATGGCGGGGACAGGCACGTCGCAGACGGCAGCCGCTTCTTCGAGGGTCCGCTCCTGGAGCATCGCCGCGAAGGCTTCAAAACCGTGAACGTGGGCGACAATGAAATCCCGATCGATGTTCCCCCGCTCCACCAGCAGCCGCGCCACGGCCAGGGCCAGGAAACCGTCGGTCCCCGGCCGCGGCTGGATCAAAAGTTCGGCGCGTTCGGACGTCTGGGTTCGCCGCGGGTCGATCACGATCAAGCGCGCGCCGGTGTCCAACGCCTGGTCCACGAAGCGCATCTGGTGGATGTTGGTTTCGGCGGCGTTTTTGCCCCAGAAGATGATCAGCTTGGCCTGCGCCAGATCCCAGGGTGCGTTGTGCTTGTTGTCGCCGAGGGTCAACCGGGTGGCTTCGAGGCCGGCGGGCCAGCACAGGTCTCCGAAGGTGGTGGTGCAGCCGCCGAACAGGCGCCAGAAGGCCAGGCTGCACCCGTTGAGCAGCCCCTTGGTGCCGCTGGCGGCGTAGTGGAAAACCGCCTGGGGACCGTGTTCATCCCGGATTCGTTTCAGCTGGTCGGCGATTTCGTCCAGGGCGGCGTTCCAGGAAACCCGGTCGAAGGAACCGTCGGGATTTCGCCTGAGCGGATGGAGAATGCGGTCGGGACTGTGCTGTCTTTCCACGTAGCTGAGGCCCTTCAGGCAGGGGCCTTCGGGCGTGGCTTCGTTGGCGACCACAGGTTCGATGGCGGTCAGCCGGCCGTCCTCGACGGTCACCTTCATGGCGCACGTGCTGTAGCAATTGCGGGGGCAGGCGGTGATGTGGACCGACTTGCTGATTGGCAGGGACCCCCATCGATGAGGCGGGTTTCATGGCTGGGACAAAGGGCTCAAAATCTGGTCCCCCAATGGTAGGGCAGACCGTTCGACAAGGTCCAGGCCCCAGTTCGAAATCACACTCGATTCTTCACCTGTCCGAGGACTCCTCCAGCTCCCGTTTGACCGCTCTGGCTAGCCGGAATCCTCGCAGGCAGTACCAGATCACGCTGGCGATGAGTAGTCCGAAGCACAGAAGCCCTGTCAGCTATCCAGCCCTTCAAATAGCCGCCGGCCTTCTTCCCCCGTTATTTGAAGGCCAAGTTCTTCGACCAGTATACGCCCGAGTTCTTCGGCACCGCCGACTATCTGGCTCCGGGTACCAGACTTCGTGATCACCCAATACTCCAGATCCCGCAAGGAGCGGGTTTCATCCTCCAGGATCAGCGAGGCCACCAAGTGATTCACGAAAGAAGCATCCGGGTGTCGGTGTGAGTAGAAATGCCCCACCTCGCAATCAGCAGGACCATAGTTCGCCAGCTCGAACCGATACAGTGAGAAGAAGTCTCCGTCCTTGATAACCTGCATGTGATACTCGCCCGACCTGCGTTCCGAAACGCGGAAGATCTTTTCCCCGTCATTCGATTCGATTTCTGACATGGGAACGGGGATCCTGGGTCCAAGAGAGCCGAAACCCACATCCAGAACATATTGCCGGCCTTCATTCTCGACCATTGAAATCCGGTGCGTCAAACCGGGGTGGGTGTCGTTGTTGTAAATCACACGCGCAAGATAAAGCTTCGGGGAAAACCCCAGTTCCTCCAGAACTCCGTAAAGCAAACCATTCTGTTCAAAACAATATCCGCCACGCCGTTGGACGACAATTCGCCTGAACAACGATTCGAAATCCAGCGGCAAGTCTTCACCGAGCCGGCAGCCCACGCTACTGAAAGCAAAAGTGGCCACGTGTCGTGCGACGACATCGCTCAGAAACCCAAAGTCCAGCCCGCGCCCATCCAGACCAAGGGCCTGGAGATACCCGCGAACCATTTCACTCCGTTCCATCAGGCCAACCTCGACAATTCAATTCATGTTTATGCTGCGCAACGCCAAATAAGCCGAAACTATTGCCGCAACTCCAAGGCTAATAAACCAAGCTCCCTCTATTTCGCCGTCTGACTGATCTCTAACTTCGATGTACTCGATGGTCGAAACTTTGATGACCAGGTTTTCATCTCCGTAATTTCCGCGGCTGCCCAAGGCTATTTCTTCCATTGTCATCCATAGGACTTTTCCAGACACCCTTTTTCCCGAGTGAAGCACAATTCGCACTGTGTCCCCCTCCGAAAGGGAGGGATTCTCTTCACCCGAACCCGTCTCGGGCACGGTGCCTGGAAAGGAAGACGGCCGATAGGTGGTGCACCCCGAAACAAAAACACCAAGAGTGACCAGCCAAATTACCCTGGTGATATATTTCATTTCCATCCTCGGAGTGTAGCTGATCTTCGAAGAGGCCAACTTTCTTTTAACGGACAAAATTCAGGAATTATCCCTCCCACTCGAAATTAACCCACCAAAAATAAACGGGCGCCCCACGATAGGCGCCCGCCCTCTTTTCCTGCCCTTCCTATCTCACCAGGGTCATCTTCCGCTGCTCCACAACCCCACCGTATTCCAACCGGTACAGGTACACCCCAGCACCGACCGATCGACCTCCGGTATCGGTCCCGTCCCAGGATACCGTGTGGTCCCCGTACTCACGCACCCCGTCCCACAGAACCCGCACCAGCCTCCCCGATATGTCATAAACCGCCAACCGCGCCTGACCCGCGGCCGTCAGGCTGAAGGAAATCTCCGTCACCGGGTTGAAGGGATTCGGCACGTTCTGACCGAGGAAGGTGGAGCTCGCCACCGGCACATCGGTGGTCGCAGGCACGATCACGCTATAAATTCCCCTCCCGTGGGTGCCCGCGACCACCTTCCTGTCCGATAGTCGCACCATCAGGTCGTCGACCACCGCGTTGCCGATCGTCTCAGGAGCTTCCTGAACCCAGGTCACCTGGCCGGGGCCGCGCCACACCGTCGAATAGATTCCGGTGCTGGTGCCGGTGAGCCACAGATCGACCTCTTCACCGGGGACGATGTCCACACAGCGCACCGAAGGACCGTCGGGTCCGCCCAGGTTGGATTCCACGTCCATCCAGGTGGCCCCGCCATCGGCCGTGTACCACAGGCTGTGGACCTCGTAGTTGCCGAAACACAGCAGAACCTTGTCGTCATCGTCGGGATGAACCGCGATGTCGCTCAGGTAGGCCCCCGAGGGGAAGGCCGCCAGATGGTGCAGAACCGTGGGCGCCGCACCGGCGGCCGCGGTCAGGGCGCCGCCAACTTTGTACAATCCGCCGGTGGCCGTCCCGTAGTAGAGGGAGTGACCCGGCTGAGCGTTGGCGCCCAGGGCGGAAACGTAGTCCCCGGCCGGTTCGCTGGTCAGGTGCACCCAGTTGGTGGCCACCGGACCGTCGTTGCCCCAGGGAATGGCCGTGATGTCATCGTTGCGCCAGACCCCGTTGCTCGAGGCCAGGAACACGACCTCCTCCGTCTGGGGATCGGAAAGGAAGGGATTGATGAAGAGGTAGTCCCCGCCCAGGTCATGGTTGACCCGGGTGGCCTGGAGCTGGGCGCCGTTCCCGTCGATCAGGATCCGGTACATATTGGCGAAGTAGTAGGACACCAGGTAGTCGCCCGCGTCGGCGTCCAGCACCGCGCAATAGGCTCCATCGCCGCCGAAGATCTCCGCCCAGTCCGCGGTCCCGTTGGCCGACCCTGTCCAGAGGGTGCCGTTGTCCTGGGTCCCGCCCAGCACCACGTTGTTTCCAGGCAGATCGGGATCCAGGGCCACAGTGTAGAATTGGCTGGTATTGTAGCCGTTGTTCAAGGAGGTCCAGGTCACGTTGGTTGCCGTCAGGTCGGTGGTCTTGTGCACCCCACCGTCGCTGGCGGTGTAGGCCACCATTTCCGAGCCCGGTCGCCGGGCCAACAGATGCACATCCGCGTGGTGACTTCGACCGTTGTAGTAGTAGCCCCCGACCCTGACCGAGCCGTTCTGATTCGAGAATCCGTTGTCGCTTCGCCACAGGTTGACCCCGCCGACGAACACGTTGTTGTAATAGGCCGGATCCACATCGACCAGCAGGTTGTAGCCTCGCTGGGGCACCAACGAGTAGATGTACCCCAGATTGCCGTAGGGGTATGGCAAGTGCTGCAGAGCGTAGGTCCGGTCGCTCCACGAGCCCCCGGCGCCGCTGCCGTCACCGGAGTTGTAGAAGTATCTCCAGAACTGGATCACCGAAGAGGTGTTGGGGTTGGAAACCAGGAAGTAGACCACCTGTTCGTAGGACGGAGCCTCGGCCATGGTGATGCGTCCGAAATCCGCCACCAGGGCGGGGCTGATATCCGTCCAGACAAACCCGTTGGGCGAGCGGAAGACCCCCGACTGCCCACCATCGGAACTGAGCGTGGCGTAGAGCACTCCGGTCTCGGTGATGATCAAGTCCGTATACCGGCTCAGATTGTCGGGATCCCCAAGCACCGGGATCCAGGTCGCGCCACCATCCGCCGAACGGTAGATCACGCCCCAGGTGGCCGCATAGACCACGTCCTCCTCCAGATTCGTATGGTCGATGACCATGCGCCACACGAAGTCAAAGGGCTTGTCGAATTCCTGGGGAAGGTTGGTGCTGGTGGAGGGAAGCAGGTCCCAGGTCACACCTCCATCGGTGCTCTTGAAAACTCCGTCTCCCCGATAATCATCGCCACCGTTGGAAGTCGATCCTCCCCTGGCTTCCCCGGTCCCGTAGTACCAGACATGTTGGTGTCCCGGCCGCGTGTCCTGCACCACGCACGAGACGCTGTGCAACTGGCTGCTACCCGTGGTCAGGGTCCAACTGGTGCCGTCGTCCGTCGAGCGCCACATGCCTCCGCTGACGCCCCCTGCCAAGAGGGTCCGGTAGGTTGGATCCGCCACGTCCACCGCCAGGGCCCGCGTCCGGCCCCCCACGTTCCAGGGTCCCCGGTAGGACCATCCCGTCACCTTCTGTCCCGGGTCGCCGAATCCCCCTATGGCTGCCCCCAGCTGCCGGCGGGGAAGCCCGGCCGCGAACTCCTGTTCCTTCCGGTGGATGTTGGGTGGAATCCGGCCGGTGGCCGGGTCGTGCAGCCGCAACCACTCCCAGTGGCGGCGGCCTTGGGGATTTTCCCGGGGATCGGGAGTATCATCCACCGGCTGGACACCTGGCGGCTCCGGAGACGGGGGATCCATGCCGGGAGTGAGGATCAGCAACAGAAGAAAGGCCAGGGAAAAGGCCAAGGCCCAATAGGTACGCATGGGGATACCCCTGTGACGCTGAAGAGAGCGATGGACCGGGTCCCGGACGAAAGACCGCGGCCCCTTTCACGACGCCGAGCACGTATCTGAACCTATGGAAAACGCGTTTTCAAATCAACCGGGGTGGTGTTGGGCCGGTTTCCGGCTTTCGCAGGGACATGCAGGTTGGCGACGGAAGGAAATGATTTTTCCATGGGCATCGCCTGTCATAATCACCGGTCGTTCACTCTAATCAATGTAGAGCGCCTTTATCGAGCCCCAGGTTAACTGTTGGGTGGATACCCCAGTGTACACGCCTTCTCTGAACCACAGATCCTGCACCTGCTGAACCACCCCATCCCTAATGCGATTGCCACGTGCATAGTCCTCGCTCGGTGGCTGAGAAGACGTATACCCAACACCCCAATTTCCAGGCGCCCCGAACGGCTCTATCAAAATTTCGAATACGTACTTATCTCCAGGAACCAAACTGACATTGTCAAAAATAAAAGGCGCCGTCCCGTGGAATCCTTCCGGCAAACTAAGAACCCAACTCGTCGCCACAACAGGACCGAAGATTGACTCCTCGCGCAAGCAGACCGAGAACTCCGCCGCACCAATTTCATCGACATTGTGATCTTCAATCCACAGATGAAGAATTTCCATTCGGTCCAGGTCAGGAACAAATTCCTGCCCCTGTAGGGGAACATAAGACAGGCTGCTCCAGCCGTAATACCAAGGAGGATCATTGCGTTGGTCCCACTCGACTCCTGTTGCGACAGTTGAGCAGAACAGCAACAACAAATGTACCGCAACCGGTAAACTGGCCCCAGGCCGCCTCATGGCGTCTTCTCCATTCTTCAAACGATATATCCGACAATACACCGGATATTCCACCCACCCCAGGTGTATCCCACCAATATTGCCCCCCGGGGGGCAAAATCATATCGAGGTGCCTAGCCAATGCCCATGGGATGCCCCAACAACCGGGATCAGAATTGTTTTCCAACACAAACGGGCGCTCCCAAGGGAGCGCCCGTCATCGTCATGACCTGCAGCCGAACTACTTCCCAGGGCACTCCGCCGCAATCGCCGGCGCGATGCCCTTGTCGGCATAAGCCTTGTCCCACTGGGCGGCAAAGTCACCGGCCAGTTTCAGGGCGCGTTCGCGGTAGGCGTTCTTGTCGTCCCAGGTGTTGATCGGGAACAGGATGCTCGGATCCTTCACGCCCGGACACGTGGTCGGGATGTGGACCTTGAACACCTCGTCCTGCTTGTACTCCACGTCCTTCAACGATCCGTCGATGGCCGCGGCGACCATGGACCGGGTCAGCATGATGTCCATCCGGGAACCGACGCCGTAGGGGCCGCCACTCCAGCCGGTGTTGATCAGGTAGACCTGGGTGTCGTGCTCGTCGAGCTTCTTGCCCAACAAGCTGGCGTAATCGTCCGGTTTGCGGGGCATGAACGGCGCGCCGAAGAAGCGGCTGAAGGCGCTCTTGGGCTCGGTCACTCCGGTCTCGGTGCCGGCCAGCTTGCTGGTGTAGCCCATGATGAACCACAGCATCGCCTGTTCCTTGGTAAGCTTGCTCACCGGGGGCAGCACGCCGTTGGCGTCGGCGGTCAAGAACAGGATGGTGCTGGGATTCGTGCCGGTGCTGGACTCGTTGATGTTCGTCAGGAACTCCAACGGATACGAGCCGCGGCTGTTGGGCGTGAAGCGATCGTCGTACAGATCAAACTCGCCGGTGGGATACATCATCGCGTTTTCGATGATGGCCCCGTGGCTGAGGTAATCGTCCTTGTGGAAACAGGCCTTGTGGATTTCCGGTTCCTTATTGGGATCCAGATCGATCAGCTTGGCGTAGCAGCCGCCCTCGAAGTTGGCGATGCCGTTGTCGCTCCAGCCGTGCTCGTCGTCGCCCAGCAGGGCGCGTTCGGCCACGGCGCTCAGGGTCGTCTTGCCGGTGCCGGAAAGGCCCAGCAGCAGGGCGATATCGCCCTTCTGGCCCTCGTTGGCCGAGCAGTGGATGGGCAGGATGCCCTCGGTGGGCAGCATGTAGTTCATGACCGTGAACAGGGTCTTCTTGACGCTGCCACAGTAGGCCGAACCGTAGACCACACCGATGCGCTGATCGAAGTCCATGGCGATGGCCATGGTGCTCGTGCCGCCGATGCGGGGATCCACGCGCACACGGCCTTCGTACCGCTTGGAATCGAACTTGTCGTAGGGGCAGACTAGGACGGTGAAGCCGCGGTCGGCGAAGATGCTTTTCTCGATACCGGCGGGACGGGGCCGGAACATGTTGTCGGTGAAGACCTGGGTCAGGGCGAAATTACCGACCGTCTTGACGGGCAGCGCATATTTCGCGTCGGCACCGACAACCTTGTCGCTGACGTAGACCTTGTCGCTTTTGGCCAGGGTTTCCAGGGCGTCGTCGACCATCATGTCGAAGGTCTCGGGATCCAGGGGAATGTTGTTGGCGGCGGTCCAGTCGATGGTCGCTTCGCTCTCGGGCCGTTTGACCATGAGGGTGTCCAGGGGACTGCGCCCCGTGGATTCCGGGGGCGTCCAGGTCGCCAGCGCTCCGCACTTGCTGATGAAGACTTCTTTGTTGTCCACCGAAGCCTGAATCAGCTTCTTGCGGGGAAGGTTGTCGAGGATATTCGAACCGGCGAGAAGCTTGTCGAGACGATCCTGGAAACTCATCGTCCTACTCCTTGATCAGGTTGTCGATCAAAAGGGCGCCCAGCCCAAGGACCAGCCGCCACCCATCTGCCCAAAACACCGAAAATGGCCTGTGAGAAATAACACAGCACCTGTTGGTTTCCTCACAAATGTAACCGGGGAAATGGCTTGAAACAAGGGGATTCTGGACGATGGCGTGCCTGATTCCATACCTGGCGGGTGGGGTATCTATTGTCAGCGGCCCAGCCCCTTCAGGCGGCGGGAGCGACCCTCGTTGAAGGCAAATCCGAGGGCGGCCCGGGCGCTCCAGGCTGAGCCCGACATGCTGTTGGTGGTTTCGTTGCGCTCGCCCATCCATTCCCGCCGGACATCGGCGCCGATCATCCAGTTTCGGCTCTTGCCCAGGAAAAGCCGGTAACCCAGCCCCACGTTGGCATTGACGGTGCTGAGCATGAAATCCTCGTCCTTGAAGGGCTTGATACCGTCGAAGCCCACGCCCAGGAACAGGTCCAGATTGTGGCGGCCGTCCTGCCACAGGATGCGGCCGAACTCCCCGCCCACCAGGACCGCGTCGAACCGGTCGGAGCGACCCTCGATCCCGCTCTCATTGACCCAGTAGGGTTCGTCGGATCGTCCCACCCGCACCTCGAACACGAACCGCAGCAGCCAGTGGGGCCAGCGGACCCCCGACAGCATGCCGACCAGGGGTTTGTCGCCCACGAACGCCACGTTGCCCGAGGGCCACCAGCCGCCACCCGTGGCGGCCAAGGTGGGAACGGCGCTGGTACTGGTCAGCGCGCCGATTTCCTGGTCGTAATAAAAACGTAGCCAGGTGTCTTCGAGGTCTTCGCTCTCCAGAAGGGCCCAGGCCTCGTCGGTCTGGCCCCCGTAGAACAGGCAGAAGAACTCCTCCAGACTCCGGTGGGGAACGTGGGGCAGCAGTTGATCGGCGAAATCGGCGGTAAACGCGTCGAATTTTTTCCAGAGTTCGGGGTGTTTCGATTGCGTGGGAGGATCGTAGCGGTCGATCAGATGATCCATGACCTCCCCTTCATAAAGCCCCTCGTTGAAGCCCGCGTCCCAGATGCTGCCGAGCAGTTGCATCCGGAAAACCGGCTCCGTGGTCAGGCAGCGATTGTCCCAGTAGAGGACGAATTCGTACAGAAGGTCGGGCCGGTCCGAATAGACGTAACGGGGAATTTCCCGGTAGGCGAAGCCGCTCAGGTCGGTGCAGTTCATCTCGTCCAGATGCTCGAAATACTCTTCATCCAGTTCGATGGGCAGGGCGGTCAGGGAATCGACGGCGGTCGTGTCCGGGGCCGCGAGGTCCGCGACCGCGGGCCCTGCCGCCAGGACCAGAAGGACCACCGGAAAAATGTTGGACCACCGTGGCACCATCGGCTACAGCTCGGTGCCCGGCTCGATGACGACGCCTTTGGGAATGATGGTGATCCCGTCCCGGATCCAGCGCCGTTCACCGGTGTATTCCTCCACCTCGGGATGGGGCTTGATGATCACGCCATCGCCGATGCGCGCGTTCTTGTCGACGATGCAGCGCTCGAGGCGGCAGTTCCGGCCCACGCCCAGGCGCGGCACGCTGCCGGTTTGCCGGGCGTCGTCCACGAGCTTCTGTTCCCCGTCGTAGAAATCGCTGCCCATCAGGATGCAGTCCTTCAGGATCGATCCCCGGTCCACTCGGGCGCGGATCCCCACGATCGAGTTGGTGATCTTCGCGCCGGTGACGGTCGATCCCTCCACCACCAGACTGTCGATGATTTCCGATTCCACGATCCGGCTCGGCGGCAACGATCGGGTGCGCGTATGGAACGGCCAGGTGCCCTGGTAGAGGTTGAACTCGGGGTTGCAGTTCGTGAGGTCGAGGTTCGCGTCAAAGAATGCGTCGATGGTCCCGATATCCCGCCAGTAGTCGTTGAACGGGAAGGCCATGACGCGCTTGTGGCCAATCGCGTCGGGAATGACCTCCTTGCCGAAATCGGTTTTCGTCTCGTCCGCCAGCAGGTCGCGAAGCACCTGGGGCTCAAAGACATAGATGCCCATCGAAGCCAGGTAACGGTCGTCACCCAGATCCATGTCCCGCGCCTTGAACAGGGAGGGGTCGGCCCGGAATTTCTCCACCACCGCGGGGTCGGTGGGTTTTTCCACGAACTCGGTCACCTGCCCGGCAGTGTCCGCGCGCAGGAGCCCCAGTTCCGAGGTTTCCTTCTTCTTGACCGGGTAGACGCCGATGGTGATGTCCGCCCCGGTGTCGCGGTGGTATCGCACCATCTCGGAGTAATCCATGCGGTACAGGTGGTCGCCACTGAGAATCACGATCTGGTCCGATTCGTAGTACATGGTGTGGTTCAACGTGGCGCGGACGGCATCACTGGTGCCCTGGAACCAGTCCGATTTGTCCGGCGTCTGTTCCGCGGCGAGGATGTCGACGAACCCGTCGGTGAACACGTCGAAGGCAAAGGTCTGCATGATGTGGCGGTGCAGGCTGGCCGACAGGAACTGGGTCAGGATGAAGATCTTCTTCACGCCCGAGTTGATGCAGTTACTGATGGGGATGTCGATCAGGCGGTACTTGCCGGCGAAGCTGACGGCCGGTTTGCTTCGCTCCAGGGTCAGCGGGTAGAGCCGTGACCCGCGCCCTCCTCCCAGGATGATCGCTGTCACGTTTTTCACGGTAACTCCTCCGTTGTCCGCCCTGCCAAAACTAGGTCCCTGAGGAGATTATATACGGTGGGGCGTTCAGGTCAATCGTCGGAGGAAGATCCCGGTCGGACATCCGTGTTTATTCCCACGGAATCCACGAAATCCAGAGCGGCGGAATTGATGCAATAGCGCAGCCCCGTCGGGCGCGGCCCATCGGGGAAAACGTGACCCAGGTGGGCTTCGCAGCCGCTGCAGACGATCTCGGTGCGCACCAGCCCGTAACTGATGTCCTTGATCTCGTCGATGACTCCTTCGTCCACCGGCTGGGTGTAACTGGGCCAACCGCTGCCCGCGTCGTATTTGGATTTGGAGGAAAAAAGCTCCTGGCCACAACCGATGCAGAGGTAGATGCCGTCGTCCCGGTGGTTCCAGTATTTCCCGGTGAAAGGCCGTTCGGTCCCGCTGCAGCGGGTTACCTGGTATTGCTCATCCGTGAGCAGGGCCTTCCACTGCTCTTCGGTCCTGCGGATTTTTCTCTGGTCGGGGACTTCCTGGACCGAAACGTCGGGTTCGTCCTGGCTGAAAATCGCCGTCACCGCGGCCACCGGAAAGCGCACGGTGCCCTGCATCCGTCGGGAACGCAGGCTATGGCGGCCGCTCGGCATGATGTTGGTCAGCAGCGCCAGGGATCCCAGAAGCAGGGTGCCCACCACCAGGATTTTCATGATCAACGGACCCAGGGGCATCCGATTCATCTCCTCGACAGGGAAGGATCAACTCACTATGCTTCGGGGCTGAAACAGGTGACATGCCCTGAAAGGCCCCCCAGAAAAATTGGTTCCGGGATATGAGGAGAGTGACCGTGACAAGACCCCACCCTACCGCCTGCCTGACCTTGATGTGCCTGCTGATCCTGCCGTTGGCCGCGACGGCCGGCGACCCGGTCTACGAAGCCGACGCCATCGTGGGAATCTGGAGCACCGAGCCCAATGACGACGACGCCTATTCCCAGGTCGAGGTCTATTCGAAGGACGGCAAGTACGAAGGCCGCATCGTCTGGCTCAGCAGCCCCGTCTACGCCGACGACGAGCCGGAAGGCGAGGCCGGGACCCCACGCCTGGACCACAGGAACACCGATGAGGCCCTGAGGGGGCGACCCCTCATGGGCATGGTCCTCATGATCGGCTTCGAACACAACGGCAAGAACAAATGGGAAGACGGCCGCCTCTACGATCCCGAAAGCGGCAAGACCTACGACGGCAAGTTCACCATGAAGGATCCCGACACCCTGGAATTGTTCGGGTATGTGAAGGTTGGTTTCGCCAAGCTCGGCCGAAATTCGGCCTGGACCAGGGTGATCACCGAGGAAGCTGATTCCGAGTAGAGGTCAGGGCAGGACCTATCAAGGCAATCCCCGGCATTCGTTGATGATCGCCGCCGCCCCGCTGTCATCCCAGCTGGGGGCGACGGCCTCCTGCCTGAGGACCGATCCCTCGGCCTTCTGGACCACCGGGAACGCTCCGGGAATCGACGGCTTGGACGAGGCGCCGATGAAAATATCCGCCCGGTAGGTTTCCGTCATCATGTACTCCCAGGAGTGCAGGATCATGACTTCACTCGCCGGGATCGGGGAGGCCAGGCCGACGATGTAGTCGCCTCCGAGGGGACCGTTGGCACCGACGTCCAGACCCTTGACCGCATTGTCGCCGATACGGGAGGCCAACCTGAAGACCGTATCCTCCTTCCCCTTCGGCACCACGAACTCCAGACCCAGTTCATAGGCGTTGACGGCCGCAGCGTCCGCTTCGGTCGGATGGGTCAGGATCAGATAGATCGTAAACGGGGTATTGGGAGCAACCATGATGCAATCATCAAAAATGGCCTCCCGGTTGAAATACAATCCCAACATAATCGGCTCCTCAGCAACGGCCCCCATGGCCAACGTGGCCAGGAATCCGGCCAGTATGGGAATCAGCCATCTGTTCATCGTGTTCTCCCGACCCCCCGGGGGGAGGATCCTGGTCTGAAAGAAGGGTATCGTATCTCGGCTAAAATTAAAGGGGGATCCCCCGTCCCAGGTTCCGCAAAAAAAGGGCGCCCCACCGGAGCGCCCCTGCAATTCATCCCGAAATCATCCTGTAGTATCCCTTTAGCCCCCCAGCCGCGCGTTCCACTTGGCGACGTCGTCCGCCATTTTTTCCAGCAGCGGTCCGGGATCGCCCTCGATGGTGATCTTCTTCATGCCGTCGCCGCCGGCAATGGCGTTGACCACATCCTGATCCACATCACCCTCAATGCGGCCGAACACGGTGTGTTTGCCGTCGAGCCAGGGAGTGGCGACGTGCGTGATGAAGAACTGGCTGCCGTTGGTGCCGGGGCCGGAGTTGGCCATCGACAGGACGCCGGGGCCGTCGTGCTTGAGATCGGCGGTGCATTCGTCGGCGAACTGGTATCCCGGGCCGCCGGTGCCGGCGCCCTGGGGACAGCCGCCCTGGATCATGAACTCTTCGATCACCCGGTGAAAGATGAGATCATCGTAATAACCCCGGCCGGCCAGGTTCACGAAGTTGGCCACGGTCAGCGGAGCCTGGTCGGCAAAAAGGGTCAGGTTGATGGTGCCCTTGTCGGTTTCGATGACGGCTTTCAGGTCGGCCACGGCGGTCTCCTCGGTTGGGGCGAGTGCCCGTTTTCAGCAACCGCAGCAATCTAGCAGACATCGCCGCGTCCGCCAACCCGCGGTTGGTTGACCGGGTCGGGCGCTTCCGGTATGGTCCCGCTGGTGGGCCGGAATCCCGCCGAATCGGAGGACGATCATGGACCGAAAACAATACGGCGAAGCCCTCATCCTGGGGGCTTTCATCTGCACCGGTCTGGCTCTGCTGGGGTATCTCATCGCCGGGGGCGTGGTGTCGATGCGGGCCCTGGACCGCACGGTGACGGCCAAGGGGCTGGCCGAGCGCGAAGTACCCGCCGACGTGGCCATCTGGCCCCTGAGATTCGACCTGGCCGACAACGATCTGTCTGTTCTGAGTGCGGAAATGGAAAAGAAGTCGGCCCTGGTGCTGGCTTTTCTGCGGGACAACGGATTTGCCGACGACGAGATCACCGTCGGCACCCCCGCGGTGGTCGACCGCCGGGCCCAGCGTTACGGCGGCCCCCAGGACGGTTTCCGCTACCAGGGCAGCGGAACGGTCACGGTCTATTCGAGCAATATCGCCGGCGTGCGTGCGGCCATGACCCGCGTGGTGGAACTGGGTAAAAAGGGGATCGCCGTGGGCGGCGGCGACTACGAAACGCGCCCCCAGTTCCTGTTCACCGGCCTGAACGGCCTCAAGCCCGACATGATCGAAGAAGCCACCCGCAACGCACGGCAGGTGGCCGAGAAATTTGCCCGGGATTCGGGCAGCAATCTGGGCCGGATCAAAAAGGCCCGGCAGGGGCAGTTCTCCATCAACGACCGGGACAGCAACACCCCCCACATCAAGAAGGTGCGGGTGGTGGCCACCCTCGAATATTTCCTGACCGACTGAGACACCGGAGGCTCCCATGAAGACGTCGACCGTAAGCAAGGCCTCCCTGCTATTCCTGGTGGTAGCCATCACCCTGACCTTCTTTTCGATGATCAAGGCCTTCATCATGGCCGTGGTCCTGGCGGGGATCTTTTCCTCCCTCGCCCAACCGGTGTATTCTCGGTTCACGCGGTGGTTCGGGGGCCGCCGGTCCGCCGGATCGATCGCCACCCTGTTGATGATCACCCTGCTGATCATCGTGCCTCTGGGATTCCTTCTGGGCCTCGTCACCACGGAAGCCATCAAGGTGGGCGAGTCGATCACGCCCTGGGTCACGAACAAGGTCAACAACCCGGATCAGATCATCCTCTGGCTGGAGGGTCTGCCCTTCTACGAAAAAATCGCTCCCTACCAGGACGACATCCTGACTCGTCTGGGCCAGATGGTGGGCATTCTCAGCCGCTTTTTGATCAACAGCCTGTCCAGCGCCACCACCGGCACGGCGCAGTTCCTGTTCATGCTGATGATCATGCTCTACAGCATGTATTTCTTTCTCATCGACGGCAGCAAACTCCTGGACCGCATCCTTTATTATCTGCCGCTGGAGGATCAGGAGGAGAGGAAGCTCCTCGCCAAGTTCAGCTCCGTGACGCGGGCTACGCTCAAGGGAACCGCGGTGATCGGCCTTCTCCAGGGTGGGTTGGCGGGTCTGGCATTCCAGGTGGTCGGCATCCCCAGCGCCCTATTCTGGGGCACGCTGATGGTGGTGTTGTCGATCATTCCCGGCATCGGCACCGCGCTGATCTGGGTCCCGGCCGCCGTGATCCTGATCGCCGGCGGCAGCACGGCCAAGGGCGTCGGGCTGGCCCTGTTTTGCAGTCTGATCGTGGGCAGCATCGACAACATCGTCCGGCCCCGCCTGGTGGGCAAGGACACCCAGATGCCCGACCTGTTGATCCTGCTGAGCACCCTCGGGGGCATCATGATGTTCGGCGCCCTCGGGTTGATTCTGGGGCCCATCGTGGCGGCCCTGTTTGTCACCATCTGGGAGATGTACGGCGTGGTATTCCGGGATGTTCTTCCACCCGGCCAGATCCCTCTGCCCGACGATCTCGGTGAAACCGGCGACCCCGACCTGGACCAGGCGACCTAACCCGATAAGAACAATCGGATTTGGGTCGATTGAAAGTTGCCTTGCCGGGGTCCGGTCCCTAGGTTAAGGGAGATTTTCATCCCCTGGCGCGTGCCCCCAGCCCCGGACCACCCAATATTTCCGGGACCCGACGAAAGCTCACATGTTCATCCCGGAGTTCATGACGGGGGTCTTCCATTGCCGCCCTTTGCCCACCTATCAACTGCTGCTCCTGGCGGCCAGTGTGGGTCTGACCGCGGGAGCCTTTGCCGAAACTTCCGACGTCATCCCGGATGAACCGGCCGACCGTCCGGACGGGATCCATGTCCTGGACGGCTCCTACGTGCTGGACATGGGCCAATTCCACGTCAACATCACCAACCACGGACTGATCGGTTCCCAGTACACCCTGACCCTGCCTTACAGTCGGGCGCCCTCAGGCGAATGGCCCGGCGGCTCGGGCCACGAATACCTCTGGGGGGCCGGCCTATGGGTCGGGGGCCGGATCAGCGGACAAATCGGGGTGACCACCGGTCAGCCCCAGCGGGAATTCCGGCCGGACCGGGATATTCTCGACACCATCTACGAGTCGCGGGCCGCCCGGGTCGTCCGGCCCTGGCCCGCGGATCTTCCCACGGGCTACCGCCTGCCCGACGCCCGCGCGGACGACGACGGGGACAACGCCTACGATGAAGATATCCTCAACGGTTACGACGACGACGGCGACGGCGAGGTGGACGAGGATTTCGGCCAGATCGGCAACCAGATGTTCACCTCCACCATGCACGACGACATCCCCTTGGTGCGGGAACTCTACCCCGACCACCTGCCCCTGGGACTGACGGTCGTCCAGCACGCCGCCACCTGGTACCAGGAGAGGTACGAAAACATCGTCGCCCTGGATTTCGAGGTCACCAACACCGGTTACCAGACCCTGCGGGACGTCTACCTCGGATTCTACGTGGACGGCGACATCCAGCGGCGGGGGTATGGGGGCTCGCAGCCCGACGACCTGGCCGGCATGTGGAGCGGAGCCATCCGCGGCAGCGACGGCGCCTTCAAGAGGGTCGAAGTGGCCTGGATGAGGGACGGCGATCCCTACGACCCCTTGCCCGGCTGGATCGGGACGGTGCTTCTGGACCACGACACCGACTTCAGCGAACTGCGGGCCCCGCGCAAGGTCTCGGTCAGGTCCTACCAGATCTTCGCCACCAACGCCCGGGTGATCCAGGACGGCGAACCCGCCTCGGACCAGGACCGCTACTACCTGATGTCACGCCAGCAGCACGACCCCGACCAGCGGCCGGATCAGGCCGGCGACCTGAAGTACCTGATTTCCAGCGGACCTTTCGGGCACGTTCCTCCCGGCCGAACCCTGAACTACCGGCTGGCCATGGTCATGGGCGGCAATCAGGCGGAGATGCTCGCCAACGCCGTGAAGGCCATCCAGGTCGCCAAAGGCCGGTACTTCGATCTGGACAACAACTGGACCACCGGCACGGCAGGCTTCGAAACCAAGATCTGCCTGGGAGACCTGCCCCGCTACCAGGACGGCCGGGATCCCCTGTTCGATTTTCGCGCCTATTTCATGGATGAAACCTGCGTCGGCGATTCGCCCGTCTTCGGCTACGAGACCATCAGCAAGGAAGCGATGTTCATCGACACCGACGGCCGCTACTGCATCTACGTCAACGCGGACAACTGCGAAGAATGCTACGCGGGATTCGGGGTGGAGTGCACCGAACAAAATCAGCTCTACTGGAACTTCGTCGGGGCCTACCCCTGGTTTCGCTATCCGCAGTACTACACCGGGACCTATGGCCGGGAAGGACGGGTGCCCTGGGTCAGCTCTGGAGAAGTCCCTCCCACGCCCCCGAACATGCGCCTGGTGCCCGGCCACAACCAGGTGGAGATCTTCTGGGACGACCTGAGCGAATACGATCCGGACTACCTCCGCAACGTGATCGACTTCGAATCCTACCGGATCTGGCGAGTCGCCGATTGGACCCGCCCACCGGGAACCGAGCCCGACGCCGCGCCCACCTCGGACAAGTGGGCCATGATCGAGGAATACGACCTGGCCAATTTCACGCCGCCGGGAGCGGGCGATTCCCAGAACCCCTTGCCGCTGGGCCGCAACACGGGCCTGGATCCCGCCGCCTACCTTCCCGCCTCCCTGGGGGATCCCACCTTCGAGGGTCTGGACGCCGCCATGCGGGATTTCGTGGACGCCGACCCCACCGGGCAGTTCGTCACCCGGCCTCCGTTGCGCAATTCCCAGGGCGCCGTGATTCCCGGCCGGGAAGCGCTCATCCCCTGGGAAGCCTGGCCCACTGTCCTGGACACCTTCTTCGCCGTCACCGGACGCGCCGAGGCGCCCGCCGTGGTGAGCAAGCGTGCCATCGGGTACTACCACTATCTCGACAGCGAGGTGCACGACGGATTCCGCACCTTCTACTCGGTCGTCGCGGCGGACCACGCCCTGGCGTGGGACCAGGACACCGAATCCTGGGTGCCGGCCGGCTACGGGGTCCAGGTGGATCCCGGCAACAATTTCCAGATCACCATGCCCGCGCCCCTCGGCCAAACCGTTGAAGAGCGCGAAAAAATGGGCGCCAACATCTACGTCTTCCCCAACCCCGCCACCCGCGAAGCCCTGGCCGAATTCCAGAAGCAACCCGCCTCGGCCAACGATCCCACCGGCGAACGGGTCATGTTCACCAACCTGCCGGCCGCCCACAACACCATCACCATCCTGACGGCCAGCGGCGACGTGGTGGAAACGCTCAGCCACGACGGCCTCGGCGGCGGCAGCATTTCCTGGAATCTGGTCTCGCGCAACGGCCAGGAAGTGGTCAGCGGAATCTACCTGTACATCGTGAAATCGGACGACAGCCGGTTCGAGGATTTTCAGGGGCGGTTCGTGATCATCCGGTGACCCGGATCGTGGAAAGTCTACCATTTGAGTAGTCTGAAACTCTTTTGACCCCACTGCGTTGTGTCCCTAGATTCATTTACTGGTGGCCGGGATTTCGCTCCTCGACCGGATTTCGGTGACCCTGAAGAAGATTCGTCCTCTTTCCAGGGATTGTGTCCCACCATGCTGATCGCTCAATCCCGGCAGGGCCTGATCCTGACCCTGGGACTGCTGCTCGCCCTGGGCAGTGCGATGCCCGATGCCGCCCTGTGCGAGGCGGACGATGATTTCCGCGAGGAGGAATTCATCCGGCCCGACGGGATCCACGTCCTGGACGGTTCCTATGTCCTGAACGTGGGCGAGCTGCACGTCAACATCACCAACCACGGACTCATCGGATCCCAATTCACCGAATTCTTTCCTTTCAGCGGGGCGCCTTCGGGCGAATGGCCAGGCGGGTCGGGTCACGAGTACCTGTGGGGGGCCGGGTTGTGGATCGGAGGCAAGATCAACGGTCAACCGGCCGTGTCGACCGGCCAGCCCGAGCGGGAACTGAGGCCTGGATCCGGCCTGTTCGACACCATCTACGAGGCCAAAAACGGCCGGGTGATCAGGCCCTGGCCCGCGGACAGACCCACCGGGAACCGGCTGCCCCATCCCCAGGCGGATGACGACAACGACGGTGAATATGACGAGGATTTTCTCAACGGCTACGATGACGACCACGACGGCCAGACCGACGAGGATTTCGGCCAGCTCGGCGACCAGATGTTCACCTGCACCATGAAGGACAACACCGCGCTGTCGCGCGAGATCTACCCCGAGCACAACCCTCTCAACGTGACGGTTGTCCAGCGGGCCGCCTCCTGGTACGAGGATGATCTCGAGAACATGGTCATCTTCGACTACGAGATCTACAACCACGATTACAGGACCATGGACGACCTTTACCTGGGGTTCTATGTGGACTGCGACATCCAGCGTCGCGGCGAGACCTCCGTCGGACACGATGACCTGGCTGGATTCTACAACGGCGCGATCCGCAGCAGCGACGGCGCCTGGCAGAGAATTGAACTGGCCTGGATGCGAGACGCCGACCCCACGAACCCCCTGCCCGGCTGGATCGGCACCATCCTCCTGGAGCACAAGACCGATTTCAGCCAGACCATCGCACCCCACCGGACCAAGGTCCGTTCCTTCCAGATCTTCGCCACCAACGCTCGCGTCAATCAGGACGGCGAACCCCGATCGGACGTCGACCGGTACGAAATGATGGCGCGCGACCAGCACGATCGGGACCGGCGCCTGGATCAACCCGGTGACCTGAAATACCTGATATCCAGCGGGCCGTTCAGTTATTTCAAACCCGGCCAGAAACTCAACTACCGGCTGGCCATGGTCGTCGGCAACGGGCAGGCGGAAATGCTCGCCAACGCGGTCAAGGCCGTGGAGGTGGCGCGTGGCCGCTGGTACAACCTGGACAACAACTGGACCACGGGGTACGGCGGCAAGGAGACCAAGGTCTGCATCGGGGACCTGCCGAAATACCCAGGCGGCGGCGAGCCCCTCTACAACTATCGGTATGTGATGCCCGATGAAACCTGCGTCGGGAGCCATCCACGCATGTTCGTCTACGTGATCGGTCCGGACGGGATGTTCCAGGACGAGGACGGCCGCAAGTGCACCTACGTCAACGCGGACAACTGCGAGGAGTGTTTCCGTGCGGTGGGACAGGACTGCAACCTGGAAAACGAGTTGTGGGAAGTTCGCTCTTCCTACATCGACTGGAACCGCTACCCCAGCGCCCAGATCTTCACCGGCACCGGCGGCAGGGAAACCCGCGTGCCCTGGGTCCGCAGCCGTGAGAGGCCCCCCAGCCCGCCGAACATGCGCCTGGTGCCGGGCCACAAGCAGGTGGAAATATTCTGGGACGACCTGAGCGAGCACGAACCCGATTTCCTGCGGGACGTGATCGACTTCGAGGCCTACCAGATCTGGCGGGTGTCCAACTGGACGCGGCCGCCCGGCACCGACGTCAACCAGGGCCCGCAAACCGACCAGTGGGGCATGATCCAGGAGTACGACGTCGCCAATTTTATTCCGGCGGGCGTGGGGGATTCCTCGGTCCGCCTGCCGCTGGGGCGCAACACGGGGCTCGAGCCGGCCATCTATGTTCCCATCTGCCTCGCCGACCCCACTTTCGAGGGGCTGGCCGAAGCCATGGGGGATTTCGTCGAGGCCGACCCCACGGGACAGTTCGTCACCCGGCCGCCCCTGCGTGATTCCCAGGGCGCGGTGATTCCCGGCCGGGAAAGGCTCATCCCCTGGGAAACGTGGCCCACCGTCCTGGACACTTTTTTTTACGTCACGCCCCGCGCCGAGGCCCCGGGTGTGGTCGGCAAACGGGCCACCCGGTACTATCACCACCGGGACGGGGAGGTTCATGACGGCTTCCAGACCTTCTACTCCGTCGTGGCGACCGACCACGCCCTGGCCCGCCTGGACGACCAGTGGGTACCCGCCGGCGTGGGGTTGGCCACCGAACCGGGCAACAACTACAGCGTGACCATGCCGTCACCCCTGGCCCAGACCGCCGAAGAACGCGCCACCATGGGCGTCAACATCTTTGTCTATCCCAACCCCGCCACGCGTGAATCCCTGGCGGAGTTCCAGAAGCAGCCGCCGTCGGCCGGCGATCCCACGGGCGAGCGGATCATGTTCACCAACCTGCCGGCGGCCCACAACACCATCAGCATCTTCACCGCCAGCGGCGACCTGGTGGAAACGCTCCACCACGACGGTCTGGCGGGAACCGGCAGCACCTCGTGGAATCTGGTCTCGCGCAACGGTCAGGAAGTGGTCAGCGGGATCTACCTGTACATCGTGAAATCGGACGACGGCAGGTTCGAGGACTTCCAGGGGCGGTTCGTCCTCATTCGCTAGAGGGTTCCGTCTTTCCGGCCCACCCGGGCGATCTTGATGAGGTTGGTCGTTCCCTCCACGTGGAAGGGCAGTCCGGCGGTGATCACCACCGCATCACCCTTCTTCAGGTAACCGGCCTTGACCGCACCCTTGATCGCCGTCTCTTCCAACACATCACCTTTGGGGACATGGTCGGTCACCAGCGGCTCGGCGCCGAAGACCAGAGCCATCTCCTTGGCCGTCTTCGGCTCCGAGGTCATGGCCAGCAGGGATTGCCGCGGCCGGTGCCGGGCGACCAGGCGGGTGGTGCTGCCGCTCTTGGTGTAGGTGATGATGGCCGCCGCGTCGATGTCGTTGGCCATCTCCACCGCCGACAGGGCCACCGCAGCTTCGAAACTCATGGTTTCCACCGACTTGAATTTCTTGGTCCAGCCCTCGAAGTCGAAGGCCGATTCGGTTTCGGCCGCCACCCGGGTCATGACCTGGACCGCCTCGACCGGGAACGACCCCATGGCGGTTTCCTCCGACAGCATGATGGCGTCGGTGCCGTCGAGAATGGCGTTGGCTACGTCGGTCACCTCGGCCCGGGTGGGTCGGGGGTTGTCGACCATCGACTGGAGCATCTGGGTGGCGGTGATCACGGGCTTGGCTGCGGCATTGGTTTCGGCGATGATCATCTTCTGGGCCTGTGGGACCTTTTCCATGGGTATCTCCACTCCGAGGTCGCCTCGTGCGACCATGATCCCGCCGGCCTCCGCGATGATGTCGCCGATGTTGTCCAGGGCCTCGAACTTCTCGATCTTGGCGATGACCGGGGTGTCCTTGCCCGCCGCGGCGATGATTCGGTTGGCTTCGGTCACGTCGGCCGCGTCACGAACGAACGACAAGGCGATGTAGTCGACATCCTGGGCCAGGCCGAAATCCAGATCCGAGCGGTCCTTCGCCGAAAGAATGGGCGCATCGATGGTCCGCCCCGGCAGGTTGATTCCCTTGTGCGACCCCAGCTCGCCACCCTTGACCACCCGGCAGTCCACGTCGGTGCCGTCGGCCGACTCCACCGTCAGTTCCATCAGCCCGTCCGCCAGCATCAGGGTGTCGCCGGGCTTGACGATGGCCGGAAGTCCGGGATAGGTAAGTCCCACCTCTTCCTGGTCGCCCGGGACGTCGCGCTTGGTCAGCCTGAAGGAGGCCCCTTCTTTGAGATGGATGGGTCCTTGCCCCACCGGCCCGGTCCGGATCTTGGGCCCCGCCAGGTCCTGGAGGATCGCCACATGGCGTTTCTCCTCGGTGGCGATCCTGCGAATATTCCGGATCAACCCGGCGTGCTCGTCCTGGGTCCCGTGGGAAAAATTAAGGCGGCAGACATTCATGCCCGCCCGCATCAGCCGGCGGAGGATTTCCGGATCCCGGCTGGCCGGCCCGATGGTGCAGATGATCTTGGTCCTGTTCATGGCGTCCGTCCTCAGTCGAGAAAAAAGTCGGGGTAGAGTGGCGTGCCGGGAACCACTGCATACTTGTCGAAATCGGTGACACCCTCTTCGGCGAGGACTTCCTCGTCGGTCAAGAAGCGTCCCGTGCAGGCGCGGCTGTCACGGGTCAGCACCGCCCAGGCGGCATCCCCCACGATGGCGGGCTGGCGGCTGGCGGCGATCATTTTTTCCCCGCCCAGCAGGTTGCGCACCGCCGCCGTGGCGATGGCCGTTTTCGGCCACAGCGCGTTGAAGGCCACCCCCTGCTCGGCGAACTCGGCCGACAAGCCCAAAACCCACATGCTCATGGCGAACTTGGACAGGGTGTAGGCCGAGTGGCCGGCGAACCACTTGGCTTTCATGCTCAAGGGGGGGCTGATGTTCAGCACGTGGGGGTTTTCCGCCTTCAGCAGATGGGGCATGGCCGTCTGGATGGCCACGTAGCTGCCGCGCGCGTTGATGTCCTGCATGCGGTCGTACATCTTCATCGTCGTTTCCTGCAGCCCCGTCAAACCGAGGGCGCTGGCATTGTTGACGACAATGTCGAGACCGCCGAATTCGGCCACGCCCTGCGCGATGGCGTCGGCCACCTGGTCCTCGAACCGGATGTCCGTCTTGACGGCCAGGGCCCGCCCGCCCGCCTTTTCGATCTCCTCGGCGGCGGTGTGGATGGTGCCGGGAAGCTTGGCGTGGGCGGTCGTCGTTTTCGCCGCGACAATGATGTTGGCGCCGTCACGGGCGGCCCTCAGCGCGATCGCTTCGCCGATGCCCCGGCTGGCGCCGGTGATGAAGATGGTCTTTCCCTTCAGGGAGCGTTCCTGCGGCATGGCCCCGGGTCCTTTCCGGATGGTGGGATGGAAAATATTCCTGCCCGCCAGTAAGCCTCACCGCGCCGGGACATGTCAAGGGGCGCTCGGTCCGCTGCTGGTATATACTGGCTCCATCGGTAAACCCTGTTCCCGGCGGGAGGAAATCATGGACGCGAACACCTACATCCTCAAACGCGTCGGTTCGGCCAAGGCGATCGGCCTTGTCGTCGGCCTGGCCGCCTTCGTTTTCGTGCCTGTCGTCTGGCCGAACGAAAGCATCTGGCTGCGCGTCGGGCTTCTGATGTGGTACACGACCTTCGGCGCCTTCATCGGCGTCCTGGGCCTGTTCGACCGGCACCCCCTGTTCCATTTTCGCCTGCCCTTCTGGTTTCGCGGCATCGTGTTCGGGGCCTGGCTGAACCTGGTCCTGGCTTTTCTGATGCACGACAAGCTGGCGGTGCTCGTCCCTGAGATCGGCGGCATCCTGGCCGGTTTGAACAGCCCGTTCTGGATCGTCGCGGAAGGCGCCCTGGTGGGCCTGGTAATCGATGCCATCGCCACGAAATTCGCCGGCGAGGGGCTGCCGCCATCGCCTCCGAAACCCTGATTCAGGTGTTCCAGTTCACCACAATCGTGGTGGATGGGCACGGGACAGGGAGCCCAGGGGCAGGGACCGTCTGGGGTCTATCTTATTGTATTTCCTTGAGTTGGATGTTTCCCGAAGAGGCGGCACACCCCTTGCCTTATCGGGGTGACGATGCGACACCTCAAGCCAATACAAGGAGGCCCCAACATGTTGTTCAAACGCTCACTCCGATCCGGCACCGGCCTGATGGCCCTCGCCGCGGTTTTTTTGATGCTCATTCTCAGCCTGGGCGGCTGCTCCGACGAGACCATCTCGCCCACCTCACTGCCCCAGGAAAATGCACCCACGCTGCCCGATCCCGCGGCCATCACCTTCGACTTCAGTTTCTTTGACGGCGCCGCCGAAATGGAAAAAAGCGGCGACGGCCAGCACGCCAATTTCGTCAACGCCTATCTGCGCGCAGTCCTGCTCGGCGCCATGGCCGATCTGACCCTCTCGCCGCCCGTGGGCGCCTTCGCCGTGGCCCTGCACACGGTGCCCGTGGCCCAGGAAGACGGCGCCTGGATCTGGACCTACGACTGGCACGGCTACCGCTATCCCCTCCGCATCGCCCTGCGCGGCCTACCCGCCGGCGACCATGTGCAGTGGGAAATGCGCATCGGCCCCGGCGGCGTCGATCCGACCGCCCTGTGGTTCGAAGGCTCCACCAGTGGCGACGGTCAGCAGGGCCACTGGCTCTTCCATGACCTGGACGACCCCGCCCAGCCCATCTGCGGCGAGATCGCCTGGGGCGACGACGACGCCGGCCGCTTCCTGCAGTTCACCAGCCGTGAGATGGAAAGCAACGGCGACGTGCTGCGGTTCAACGAGGCCCATCCCTCCTACGCGATCACCTTCACCCCCGGCCCCGGCGAGGGCGAAGCGTTCATCCGCTGGAACGCCGACGGGACGGGCAGCCTGCAGGTTCCCGACTTCAACGGCGGACTGGAAGCCTGCTGGGACCAGTGGCAGGAGAACGTGGACTGCAACTGACCTGACCACCTGTCCACCTGGAATAAACAGCGGACCGCCGGTTGGCGGTCCGCTGTTTTTATGAAATTCTCCGACAGGACTGAACGGTAACCACGCTCCCGATCCTCAAGAGGGGTTACCATGACCGCCCGACTTCTGCATCAGAACCAGATCATCAATCCGATCCCGTTCCGCCACCCTGCGTTCGAGGTTTTCACGTGCCCGGTGGTGTCAAGGTAGACCTGGCTGTTGTTGTTCTGGACCTCGAGGAAGTTCGTGAAGTTGGCCACGAGCTCCCACTCCAGGGAGAACCGGCTGCTCAGCCGCACTTGCAAACCTGCGCCGGCGACTACCGCGGTACCCAGGGAGGTGGTGAGCCCGTCCCCGTCCGGACCTTCGAGGACCACGCCGCCCCCACCGAACCCCCCGCGCAGGAAGGGTTGCAGGGTGCGGCGTTCCCGGAACAGAACCGTGCCCGTGACCAGGAACTCGGTGTCGTAGAGTTTTTCCGGCACCCCTTCCAGATCGTGTCTGGTCACGGCCAATTGAAGACCCAGCAGGAACCGGCCGCCGAAGCGGTAGCCGAACAGGAACCCCCCGCCCCTGCCTTTCTCGATCACCGGGGCCGGCGGAAGGTCTTCCTGGCCGAACACATCCCACCGATCGCGTTCCCCCGAGTTACCCTGCACGCCCAGGTACCAGCGACGCAGCTTGACCTCTGCCTGGTCCTGGGCGGCGGCCGGACCACCGGCCGCCAGGACCGATGCCATGCAGATCAGGATGATCCACCGTTGCATCACGAGCCGTCTCCCCCGTCGTTTTTTCCCTGACCCAGCCCGTAGGCCTGGATCTTCTTGTGGAGGTTGGTCCGGTCGATGCCCAGCAACCGCGCAGCCTGCGACACGTTGCCGCCGGCCTCGGCGAGCGCCGCGGTGATGCAGCGTTTTTCAAAATCCTGGCGCGCGGCCACCAGACCTCCGACGGACATGACGGCGGCCGGTTCGCAGAGACCTGCCTCCAAGTTCGTGTCCGCTCGGTTGCCGGCGCTGCCGCCGGTCGGCAGATCCAGGCCCACGCCGCACCGTTTCAGATCCTCCGGCCCGATCACAGTACCGACACTCAATATCGCCAGCCGTTCGACGGCGTTACCCAACTCCCGGATGTTCCCGGGCCAGGGCAGCGATTCCAGAAGCTGCAGGACCTCCGGTGCAAACCCCCGCTGAGGCAGTCCGTTTTCGTCCAGGTAGGTTGCCAGGAAATGCTCGGCCAACAGCGAGATGTCTTCCCGCCGCTGGCGCAGCGGCGGAACGTGGACCGGCACCACGTTCAAACGGAAGTAGAGGTCCTCGCGAAACGCCCCGGTCTTCACCTCGGTCGGCAGGTCCTTGTTGGTGGCCGCCAGAACCCTCACGTCGACGTTCAGGGTCTCGTTGCCGCCCACCCGTTCGATCTCGCCCTCCTGCAGGGCGCGCAGCACCTTGGCCTGGGCCTTGAGGGACATGTCACCGATCTCGTCCAGGAAGAGCGTGCCCTTGTCCGCCTGCAGGAACTTGCCGTCGCGCGATTCGGTGGAACCCGTGTAGGCCCCCTTGACGGCGCCGAAAAGTTCGCTCTCTATCAACTCCTCCGGGATGGCCGCACAGTTGACCTTCACGAATGGCCCCCCGCTGCGGTCGCTGGCTTCGTGCACGGCGCGGGCCACCAGTTCCTTGCCAGTGCCGCTTTCCCCGGAGATCAGGATGCGCGCGCCCGTGGGCGCCACCTGTTCGATCTGTTCGCGAATTGCCTGGACCGGCGGCGACTCGCCCACCATCAGGTGGCGTTTCCGGTCACGGGCCCGCAGGGCGCGCACTTCCCGCCCCAGCGACTGCACCTTGAGGGCGTTGCGGATCGCCACCAGCAACCGCTCCTTGCTGATGGGCTTCTCCACGAAATCAAAGGCGCCGTGACGCGTGGCTTCCACCGCCGTGGCGATGGTGCCGTGGCCGGAAATCATGATCACCGGCACCTCGCGCCCGGTTTTCTTCAACTGCTGCAGGGTCTCGATGCCGTCGATGCCGGGAAGTTTGACGTCCAGCACAACGGCGTCCGGCCGGCCCTCGCGGAATCTGTCCAGGGCCTCTTCCCCCGTCGCCGCCACCGAGACCTCGAACCCCTCGGCTTCCAGCACCATCTTGAAGGTGCGGCGGATATTCTTCTCGTCGTCGACGATCAACACATGACGGCTCATGACGCTTCATCCTTTGGCGGGCCGACGGCCTCGCCGGTCGCTTGGGAGCCGACCGCAGTGAGCGGCAGGCTGACGGTGAAAGTGGTGCCCTGGCCGGGGGCGCTGGTCACGCGCACGGAGCCCCCGTGGCCCACGGCGATGCCCTGGACGATGGCCAATCCCAGGCCCATCCCGTCACCCTTGGTGGTGAAATCGGGTTCGAATATCCGTTCCAGGTTTTCGATCGGGATGCCCACACCCCGATCGACGACCTCGATGCGTGCCCCGGGTTCCGCCTTTTCCAACCTGAGGGTCACCTGTTCCGCGGAGCCCGCCTCCCGGCAGGCCGCCAAGCCATTGTCGATCAGGTTGACCAATGCACGCCGCAGCGCCCCGGCGTCGAACCACCCGGCCAGGTTTTCTGATTCGCACTCCAGCGCCAGGGTGTCGCCGTAGAGCTGGGCCAGGTCGTCCATGAGCGGGACCAGATCGTCCTGTTTCGGCTCCGGCCGGGGCAGGCGGGCGAACTCGCCGAACTCCCGCACCAGGCGGCGCAAACTATCCACCTCTTCGCCGACGATCTCGGCGCACTCCTCGAGTAGGGCGCGGTATTTCTCGTCATCGCCCCGGTAGTTGTCGCGGGTCTGCTGAACCGCCAGCAGGATGGGCGTCAGCGGATTCTTCACCTCGTGGGCCAAGGTGCGGGCCATGCCGCGCCAGGCGGCGGCGCGTTCGAGGCGGGCCAGGTCACGGCGCTGTTCCGCCAGGCGGCCGACCATGTCGTCGAAGGAGTGCACCAGTTCGCCCACCTCGCCGGGCCCGTCGGCTTCGACGCGGAATTCGAGATCGCCACCAGCCACACGCCGGGTCGCGCCCACGAGTTTTTCCAGGGGCTGCACCATCTGGCGTGTCCAGAGATGGCCCGCGAGAAGGGCCACCAGGATCAGCACGCCGTACACCAGCAGGAAGGGCGCCACGAAACTCAGCACCACCCGTCCCTGTTCCTTCCGCACGACCCGCAGCAGGCTCAGGCCCTCGGTGAGGTCGCCCGCCCGAGCCACCATGCCCGTGGGCAGGGGTTGGAGCACGACCGCCGGTGTTCGGTTTTCACGTACCGTGACCGTGGCCAGGAAATCCCCGAACCTTTGGGGCACCGCCGCCGTGGCCCCCTCGGGAACGGTCATATCTCCCGCCCGGGCCAAAAGGTCGGGGCGCCGCGCCACCACAACCGCCAGGGAGTCGGCGGGCTGAACACGGCCCAATACGTCGAGCAGCACCGCGTCGTCGGTGAAGGCACCTTCAGCAGCCCGCATCTTCAATTGCCCACGCAGTTCCTGAAGATGGGCGCGACTCTCGGCGAGACCAGACTCCAGCGCCGTTTCCAGAGGGTCGGCGATGGCCGGGCCGAAGCGCCGCTCCAGCAGGTCCCGCACCACCAGCGACAACGGCAACGTCGGCAGCAGGGCAACGATCAGGAAGGACACCGCCAGGCGCGTGCTAATCCGCTTCATCGCGTAGCTCCTTCCTGGTGAACCACCCCGACAGGATGACCTGGCCCCCGCGGTCGTCGCCGCCGCCCTTGTAGAAGAAACGGATCAGGCGTCCCAGGCTCACCGATGCCTCCTGCTGGTCCTGGCCTTCGCGCCGGGGCCGCTGGTCGCCGACGATCACGTCCTCGACACGGTCCTGTTCCGCCGGCGCGATGGGATGTACTTGCCAACCAACCCGCAGTTGGTAGCTCGCCTCGGGAAGCAGCCGGTTCACCGGAATCACCGGCAGAGCCTGCAGCTCCGACAGGTAGGCCTGCAGGTCGTCCAGATCCTGGAACCGTCGTTCCCGTCCATCGCTGCGAACCGAGAAAATTTCTTCCCAGAGATCGAAACCCAGCTGGAACGAAATGCTGTTTCCACCCACCACCTTCTGACGATCGTCGAGCAGCGCCAAGTCCAGATCCACCGCCGACACCAGCCCCGAGCGCATGGACTGGAGCAGCCTCTGACCGGGAAGGCCTTCGGTGACAAGACGGGCCACCACCAGATCGCCCACCCGGGCGGGGGTCACCTCGGTCACCCGGGCAAGATCTTCGGCGGCCGCGGCCGCACCGGCCGCCAGCCAACACCAGAGCAGGACTGCCGCCGTGCGCCGCATCAGAACGACCACCCGATGGAGGCGGTGACCTGGAAGCGTTGATCCACGGGGCGGTCGGTCAGGGGGAAGCCGACATCGAGGCCGATCCAGTCCAGCCACCAGACGCGCAGACGCAAACCGTAGCCCGCACCCGCCGAAACGCCACCGAAGGTCTGGCCGTCGAATTCGCCGGAGGACCCCGCATCCAGGAAGAACAATCCCGCCAGCTTGGTCCCTTTGTTGTCCCCCAGGATGCGGCTGCGGTATTCCAGGGAGCTGGACCAGAGCCAGGTGTCGCCCCCCGGGGCCGACAGCGAGTTGGTGGGAAAACCGCGCACGGTATACATGCCGCCCAGATACAGGCGGTCATAGAAGGCAGCGTTGGCGCCGACGACCGCGCCCCGCAGACGCAGGGCCAGGACCCCGCCCGGGCTGTTGAGGTAGCCGCGAAAATCAGCCTGCAGGCCGACGTGGCTTCGCGGTCCCTGGGCGATGGCCTGCCCCTTGAGCCGGCCCCAGATACCGGAAACCGGGGTTCCCGCGCGCTTTTCTGCCGAACGCGTGTCATGCTGGAAATCCAGGTGGGCGATGAGGCGACCGTCCTTGCCCAGATCGTCGCGGATGCCGGGGGGCAGATCGTCGCCGCTGATTTCATCGCCCTCCGAAACCGTGCCGTCGCCCGAATTGGTGTGGGCCGTCGAATGGTCTGCCGTATTGACGCCTTCAACATTCAAACCGAACTCGCCCAGCCAACGCGGGGAGAAACGGCGACCGTATACCGCGGCCAAGCCGCTGGTCGTCACCTGGTGGCGGTACTCCACCCCGTCGGCGAACCAGGGCCTGTCGGAGGAGATGGTGCTCAGCCGGGTGCCCCAGTAGTCGCGACCTGAACCCGCACGAGGCTGGGCGTATTTCAGGATCAAGCCGTTGTTCCGGAAACCAATTCGCCACTGTAGGTCCAGCAGGCCGCCGCGCCCCGTGGGGTTGTCGTAGGCGATCATGGCCGGCACCAGGTACCAGCCGTCCAGATTGGTGTTGCCGACGGCCCAGCGGAAGTCGAAGGAATGATCCTTCACCTCCAGCACCAGGACCAGCTGCCCACGGGTGGTGCCGGGCCGGGTGAAATAGTCGACTTCCTTGAACAGCCCACTGGCCCGCAGCTCCGCGACGCCCGCGATCAGCATCGCCTGATCGATGGGCTGGCCCGGACGCAGCGGCATGAACCGGTAGACCGTGGCCAGGGGCGTGCGTCCCGTACCCGTAATTTCGATGTCTTCGAGGATGAGCGTGCGCGGCGCGATAAAATCGACCGGCGATTCAGGGGGCGCGTTCTGGGCCGGGGAGGCCGGGGCAATCAAAAGGATCAGCAGCAGGATCCACACGCCAACGGCCAGGCGGCCGGATGGCCGATGCCTGGTTGTCGAAGCCTCCGTCGCTCGGTATGCGGGCTGCATGAATTCCTCCGGTCTTGTCATGACCGGGATATAGCAACGGCCGTTCCACAATCCCCGTCAGGGGCAGGAATGGACATGCCGCCTCTATGGTATTGTGTACGTGTAGGTTACCATGATCGAGGGACCGAGGAACCCCCGTCCCGCGGACCTGAATCTAGCCCAAGGTGTGAAATAACACAACAGTCAAGAAACCGACGGTGTTGTCGGATCACAACACCGCCGGTGGGCCGTCAGACTGCTCAGAGGTACCAGTTGAACTGGATGGAGATGATGCCCAGGCCCGCCATGTCGTCCTCCAGGCCCGAAGCGCCCTCCAGGTCGAAGCCGATGGCGTCCGCCGCCAGACCCAGAGCGAACTTTCGTCCCAGCTTCCATTCGTAACCGAGGCCGAACAGGCCGGCGCCCTTGTCCTCGAAGTGAACCAGCTTTCCGGTGTCGCGGCGCAGGATGTCGCCACCGCCGCCGCCAAAACCCATGCGCAGGAAAAAGCCGCTGCCGTCGGGCCACCAGGTGACCGTCAGGAAACCCGCGCCCAGGCCCCAGCTCTCCTCGTTGCGGTCGGTTCCGAAGCCGTACCCTTCCAGGCTCAGGGCGAAGGAGTTACTGAATGCGTACCCGATGCGCAGGCCGCCGGCGCCGCCGCTGAAGGGATCGTCGGTCAGGGTCTGTTTCCCGATCTGGGAGCTGTAACCGGCGCTGCCCCATCCGGCATTGAGGCCCAGGAAGAGCCCTTTGCGACCGCGGTCGCCACCGGCGAAAGCCGTCGTGGCGGTCATCACCATCGCCACCACCGCCACGGTGATCACGAATTTGGATATGACCCGCAGGAGCCCGATATCATTTCTCATCTTGATGCCTCCCAGTTTGCCGGCGGTGCCGACGCCAAGTGTCGGGACGTTTCAGGCAGGAAAGGCATGGATCGTGCCCCGTGTGCGCGGCGGGCCACAAGGCGGTCAACTTGATGAAAAAAAATGAATTACAAGAAAGGAGGGCGAAATCTGAAAACGGGAAAAACGTGGCGCGCCCACCACAGGTGCGCCGAATCGTCGCGAAGATTCACACCCGAACGGTTGGTTAACTCACCGTCTCGATCTCGTTGTAGACCGTATCGCGCAGAACCGGCCGCAACCCCACCCCCCGGATGAAATCCTGGATGTCGGTGACCGTCATGCCCTTGCCCGCCACGCCGCCGGCGGCGAAGGTCACGCGCTCATCGATCACGGTGCCGTCGAGGTCGTTGGCTCCGAACCTCAGGGCCAGCTGCGCGATTTCCCGGCCCAGCATCACCCAGTAGGCCTTGATGTGCGGGATGTTGTCCAGCAGCAGGCGGGACAGGGCGATCACCTTGAGCTTCGCCACCAGATCCGGGCCAGGCAAATGCGCGAACTTGGTGTTGTCCGGATGGAAGGCCAGGGGGATGAAGCACTGGAAGCCGCCCGTCAGGTCCTGTTGCTCCCGCAGCCGGACCAGATGATCGACCCAGTGCTCCGGCTCTTCGATGTGGCCGAACAGCATCGTGCAATTGGATTTCAGCCCGTGCTCGTGCACCATGCCGGCGACTTCGAGCCAGCGGTCCGAGCTCATCTTCTTGGAGGCGATCAGTTCGCGCACTTCTTCGTCGAAGATCTCGGCCCCGCCGCCGGGGCAGCTGTCCAGACCGGCCTCGCGCAGCACGGAAATCGTTTCGGGCACCGACAGCTTGGCCAGCTTGGCCAGGAAATCGATCTCCACCATGGTGAAGGCCTTCAGGTGCACGGTGGGGAAAGCATCCTTGAGCGCCTTGAGGATGTCCACGTAGACGGGGAATTTCCAGCGCGGATGCAGGCCACCCACGATGTGGAATTCCGTCACGTCCGAGGACCAGTCACGGCGGGCGATCTCGACGCACTCCTGCGGTGAATAGGACCAGGTCCCTTCGGCGTTGGGATCGTCGGCGTAGGCACACAGTTCGCAGCCCACGTAGCAGACATTGGTCGGGTTCAGGTGGCGGTTGATGTTGTAGTAGACGGCATCGCCGTGCAGCCGGGTGCGCATCTGGTGGGCCAGCAGGCCCAGGGCGGGCAGATCGTCGCTGGCGGCCAGCAAAAGTCCGTCTTCCGTGGTCAGGCGTTCGGCGGCGACCACTTTGGCCGCAATTTCGGCCAGGGGGTGATTGTCGGGCAACATTTATATCCTCATCCGGCGTTGGATGTGAGGGCTCATCGTTCATTCCGCTCAAATTTAATCGGTTTCAGCCGGTTCGCCACCGCTACGGGTCTCCTTCAGCACCCAGGCCAGACAAAACGCGGCCGTGGTCAGCCCCAAGCGCATCAGCGGTGATTTCCATCCGGCGGCCAACGTTGTTTCTCCCTTGTCGACAGGATACCCGCGCAGAACATAGCCCAAATATGCTTGGTTTGTCATGGCGACATCCTTTAACCTTCCCTCACCGGCAGACCCGCAGTTCCATCCCAACCAGGGGATCAGCTTGAACAACGACACCATGCCCGCGGCTCCGTCCGCCTTTTTGAAATCCGCCGCCAACTGGCAGCTGGTGTTCGTGCTGATCATGCTGGCGGCGGGATATCTGTCCATTGCCGTCAGCCAGATCGCCCTGGGCCTGGCACTGTTGGTCATGCTTTACCGTTGGATATTTCTCAAGGAGGCGCCGCCCGCCACCGGTCTGGAAAAGACCGCGGCCGTGCTCGCCGTGTGGGCCCTGGTGATGATTCCCTTTTCCACCCATTCCGCCCAATCACTGGTCTATTTCCGCCGCTTCTATCTGTTCACCGCGATCTGGGTCTGCGCCTCGACAGCCACCACCGAACGGCGGCGCCTGGCCATGCTGGGGTTCCTGCTCGCCGGGGCGATGAGCATCAGCATCTACGGTCAGATCCATCACGCCCAGCTGGCCGGGGGATTCTTGAGCCAGCGGATGGATGTGCTCTTCAACGCCATGACCAGCGGCGCTCTGCTGATGATGGCCATCATGGTGGCCGCCGGTTTCCTGATGGCACCCGGACTGGGCCGTCGCCTGAAGATCGTCGTGGGGATCGCCGTGCTGCCGGTGATCCTGGGCCTGGTGATGACCATGACCCGCAGCGCCCAGCTGGGCCTGCTGGCGGGCCTGGGTATCATACTCCTTTTGGTCAAGCCCAAGCTGTTCGGGCTCTTTGTCGGCCTGGTGCTGGTGGCCTCCGTGGTCCTGGCCTTCTACGGGGAGAACCTGATGTCGGCCCGCATGTGGAGCCGAATCAATCCCCAGTACATCATGGGCGGGGACAACACCGGCTCACGTTTGGAGATGTGGCGCGGGGGCCTCGAGATGGTGAAGGCCCACCCTATCACCGGCGTGGGCGACCGCGGGCTGGAGGAAATCGGCCCTGACTACTACACCAGCAAGTACGGTGTGTACCACGGCCACCTGCACAACAACCTCGTCCAGATGGCGGTGATCTGGGGCATTCCGGGCCTGATCTTCGGACAGGCCTTCCTCTTCGCAGGATTGTGGTATCTGTTCAAACGCTGGCGGGATCTGCGGCGTATTCCATCGGGAACCCGGGCGGCGCCCGCCCAGTTCGGCTGGGTGCTGGGCGCCATCGGGGCCTGGATCAGTTTCTATATCGCGGGATTTACCGAGTGGTATTTCGGCGACGCGGAATCGATGCTCATTTTCCTGGCCATCCTGGGGACCGCTTTGGGGCCAAGTCCCGCGCCACCGATCGAACGGACCGATTGACTACTGGATGTCGGCCCGGGCCGACAGGCGCAGCTGGGGCAGCAGGCTGACGTCGAAGACCTTTTTGTTTTCCATCTTGACCGCGCGAATCTCTTCCACCCCCATGCGGATGCCCGCCAGGGCCGCGGTGACTTCGAAATCATTGTAGCGGAATCCGAAATTGCGGAGTTTCTGCATGGAGGCGACCAGCTTGGTCTCGGCCTTCAGCAGGCGCTTGGCCGCCAGGTGTTCGTACCCTTCGCAGGCTTCGAGCAGGCCCATCCAGAAGGCTTCGTCGCGCCCCCTGGCCTCGGCCAGGCCCTCGGAGGACTGACGGACGGCTTCACGGTAATCTCGACGATTAAAGGCGCTGACGGTATTGTACAGGATGGTGTCCATTCCCAGGCTCTCCTTGCCGATCGCGAAGAGCCTGCGTCCTGATCACCAGGGGGTCAGCCGGCGGGCTCCTCGTCCACATCCATGTCTTCGCCCGCCAGGTCGAGGAAACGTTCCGCTTCCTCCTCGTAGGCGAACTTTTTCGTGTCTTCGATCCGGTCCAGGTACAGGATTCCGTCCAGGTGGTCGCATTCGTGCTGCATCACGACCGCGGGGAATCCCTCCAGGGAAAAATCGAGCTTTTCCCCTTTTTCGTTCCAGGCGGCGACCTTGATCGAGGCGGGTCGTTCGACCCAACCCCTCATGCCCGGCAGCGAGAGGCAGCCCTCGTACATGCCCAGGCGGTCGTCTTCGTCCAGGACCGTGATCTCGGGATTGATCAGGACCCGGATATTCTGCCGGCCGTCGTCGTCCACTTCGCCCCCGGTGATCACCAGCCGGACCGGATGGTGAACCTGGGGTGCGGCCAGTCCCACGCCGTGGTATTCGACCATCGTTTCGAACATGTCCCGGATGAGGCGCTGGACCTCGGGCCCGGTGATCTGATCCGGTGCGATGGGTTCGCATTTCTGGCGCAAAACGGGGTGGCCCATGCGGGCGACCTTCAAGATTGCCATGCGGCAAGCCTCCTGAAATCTGGACAGGGAAGGAGATGAACGCCTTCACCATAATCAAAATCCCTCGGGAAGACAAAACCGCGATGCAAAATTCCCGATGCAAAAAGGAAACCCATTCACAGGTCGTGCAGAAATAACATGGTTGGGCACCCAGAAGGCCTTCAGAGGCCCGATAAGGACCTTTTCGTAGATCAGGCCCCCCGGGGACCCGCGTCAGGGGACATGGCATATTGCACGAATATCGACCATCTTATCGGAGGCCAAGGGCAGGGTAGTTGAAATCTGACCAATCCCGCTCCTGGTATGATAGGGTTAAGCCAGCAACTCAATTCCGGAGAATTTCTGCATGGAGTCCAGCCCCGCCAAACCCCGGTTTTCCTTTCGGCAACTCGCCCTCCTGCTGGTTGTGATCCTGGGCCTGGGCTCGTCGGTGGGCTATTTCCTCCTCGGTGAAAAACCCCTGTCCCAGCTGACCCACAACGTATTCAACCGTATCGGGTTGTCCCAAGCGGACACCGAAACGCCGGGCCAATGGGGCCTGTACGAGGCCCCCCTGGATGAATCCCAGCTGTCGCCCGAACAGCGCCTGGAAATGCGTCGTCTGCGGAGCCTGGGCTATGCCGGCGGCACTGTGCCCGCTCATTCCAGTTCGGGCGTCACCCAGCACGATTCGGACACCGCTTCAAGAGGCCTGCGGTATTTCACCTCGGGCCACGAACCCGGGGCCTATCTGATGGAGCCCGACGGCCGGATCGTCCACTCCTGGCACCTGTCCTACGACCAGTTCATCCGGGACAGCGGCTTGCCCCCCGGTGATTTCCTGCCGGACCCCAACGGTGTCACCGCCTGCTGGCGCCGCGCCTACCTGCAGCCGGACGGCGGCCTGCTCGTCATTTTCGAGGGTCACGGCCTGGCCAGGATCGACCGGGATTCGCGCCTCGTCTGGGCCTATCCCGGCCCCTGCCACCACGACCTCGAGGTGGCCGGCGACGGCAGCATCCATATCCTGACCAGGGCACCCCGGATGGTCCCCGACATCCATCACGACAAACCGGTTCTGGTGGACTACATCACCCGCCTTTCGCCGACGGGCGAACCGCTGGGCGCCCTCAACCTGCTGGACGCCTTCGGTCAGTCGGAATTCGCCTCCTTCCTCGAAAATCTGCCCGACGGTGGCGATATATTTCATACCAACACTTTGGAGATCCTGGACGGACGGGCAGCTGATTTGTCCCCCGTTTTCCGCGAGGGGAACTACCTGATTTCCCTGCGCGAAACGGACGTGATCGCCATCGTGGATCCCCGCACCGAAAAAGTGGTCTGGGCCCTGAAGGGATCCTGGATCGCCCAGCATCAGCCGACCCTGCTGGAAGACGGGAACATCCTGCTTTTCGACAACCAGGGCCACGATGGGAGGTCGAAGGTGATCGAAATCGACCCCTCGACCCAGGAAGTCGTCTGGTCCTTCGAGGACAACCCGACTCATCCCCTGTATTCCAAGACCTGCGGCAGCTGCCAGCGGCTGCCCGGCGGCAACACCCTGATCACCGAGTCGGACAACGGCCGCGCTCTCGAAGTGAATCGGGAAGGAAAAATCGTCTGGGAATTCCGGAATCCCGAGCGCGCCGGGAAGGACCGGGAATTCATCGCGGCCATCATGGAAATGGTGATTCTTCCTGAGGATTACCGGCCCACCTGGCTTTCCGAGCCGCAGTGACAGCCTGACCCGGCTCGCCTGGGCGACCCATCCAGGAGATATCGACCCGCGGAATCCTTGACGCACCGGGACCCTCCCGGTAGATTGGCGCCGAACACGGTACGTTCGCCTGGCGATTCCACCTTTCCCATATCGACCCGTGGCGCGTCGATTCCAGGAGTCCCATGACCGACCTTGTGAAGTCTCCTCCGCCCGAGGCACCCCAGTCGGCACGCATTGCTTCCCTGGCGCTCAACGTTCTGATCCTGCTGGCCCTGCTCTATATCTTCCTGTTATCCATCGCGGTGTTCGGTGCGGCCTTCAAGATGCTGTTCAAGGAATCCGGCAAACACCTGATCGCCGATTCCGCCTCCCCGGTCATGGGGCTGATGATCGGTTTGCTGGCCACATCCCTGATCCAGAGTTCGTCGAGCACGACCTCCATCATCGTGGGGCTGGTCTCCGGCGGTGCGCTGTCGGTGCAGGCGGCCATCCCGATCATCATGGGCGCCAACATGGGCACCACCGTCACCAACACCCTGGTGGCGATGACGAGCATCAACCGGCGCTCGGAGTTCCAGCGGGCTTTCGCCGGGGCCACCATGCACGATTTTTTCAACCTGATGGCCATCGCCATCCTGTTTCCCCTCGAGCAGGCCACTCATTTCCTGCAAACAACGGCCACCTGGCTGAGCACGCAGCTCGTGGGAAGCGAGGGGACCGAGTTCCCCAACCCGATCAAGGCCGTCACCAAGCCCGTGGTCGCCAAGTTCCAGCATCTTCTGACCGACGACCTGGAACTGACCAAGGCCGTGGCCACCACCATCATGATCGTGGTAGCCTTGGCGGGCATCTTCTTCGCCCTGACCTTTCTGACCAAGCTCCTCAAGGGGCTGATCCTGAGCAAGGCGGAGAATTCCTTCACCAGCAAGCTTCGCGGCGGCGGCCTCGGGGCCATGGCCATGGGCGGCCTGGTTACCGTGGGAGTTCAGAGCAGTTCGATCACCACCAGCCTGATGGTGCCGTTGATCGGCGCCGGCATCGTGCCGCTGGAAATGGCGTTCGCGGCCACCCTGGGGGCCAACATCGGCACCACGGTCACGGCGCTGCTGGCCTCGCTGACCGGCACCCCGCAGGCCGTGACCGTGGCGTTGGTCCACCTGCTGTTCAATGTATCGGGGATTCTGGTTATCTACCCCATCAAGTCCATCCGACACATTCCCATCCGGCTGGCCCAGGGTCTGGCCCGCAAGACCGCAGACAGAAAGTACTTCGCGTTCCTCTACATGGTCGGCGTGTTCTTCATCATGCCGCTGGTTTTCGTGCTGATCGACAAGGCGCTTCGCGCGATCTGACCCACGGGAGGGTTTCATGAATTTCCGCTCGATACTGGACCTGTTCAGGGAAGACAACTGGAGCACCGACCTGGTCGACATGATCATGGAAATGCTCGACCTGGGCGCGAGCATGTACGAATACACCATCGGCGCGCTGGTGAACGGGGAACCCGATGACGACCCCCAGCAATTGCTTTACAACCGGGATATCCGGATCAACAAGCTGGAGCGCAAGATCCGCCGCCGGGTCGTTTCGCACCTGTCCGTGCAAGGATCCCGCGCCGAAGTGCCCTCCGCGCTGATCTTCATGAACGTGGTCAAGGACGCCGAGCGCATCGGCGACTACGTCAAGAACCTCCACGAGGTCATCGCCATGATGCCGGAGAACCCGGACCGCGCGTTCTACCAGGAACATCTCGGGGCTTCGGCGGCCACCATTTCGGAGCTCTTCATCCAGACCCGCGAAGCCTTCCTGGAAAGCGACGAGGAGCTGGCCGGCAAGGTCATCAAGACGGCCAAGGCCCAGGGCCGCCAATACGAGGATATGATCCGGAAGGTCACCACCAGCGACATGGGCACCCAGGACGCCGTTTGCCTCGTATTGGCTCTGCGCTTCTTCAAGCGGCTGGTGGCGCACATGAGCAACATCTGTTCGACGGTGGTCATGCCCGTGGATATGATCGATTTTTACGACGAATCCGAAAATTGAGGCCGATCCGGTCGGCTGCCCTTTTTCTGAAGGCCCCCTCCAGGGGCCTTTTTTTTGCCTTTTGGGATCTGGTACTTGAAAATTATGAAACCATTTTCGTATTCTTTTGTAGACCCAGTCAGTCACCCGGGTGAGGGAGAATTTCATGGATCTGTTTGATACGCTGGAAGAGCTGGCCCTGGCCAGCCGGCTCAAGAGGCTGAGCGACCGCCTGATGGCGGACATGGCTGAGATCTACCGCGAATCCAACACCGATTTCAAGCCCCGCTGGTTCACCGTCTTCATGGCCCTGGACCGGCAGGACAACCAGAACATCACCGAACTGGCCCGCCTGCTGGGCGTGTCCCACACCGCGGTCAACAAGATCGTCACCGACCTGGTCCGCCACGGAATGGTCGCCAAGACCAAGGACCCCGCAGACGAACGGCAGATGAAGATCTCGCTGACCAGCAAGGGCCGCGACACGCGCCGGGAACTGGACGAACTCTGGAATGGAGTCAAACGCGCCAACGCCGAGCTTCTCAAGGAGGCGGGCACCGACCTGCTGGGCGACCTCCGCAAGATCGAATCGGTACTGGACCGCCGGGACATGGGCAACCGGATGCGCCACTGGGTCGGCCTGCCCGAGCGGGCGGCGGTGCGCATCGTCGACTACCGGCCCGCCTACAAGAAACATTTCGCCGCGTTGAACTACCAATGGCTCGAAGAGGACTTCGCCATCGAGGACATCGACCGGCGCATGCTGGAAGACCCCAACGGTTCCATCCTGAAGCGGGGCGGAGCGATCATGTTCGCCCTGCACGGCGAAGACATCGTCGGCACCTGCGCCCTGGTCACGCGCGACGACGGCGACGTGGAACTGGTGAAGATGGCCGTCACACCGTCTTTCCGCGGACGGGGTATCGGTCGCCTGCTGACCCTGCAGGCCATCGACCGCGCCAAGGCCCTGGGAGCCCGCAAAATCGTGCTGGCCACCAGTCCACGCCTGCTGGTCGCCAATGTGCTCTACAAATCCCTCGGATTCCTGACCACTGAAGAGGGACCGGCCGAAGAGGCCGGGTTCGAACGCCCCTCCATTTCCATGGAACTGAGATTGGACCCCTGACTTCCGCTACCTGTCCGAGGAGGATATTCCCATGAACCGACGCTTGATGCCCACTATCCTGATGGTCCTGGTTACGGCGGGGCTGGTTGTGACCTCGGCCCCTGCCCAGGACGCCCCACAACCCCTGGCCCTGGATGACGCCATGCGAACCGCTGCCATTGACAGCATCCTGGCCGCCCTCGACGAGGTCTATGTTTTCCCGGAGGTTGCCGCCGAGATCGGTGAACTCGTCCGCAAGAACCTGGCCGACGGCCGCTACGACGAAGGTGGCGACGTCTCATTCTTTGCCGGCCTCCTGACAGAGGATCTGCAATCGGTCAGCCATGACAAACACCTTCACGTCGACTGGGCGCCACCCCGTCCCCAGCGCCAGGGCCAGGAACTCAGCGACGAGGAGATGGCCCAGCGGCAACTCGAACAAGCCAGGCGCGGCAACTTCGGTTTTCGCGAAGTCAAGCTGATGCCCGGCAACATCGCCTACATCAAGCTGGACGGTTTTTCCCACACGGGGCAGGCGGGGCCCACCGCCATCGCGGCCATGAATTTCGTGGGTTACGCCGACGCGGTCATCTTCGACCTGAGGGAGAACGGCGGGGGCAGCCCCAGCATGATCCAGCTGCTGACCAGTTATCTGGTGGACGAACGGACCCACCTGAACAGCTTCTATGTCCGCCAGAGCGACGAGACCAACCAGTTCTGGACCCATGAGTGGGTTCCCGGACCCACCCTGGCCGAAGCGCCCGTTTATGTCCTGACCAGCGGTCGCACTTTCTCCGCCGCCGAGGAATTCACCTACAACCTGAAGAATCTCGATCGCGCGACCATCGTCGGGGAAACCACCGGCGGAGGCGCCCACCCCGTGACCCGAGTGGAGTATCCGGAATTCCAGATCGGCATGTCCCTGCCTTTCGGGCGGGCGATCAATCCCATCTCCGAAACGAACTGGGAAGGCACGGGGGTCGAACCCCACCTGGCCGTCCCCGTCGAGGAAGCCCTCGACGTGGCCTACCTTGATGCCCTGGGCAAGCTGGCCGCAGAGGCCGAGGGAGACCAGCAAGCGGCCCTGAACTGGACCATCGCTGGCCTGGAGGCCGCCGCCGCCCCTGTCACCCTCGAACCGGCAGCCATGGAGCGATTCGCGGGCCAGTACGGACCGCGGCGGGTGTGGATCGAGGAAGATGCCCTGTGGTACGAGCGCGGCCAGAACGGCCGTTACCGGATGATCGCCATGGGCGGGGATTGGTTCATGTTCGAGGAGCTGGATTTTTTCCGGATCGAATTCGAGACCGACGACGGCGGCCAGACCGCCACCCTGGTAGGCCACTACGACAACGGGCACCAGGACCGGAACGAGAGGACGGGTCCCTAGGCGTCGCCCATCAGGGCGATCCTGAAGGGGAATAGCTTGGCCGCCAGCACCCCTTCCTTCACCACGGGGTCGTTCGCCATGATCAGGCGGGCGGCCTCCTCGTCCTCGGCTTCGAAGATCATCACGCCGAAGCTGGACGAATCGGTATTGGTGGTGCGTCCGGCCAGCTTGACCACACCCTTGACCTTCAGGTCCGACAGGTAGGCGAAGTGCCTTTCGATGATCTCGTTCTCGCGATCGGTCATACCGTCGCTGAGCATATCCGGCCGCACGGGCGTCAGTTTGTACAGGAATTGTTCTACGGATTCTCCTAGGCCGGCAAAATCAAACGTCGCCGATTCTCCTGTAGACAGTGAACGGGGAATCCTCCCCGATGTCCACCGGAAAGGGTTCGTAGTCCCGCCGAAACGACGCGTCGTTCCAGATCTGGATCACCGGCATCAGGTAGTTCAATTCCAGGTCGGGCCCCGCCAGTTCCTCGGTGCCCGGGTTGCGGTTGTTGCGCAGGAGAATGAAGTCGGGCCGGCGCGACAGGACCAACCTGCCATCGCCCTTCTCGTGGCCCATCTGCCCCTCGCCGAGGGACGGCATGGGTCGACTGGCGATCTCCCGGTCGTTGAGGCCCAGCATGTCGATGACCCTACCGCCCCAGGCGACCGAGAACGACCCCACCGGGCACAGGGCGAAGGTGGCACCGGGCGGGGCGATGTCGCGCATCTCGACCCCGAGCTTGTACAGGTTCGCGGTCGTGGAGTCGTCCCAGGGCTCCACCAGGTTCAGGGGCCGGTCCAGGGGGTGCTCGGGATGGCGCAGGTCGTGGCTGAAGATGCGGACCGGCTGCGAGGCGAAGACCAGCGCGAGGACCGCCGTGACCGCCGCCCGTCCCGCGGTCGAGGAAACCGATCGCCCCAGACAGTTCCCCGCCCAACCTCCCAGCAGGACGAGCACCGGGAGGGCCGGCTGGGCGAACCGGTACTGGGTCATCCAGTCCCCCCCCGAAATGAGGATGAAGATCACCGTGCAGGCCATCAGACCGACGACCAGCAACTGCCAGGACCCCAGCCAGTCCCTGGACGGCCTGGTCCGCCCACGCCACAGGAACATCGCGGCGGCGATGGCCGACATGACCAGCAGGACCTGGATCTCGCTCAACCGGATGAACCCCGCGAAATAGTCCAGACCTCGTTGGAACTGCGCCAGGCTCATGCCGTCCATCTTGGCGTAGTAGGTATTCGGCAGGACATCCCGAAAGTAGATCACCCGGAACAGGAACCAGGCGACCCAGGGCCCGGCGGCAAGAATGGCCGGGACCGCAAGATCGCGGGGAGATCGGCGTTCAAGATGGTGAATCAGGGCAGCATGAGCGAACAGGGGCGCCAGGTAGATGATCCCCTCCGGACGGGTCACCGCCAGCAGGCCCGCCAACATGCCCATTGCCCGCCAACGTCGTTCGGCCGCCGCGATCATCGCCAGGATGACCAACAGGGCGAAGGCGGAGGTCTCCATCCCGGAACGAGCCCAGAAACTGAAGCATTGGTTCAGGGCCAGCGCCAAGGCGGCGAGAAATCCCCACAGGGTTCCGTACCGACGCCCTCCCCAGATCCCGACGGTCAGCAGGCAGATCAAGGCCGCGGAAATGGAACTGACCTGGCTGACGGCCCTGGGTTCGAACCCCACCCTGATCAGGGCGGCCATGGTCAGGACGTGCAAGGGGCTGGAAAATCCTTCGACCCGTTCACCCCCGGGATTGAACCTCAGGCCGTAACCGTTGGCCAGATGGTCGGCGTAGCGCAGGGAGATATAGGAGTCGTCGGGGGCGCGGTTGCTGGTTCTTACCACCATGATATTGACAGTACCGAGCACAAGGACAAGGGCCAGAGCCACGCCTCTTATTGTCGCGTTGCGGGACATGAAACCTACCTCTGGAACTGCATCGTGTAGAGTTCCTTGTACCGCCCCCCGATCGCCAGCAGTTCATCGTGGGTGCCGGTCTGCACCACCCGGCCGGCTTCCAGCAGATAGATGCGGTCGACGTTCTGGATCGTCGAAAGCCGGTGGGCGATGACGATGGTCGTCCGGTTCTGGACCAGCCGGTCGATGGCCTCCTGCACCAGGTGTTCCGCTTCGGTGTCGAGCGCGCTGGTAGCCTCGTCCAGCAGCAGGATGGGCGGGTTCTTGAGGATCGCCCGCGCGATGCTGATGCGCTGCCGCTGTCCGCCGGACAGCTTCAGGCCGCGGTCGCCGATGATGGTGTCGTAGCCGGCGGGCAGCTTCTCGATGAACTGGTCAGCGTTCGCCGCCTTGGCCGCGGCGATGACGTCTTCCATCGGCACGTCCTTCATCCCGTAGGCGATGTTGTTCAGGACCGTGTCGTGGAACAGGATCACCTCCTGAGTGACGATGCCCATGTTGGACCGCAGGGCGCTGAGGTTCAGGTCGCGGATGTCGTGGCCGTCGATGGTCACCCGCCCGCTGCCCGGGTTGTAGAACCCGGGGATGAGGTCGACCAGCGTGCTCTTGCCCGAGCCGCTGCTGCCGACCAGGGCCACCACTTCGCCGGGTTCGACCAGAAGCGAGATGTCCTGCAGCACCGGTTCACCCGCAACGTATTCGAAGTCGACGTTCTCGAACTCGACCCGGCCCGCCGCCTCGGTCAGCAGAAAACCCGCTTCGCGGTCGACCACTTCAGGTTGGGCGTCGATCACCTGGAAGATGCGGTCCGCTGCCGCCACGCCAGCCTGGATCTCGTTGTTGACCGCGCCGAGGCTCTTGAGCGGCCGCACCAACGAGAAAATCATGAACAGGAACACGATGAACATGTCCGGGGCCATCAATCCGCCGGTGAACACCTTGCTGCCGCCGAACCACAGCAGGAACAGGGCGACGATCATCGACAGCTGCTCGGTCAACGGCGACGAGGCCTTCATGGTATAGTTGATGCGGAACACCTGCTTGAACAGCGTCTGCGACTGGACGACGAATTTGCGGTTCTCGAACTTTTCCATGGCGAAGGCCTTGATCACACGGATGCCGTAGACCGTCTCCTGCAGGGTGCTCGTCAGGACGGCCATCTGTTCCTGCTGCAGGTGGCTGAGATGGCGCAACTTCTTGCCGATGCGGATGATCACCGTCAGGCTCACCGGCATCAGGACCAGGGCCATCAGGGTCAGCTTCCAGCTCAGGATCAGCGCCACGGCCAGGTACATCACCACGAAGATGGGATCCTTGACCAGCTTGGTGAAACTCAGCCCCACGCACTGCTGGGCGACCATCACGTCGTTGGTGGCCCGACTGATCAGCTCGCCGGCCTTGTGCTGGTGGAAGAACGACATCGGCATCGAGGTCATCTTCAGGTAGAGCTCGTTGCGGAGGTCGCGGATCACGGCCTGGCCCACGTAGACCATCAGCACTTCCTGGATGTAGCAGGACACGTTCTTGATCAGGGCCAGCAGGAAGAAGGTGATGCAGATCCGCAGCAGTGCCTCCTGTCGAGTGCCGTGGAGCAGGGTCCGGGAGGCCCAGTCCCGGAACTTGAACTTCACGGTATCGAAACCGGAAAACGATTTCTTCAGATTCTCGTAGCGGGCGCGGGCTTCGTCTTCGGTTTCGGGGGACGTGTCGGGCGGCTGGCGCAGGGCCAGTTCCTCGCTGCGGACGGTATGACTGTCATGAGGCACCCCCGCCTCGTCCTGGACGATGAGCGGCGATTCGGCGGGCGACCCCTCGGCGACCTGCGCCACCCCCATGTCCTGCTGGAGGAACAGCGCCTGCAGGAACGGCGAAATCATCGTAATGCTGAAAATGCTCATGAACGAGAAAAGGACCATGAACACCACGGCCAGCACCAGCTGGACGGTGTACGGGCGGATCATCCTCAACATGCGCAGGTAGGTCTTCATCTATCCGGATACCTCTCGGAAATTTGGCTGCTGCGGGGTTCCAATGTCGCCTTTGCGGGGAATTCGGTCAAGAGGCCGGTGAACCAGTCGCCCACATCCAGGGCCAGCCACTGGAAGGCGTGGCAACGGATCATCCACCAGGTGTCGTCACCCAGCAGGGCTGACGGATTCCAGCTCCCGGGCGATGATCTCGATCATCTCGGCAAATTCCTCTTTGTCGAAACCCTGCGACTGGAAAATGATCCTGCCCTCGCGGTCGACGACGCAGTTGCGGGGGATGAAGGCGTCGGCATACTTGGCGAAGGCTTCGCGCGCAGGGTCCACCGCGAAGGGCCAGGTCACCTGGTGCTTGGCCACGAACGGCTGGACGATCTGCAGGGTTTCTTCCCGCGCGATCGACACCATCGTGAAATCCTCGCCCCCGAATCTTTCCCAGACCTCTTTCTGCAGGTGCGGCATCTCTTCGATGCAGGGCGGGCACCAGGTGGCGAACCAGTTGATCAACACCACCTGGCCGCGGTTCTCCGACAAGGTGAAGGTGCTTCCGTCCAGGGTCGCCACCGTGAAATCGGGGGCCGCCTGTCCGACCTCGGTCAGGGTGGTTTCTTCGGGAGTCGGTTTGGCCTGGTCCTTTTGTCCCCCGCAGGCGGCGATCAGGGTCAGGATCAGGAAGCAGGGGAAAATGAGGCGATTCATCGACGCTCCTCCGGGTTGGTCCCGCAGGGAGATTGTGACAGGAAGGAGCGTCCCGCAAGAGAATATTCGGTTCAAGGGATCCGGCTATTTGACCATGATCATCTTCTTGATCTC
>RCNG010000027.1_pt1 | contig 51585 bp, 41 predicted proteins | sample 2041371 | NCBI WGS metagenome assembly RCNG01 (sample SAMN09708227, study PRJNA481090) | Marine sediment metagenome, whole genome shotgun sequencing project. | biome: marine sediment; feature: ocean; material: sediment; isolation source: Sewage treatment plant 1 marine sediment (STP1) ... | reverse complement strand
GCGCTCCCTCTGCCTTGCTGGACCAAAAAACAGACTCCGGCAAGGCTTGCTCAAATAGTGCTCACAGGCCCTGGACATGATCAGCATCATCGTCGCGGCGTCGACGAATAACGTGATTGGAGTGCAGGGCGAGCTGCCCTGGAAGATCTCCGCCGATCTGAAGCGCTTCAAGGCGCTGACGCTTGGAAAGCCGGTGGTTATGGGCCGGCGCACCTACGAGTCTATCGGCCGTCCGTTGCCAGGACGCCAGAACATCGTCATAACCCGTCAGGCCGAATTCGATGCGCAGGGGTGCGATGTCGTCGCCTCTCCGCAAGAGGCGCTGCGCGTTACGGGTGACGCGGCCGAGATCTTCATTATCGGCGGCAGCGAGATCTATGCGCTGTTCCTGCCGAAAGCGAATCGCCTTTACCTGACCCGCGTACATGTTCGCATTGATGGCGATGCGCACTTTCCCGACATCGACGAGCAGAATTGGCAGCTCGTCGATACCGAGGCTCACGACGCGAGTGATGCAAACCAGTTCGCGTTTGAGTTCAGGACCTACGAGCGGAGAGATCGTTCCTGATCGACTCGACGGGCGGCAGTCGAGTCTTCACGGCGGCGGCCGCGGCATCGATGTCAACGTCTTCAATACGCTCAGTCGTCGCCGTGAATTCCTCCAGCAACGCTTTCTGCACCTCGCCACGTTGCTGCGCCATGAGATAAGGAATATCTGCGTGGAACATGACCATCGAGTAGCGCGGAATAAAGTGCCCCGGTAGGCGATTCTCGAGTTCGAACGCCAGCGCTTTGCGTAGTGCGAATTTAGGATCGCGGACCGTGTCGCGCATTTCTATGTAGTTATCCAGCGCCATGTCGGCGATTGCGTTCGCATTCGCCAGCTGCTCCGCCTCAAAGCGAGCGAACACGGTCGGCCAGTCATCCCGATGCTCGCTGATGATCCTGTCGAGCAGGACGCAGTCTTCAAAGGCGAGGTTCATGCCCTGCCCGTGAAACGGCACGATCGCGTGCGCAGCGTCCCCAATCAGCAGGACATTGCCGCGATCATGCCAGTGTCTGCAACGCACCGTACCCAGTTGACCAAGCGGGTGATTGAGCATTTCGTCGCACAGATCTGGTATGAGTGCAGCGGCGTCAGGAAAGTGTTTTTCAAAGAATGCGCTAACCGATTGCGCATCGCTCAGCGATGCAAAACTGTTTTCTCCCGTATTTGGAAGGAACAGCGTCAGCGTGAAATCCCCACCCGGATTCGGCAGGGCGATCAGCATGAATCCTCCGCGCGGCCAGATGTGCAGTGCATCCGAGGCCAGCTGATATTCCCCGCCGGGTCCGGCCGGAATCGACAGCTCCTTGTAGCTATGCCGCAGCAGCGTTTCGACGCCGCCAAAGGTATCGGATCCGTCGAACGAACGACGTATGTTCGAGCCCGCGCCGTCAGCGGCAAACAGCGGCTCTGCCTCAACCTGGTAAAGCGTGCCGGTCTTCTCGTCGCGCACATGAACGATGCGATCCGGCGCATCATAGCCGATCGCGTTCTTCTCGAAGTTCAGCGCAAGGTCCGGCGTTTCGCTGGCGACGCCGAGAAGCACCTGGTTGAGTCCCAGGCGCGTCACCGAGTAGATTTCCTCGCCGGCCTGCTGCCCGTATGGAAGAAACTCGCTGCGACCATCCTGCTGATGCACCATGCGGCCACGCATCGGCACCATCAGTGGCTTGATAAGGGAATCGATGCCAACCTGCTGCAGCGCGTTCAGTCCGCGCGCGGCGAGTGCCAGGTTAATCGAGCGGCCGGCCTCGGCGTCCTGTATCCGAGGGTCCTTGAAGCGTTCGTAGACTTCGACATTGAAGCCGTGCCTCGCCAGCATGATGGCAATCAGCGTGCCGCATTGCCCGGCGCCGATAATATTGACGGTTGGATTCTTCATGTGACCTTAAGCCGGGAGGGCTTCGGCCAACCGTTCGACGAAATCGAAAACATCGACGAAATTGTTATACATCGGAGCCGGCGCAACCCGAATCACATCCGGGTTGCGCCAGTCGCCTGTCACGTTGAGTTCGCACAGTCGGTCGAACACCGCCCGCGCATCGATGGAGCGGTCGTTGATGATCAGCGAGAGCTGACAGCCCCGGGCATCTTCTGGCGTAATGCTGCCAATCCGGTCGCCGAAGCGCGTCCGGATGAGCCAGTCCAGGTAGCCGGTGAGGACGCGGGATTTTTTCCGCAGACGATCCAGTCCCGCCTCCTCAAACAACTGCAGTGACGCTACGACCGGCGCGAGCGAGAGGATCGGCGGATTACTCATTTGCCAGGCTTCGGCACCCTCGGCTGCCTCGAAATTCGGCCGCATCTTGAATCGCGAACTCTCCTTGTTTCCCCACCAGCCGTGCAGGAAATCGTCCGGGGAGCGATGCTTTTCGTGGACAAAGGCGCCGGCGATCGCACCAGGGCCGCCGTTGAGATACTTGTAGGTGCACCAGGAGGCAAAGTCCGGCGCCCAGTCATGCAGCGACAGCTCCACATTGCCGATGGCATGCGCGAGATCAAGGCCGACCCTGCAACCGTGTTGGCGTCCCAGCTCGCAGATTGCCTGCATATCGAGTACCTGCCCGGTGTAGTACTGCACGCCGGGCAGCAACAATAATGCTACGGAGTCACCCTCGCGTTGCAGCATTGTGTCGAGATCCTCGATTCGAAGGTGCATTTCCCCGGGTGGCGGTTGCCACTCGAGCAGATCACTGTCCGGATCATAGCCGTGCACACGTATCTGTGACGCCGCAGCGTATTGATCGGATGGAAACGCACCCGATTCGATAATTATCTTCCACCGCTTCGGTGTGGGCCGGTAAAAGCTCGCCATCATCAGGTGCAGATTCACCGTTAGCGTATTCATTGCGATGACTTCGTTTGCACGGGACCCGGTCAGCGCGGCAAATCCCGGAGTGGCTCGCTGGTGATAGTTGATCCACGGCCGCTCGGAATGAAAATGACCGTCGACGGCGAAGTTGTGCCAGTTGTCGAGCTCATCGCGAACGTAGTCCACAGCAGTTTTTGGCTGTAAGCCCAGTGAGTTGCCGCAAAAATAAATCGGCGTGCGTCCGTTTTTGTCACGCGGAAAATTAAATTGCTCGCGAAACCGGGCGAGCGAATCATCCTGATCCAGAAATTCCGCGAAAGTGCGCGTGTCTTCGTACTGCATCAGTTGCCCTTCGGCCTGGGCATAACGGTGCCGCATTCGTCGCAGCGGCGGTTGGCTTTGGAGGCATAGAAACGATCGAAGATCGCCGGCAACTGGGCCACGATGTCGTCGACATAGACGGTCTCTTCGTAGAGCTTGTTATTGCAGTTGTCGCAAAACCACAGGAAGCCATCAAGTTCATGCTCAAGGCGCTTGCGTTCCACGACCAGGCCCACAGTATCCGCGAATCGCTGCGGCGAATGCGGCACCCGTGGCGGCAACAGCAGCATCTCACCCTCAGCGATCTTTATTTCACGGCGCTCACCACCATCCACGACGCGTAGCAGCATATCGCCTTCGATCTGGAAGAAGAGCTCTGGCCCCTCGTCCACGTGATAGTCCTTTCGCGAATTCGGCCCGCCGACGATCATTACGACAAAGTCGTCTTCGTCAAAGATCTGCTGGTTGCAGACGGGTGGCTTCAGCTGCTGGCGATGCTTTTCGATCCAGCCCGCCAGGTTGAAAGCGACCAGCGACTTCACCCTCTTTGCCCCTCGACCTGGATGACGCGCGGTAGCTTCTTGTCCAGGCGCACCGCGGTAAGCTGTCGGCCCCATACGCAGCCCGTATCGAGGCTGAGCACTTGCGGCAGCACGACAAGACCCAGCGCCGACCAATGACCGAAAGCGATTCGCGTACTTCCCCACGCCGGATTCGCCGCTTCGTACCAGGGCAGAAGCCCCTTGCGGGCGCGCCATGGGGAGCCGCTGAAGTTCAGGTCAAGATGCGAGTCATTGCGCAGCATGCGCATGCGTGTCAGGCAGTTGATGATGAAACGCAGCCGCTTGTAGCCAGTCAGCTTGTCTGACCAGGCGTTTGGCGTATTGCCGTACATTTTCCCGAGCAAAGTCGGATAGTCGTATTGCTGCAGTGCTTCCTCGACCTCCGCCGCATGCGCAAGCGTTTTGCTGATGCTCCAGGTCGGATGCGTGCCTGCGTGCACGAGCAGTGTGTCCAGCTCTGCGTCGTAGTGCGCAAGCGGCTGATGGCGGAGCCAGTCGCAGAGCTCCGCGACGTCCGGAGCGTTCAGGAGTTTCTGCAGTGTTCCGAAGCGTTTGCCGAAGCGCACGACGCCTGCTTCCAGGGCGAGCAGGTGCAGGTCATGATTGCCGAGAACTGTAATGACAGAACCCCCCAGCGACTTTACGTAGCGCAGCGTCTTCAGCGACTTTGGGCCGCGATTCACCAGGTCGCCGGTGAGCCACAGCGTGTCATGGGCAGGGTCGAATCGAATGGCATCCAGCAGCCGGCGGAACGGGTCATAGCAGCCCTGCACATCACCAATTGCGTAGACTGCCATAGGATTTCCGATTAGTGCAGCAAGCCGGGCACTGCCAGCGTGAATGGTGCAATCGGCGCCTCGAAACTCATGCCGTCAGCGCCAACCATGCGATACAGGCCCTGCATGGCGCCCACCGGGGTTTCAATAACCGCACCGCTCGAATAGCGAAACCGCTCGCCAGGTTCGAGGTAAGGCTGCTCACCGACGACACCGTCGCCGCTGACTTCCTGCACCTTGCCGTTAGCATCGGTAATCACCCAGTGACGACTCATCAATTTGGCCGCGACATCGCCATCGTTGGAAATGGTGATCGTGTAGGCGAACACGTAACGGTCCGCGTCGGGCTCCGACTGGTCGTCAACGTAATTCGTCGCAACGTTAATTCGAATGTCGCATTCATTGTTGTCCATGGCGATATTCTAGCGTAAGCGCATTATGCGTTGTGCGTTGATTTGTGACGAAGGTGATTGGCGAGCGCGACATACTGAGCGATGCTGATCTGCTCGGGGCGCAGGCCGCCGTCGATGCCGGCTGCCTGGAGATCATTTGCGTCGGCCAGCGTCTTGAGTGAGTTGCGCACTGTCTTGCGGCGCTGCATGAACGCTGTCGCGACGAGCGTGGAGAGACCGGCTTCATTTTCTATGGTGTAGGTGCCCGGCGGCAACGGATCGAGGCGAACCACGGCAGATGTCACCGCCGGCGGCGGTTCGAAGGCCTGCCGATCGACATCAAACAGCGACTCGATGTGCAAATGGCAGCCCAGCATGATGCCCAGGCGCCCGTAGGCCTTGCTGCCTGGCGACGCCGCCATGCGGTCGACGACCTCCTTCTGCAACATGAAGTGCATGTCGAGAATTCGATCGCGGAAATTCATGAGGTGGAAAAGTAGCGGCGTCGAAATATTGTAGGGCAGGTTGCCAACGATACGCAGCTGCTGGCCGAGACTCGCGAAGTCGAATGTCAGCGCATCGGCTTCGTGGATCGTGACCGTGTCGTTGTCAGCGTAGTGTCTGCGCAGCGCTTTGGCGAGGTCACGATCGAGCTCGATTGCATGCAAGTGGCCGGCCTGTCGCGCGAGCAGGTCGGTGATCGCACCTTGTCCGGGACCGATCTCGACAATAACGTCCTGTGCCGCGGGGTGTATGTGACGAACGATCGCGTCGATAACGCCGGGGTCCGTCAGGAAGTGCTGCCCGAAGCGCTTCCGGGCTCGGTGGCCAGCCATCAGCGACTGACCATCGAATGCGCGAGTTCGACCGCTGCCATGAGGCTGCCGGTGTCGGCCTGTCCGGTGCCGGCAATGTCGAAGGCTGTACCGTGATCCACCGATGTGCGAATGATGGGCAGCCCCAGCGTGACGTTCACCGCATGTCCGAAGCCCGCATACTTGAGTACCGGCAGGCCTTGGTCGTGATACATGGCAAGCACAACGTCCTTGTGACCGGCGGCAGGTGTAAATGCGGTATCGGCCGGCAGCGGTCCGCGCACATGCAGGCCTTTTCGAGCGAGCTCTGCAACGGCCGGTGCGATGATGTCACCGTCTTCGTGACCAAGGTGCCCACCTTCGCCAGCGTGCGGGTTGAGCCCGCAAACGACAATTTCCGGGTGCCGGATTCCGAACTTGGTCCGCAGCTCACCGTCCAGGATCTCGAGGATTCCGGCCAGCCGCTCCTTCGTGATGTGGGCGGGTACGGCGCTAAGCGGCATGTGCGTTGTGGCGAGGGCGACACGCAGTTCGTCGGCAACGAGCAGCATCACCGGTAACGGGGCTGCGGTCAGTTTGGCCAGTAGTTCGGTGTGCCCGGAAAAAGCGATACCGGCATCGGCTATGACGCTTTTGGCCAGCGGCGCAGTAACAAGCCCGGAAAACTCACCGCGCAGGCAGCCGGTTACGGCGCGCTCCAGACCGTCGATGAGCGTCTGCGCATTGGCGGGATCCGGCTTGCCAGGCGTCACGGCCGCAGGAAAGGGAGTGTCGATGACCTGTAGCCGCTCATCTAACAGGCGCTTGTCGCCAACAACGACGACGCTGCCTGCGTGGGGCGAGTCAGCGAGTGCGTTGCAGAGCTCAGGTCCGATGCCGGCAGGTTCGCCGGCTGTTATTACCAGCGGTCTGGCCAGCGGCCTTGGTGGGCTTGCCACTAGATGCGTGGATCGACGAAAGCCTCATCGCGAAGGCGCTGCATCCACAGCAACGATTCGTCCGCCATCTTGCTGTCGCGAATTCTCGCATCACAGTTACGCCGCTTGAGGTCTTCTGTATTGTCATAAACGCGACGCTCGAGAACCTCGAGGACATGCCAGCCAAACTGGCTGCGGAACGGCTCGCTTATGACGCCAATCTCCAGCGACTCGACCACCGTCTCGAACTCCGGAACAAATGTGCCAGGGCCGGCCCAACCGAGGTCGCCGCCAAGGTTGGCGCTGCCCGGATCGTCGGACAGGAGTTTCGCCTGTTCGCCAAAGTCCTCACCGGAGCGGATCTTCGCCAAGGCCTCGTCCAGTCGCTGCTTCGCCGTTTCATCATCGATAATTTCGTTGGGAGTGACGAGGATATGGCGGACCTTGACCTGGTTCACCTGGCTTGCTTCAACGGCGCTGCGCAGGTTGTCGACCCTGACGATGTGGAAGTTGTTGCCGCGCCTGAACGGCTCGGATACGTCGCCTGCATTCAGGCCGGGCAGGACGTCGGCGAAAATCGTCGGCACGCTTTGACCAGCCATCGGGCCGAGTGATCCGCCTTCAAGTGAGGTCGGGCCTTTCGAGTAGCGTGCGGCGAGTTCACGAAAATCGGCGCCGCCCTGCAGTTGCTCGTAAATATTTTTGGCGAGCGCCCCGGCGTCGCCCGTCTCGTTGCCGACACCGGCCGCATCAATTGGCAAGAGGATGTGAGACAGTTCCCAGTCCGAGTTCACGACTACGTTCGTTTCCAGGTCGATTATGCATTGCTCGATCTCACGGTCGGATACGTTGATACTCTGTGCAACCTCGATGCGTCGCAGTTGCTCAACGGTGATCTCGTCGCGCAGGCTGCGGCGAAAGTCCGCGTAGTTGATGCCGTCGTTAGCAAGCAGCGCGGGCATATCTTCGAAGCTTGCGCCGCTTTGTTCGGCGATACGGTTTATTGAGTCGTTTAGCATTGCATCGGAAACGACCAGGCCGATCCGCTGTGCACGTTGCAGTTGTATCTCATTCAGAATCAGGCGCTCAAGTACCTGTTCTTCAAGTACGCCGGCCGGTGGCAGCTGCATACCCTGGTCCAGGGCACGTTCCTTGATCGTCTCCAACTGTTCATCGAACTGGCTCTTCAGGACGACTCCCTCGTTCACAATAGCCGCCACGCCATCCAGATACTCACCGGTCTCAGAGAGCTCGTCGGCGGCCACGACGGGCGCCGCTACCAATGCGACAATTGCGCATAAGCTATTGAATTTATTCACTATTATTTACCGAAGATCTGCAGAATAGCCAAGAATACCACGTTCGAGCAATTTGTCAGCTGCCGTGCCGACGCTGGTCATGCCCTTCAATACCAATTGCAGACCGAAGGATGAGTCGCGAGTTCCGTCACGCGTCGAAATATAGCGCCGGGACACCAGTCGGAGTCCCCAGCAGCAGCTCTCGTATTCGAGGCCGAAGAACTGCTCCAGCACCTCTTGATCGCGGAATGAAAAGTTGTAGCGACCGACGAAGTTCCATTGCGTGCTGACTGGCCATGACCAGGACAGGTCACCCTGCTCAAGAGAGTCGCGCCGAAAGCGATAGGCAAGATTCAGTACTTTTTTGCTGGCCGGCTGGTACTGCAGTCGAGCCTCCGACTGCGTGGTGCCGTCTTCGCCGGTGCCCCACTGGTGACCGAAGTCGAAGTTCACGTTTTTCCAGAGAAGAAAGCGCGCCTCGGCAATGTAGTCGGAGGATTCAAAAGTCGATGCGCTTGCACCTGGCAACACGACTTCGCGGTCACCGAAGTAACGAGTCTGGCCCACCGTCGCCGTCATCAGCTCGCGGCCCGACGAGACGTCGAGCACACGCGATGTCACGCCAATGCTGATCTGCTCGGTATCGCCGATACGATCGACGCCGAGGAATCGGTTCTCGCGATACAGCTGGACCAGGTTGATATCCGGCGTGATGGTGTCGAAGACGGGCAGGCTGCTTTGATCACGAAACGGTATGTTCACATAGAGCAGTCTTGGCTCGATTGTCTGTACGCGCCCGCTGCCATTCAGGGTGCGCTCCAGGATCATGCCGGTGTCAAGGCTCGCGATTGGCACCGTGCGGGTCGGATTGGTCTCAGCTCCGGGCAACGTATTATCAAGCTGGTAGCGAGTATGGTCGAGTGACACGGCGGGCGTAATAAACCAGCCGGGCCTTGTTAGGGGTAGCTTGATCGATGGCGATGCGTTCACGCGCCAGCCGGTTACGCCGACGTCCCGGTCGAAGTTCACGATTTCGCTCTCGATGCCAAGACGCAGGAAGCGCATCGGCCAGGAGCCCCGCGCCAACAGTTGTGGAACGCGGCGATACGGTTCGTCTACCGGGAGAATTGTATCGTCGATCGTCTGGTAGTCCTGGGCCTGGCCCAGCAACGAGAACCGGTCCGTGTGGTAATCGAAGCGGATGCTGCGGTTGAGGTGCGTGACACTCGAGACGCTCAGGCTGCCGCCCAGATCTTCGAAATACTGGCTGTCGGAAACTTCATGGTACGCAACCTGGTTGCGCCAGCCAGAGTCGAACAACGTGCGGTGATCGAAGCGCAGTTGGTGGCGGGCCTCGTCGATGATGCTGTCATCGGGCATGTAAGCGGCGATCAGGTGGCCGTCATTGCGCCGTGTCAGGTATCGGAACAGCGTCTCAAGCTGCACACCACGATTCGTCAATTGCCGTGGTGTGATCATGGCATCGTAATTCGGCGCAATATTCCAGTAGTAGGGCACACGGATTTCGTTGCCGCTACGTCCCGCGCTGCCAATCTCGGGCGTTAACACCCCGGATTTTCTGGCGTCCCCGAGCGGAAAGGAAATATAGGGTGTGTAAAGGATAGGCACGCCCTTGAAGCGCAGCTTGACGCCCTTTGCCGTGCCGACCCCTTCGGCGGTATCGAGCTTTATAGAACTGCCGCTCAGCAACCAGTCTTCCGATCCTGGCGGGCATGTTGTGTACTCCACCCCTTCAAGGATCAGCATGCCGTCCTGGTTAATCTCGAGAACCTCAGCGGCGCCGCGGGCATCGCTGGCGCCCAGCGAGAATTTCGCGCCCTCGAAACGAATTCTTCCACTCAGGTAGGCGAACTCCGCCGAGTTACTCTGTATCTGGGTGCTGGGATCTTCGTAGCGAACATCTCCATCGAGGAGGATAGCCCGCTGCTCCGGATCGTAACGCGCCGACGCTGACCCCGCGAGCTTGTCACCCTTACGTAGCAGCACGCCACCGCTCATCGTAGCGGTTGGCCGTGTACCCAGCTGTGCCTCGATCTGTCCAGCCTCGAAGACGATGGTGTCGGGATTGTCGGGATTGAATAATCCCTGTGCAGGACCGTCTGCGAGGGGTTCGCCCAGCGACGTGCGGCAGGCGCGCGGGTCCGCACCATAGGCGCCGGCGGTAGCCAGCAGGCAAGAAGCAAGAATCAGTTGTTTCGCAGACAAGGCGGTTGTCAGTTCAGGTTTGGGCCGAAGCGCTAAGGACCGGGATGTTATCAGCCATTACTATTTGTTACCTTCGCATAGTTTCTCAGGTCCTTCAACGCGTTACGGAGAGCACACATAAATACCCCGGAAGCCGCACCCGACACCCGGTTGGCCAGAATCCACGACTGGATTGAAGATATCGACGCGATCGCGGACAGTACGCTGTCGCCGGCATCGGATGATGCCAGCTTCCGTCGCTACTTTCGATTGCAGGCAGGCGCAATTAGTTACATTGTGATGGATGCGCCGCCGGAGAGGGAAGACTGCCTGCCGTTTATTCGTGTGGCGGGCTACCTCGAGTCGATGCAACTGAACGCGCCTCGAATAATTGAAGCCAACCTTGACGATGGCTTCCTGCTTCTCAGTGACCTCGGCAGCAGACCTTATCTCGATGCGTTGCGAGAAAACGCCGACGATGCCGAACGCCTTTACAAGGATGCGATCTCTGCCCTGCTGGTAATGCAGCGGCGCGGCGGCGCCTTCCAGGCCTCGCTTCCAGCCTACGGTGTCGCGCGTCTGAACTCCGAGCTATCGCTGTTTCACGACTGGCTTTGTGGCACCCACCTTGGACTGTCGTTCGATGACGAAGAAGAGGCGGCGTGGCAAGCCTGTTGCGATGTCCTGGTCGAGAATGCGCTGCACCAGCCGCAGGTTTTCGTTCACCGCGATTATCATTCGCGCAACCTGATGGTTACGGCCGAGAACAACCCGGGCATCCTGGATTTTCAGGATGCGGTCGAGGGCCCATTGACCTACGACCTCGTTTCACTGCTGAAAGACTGTTACGTCCGTTGGCCGGCAGAGCAGGTGAGACAGTGGGCGCTGTCGTTCTACGCTGGGCTCGATCAGGCGATGCGCGAGCAGGTCGACGAACTCGCATTTTGCCGATATTTCGAACTTATGGGTGTGCAGCGACACGTCAAGGCCGCGGGAATTTTTGCGCGCCTGAATCACCGCGACGGAAAACCCGCCTACCTGCGTGATGTACCAAGAACGCTTTCCTACATCGTCGAAGTCGGACCGCACTACCCGGAGCTTGAGTTCCTGGTCGGCCTTATCGAAGATAAGGTGCTGCCCGCAATGGTCGCTTCGTCATGAGGGCAATGATCCTGGCCGCCGGTCGCGGCGAGCGCCTGCGACCGTTAACCGATACGGTACCCAAGAGCCTCGTCGAGGTTCGCGGCAAGAGTCTGTTGGAACGACATCTCGAAAGTTTACAGGCTGCCGGCATAAGCAACGTCGTCATCAACCTGGGCTGGCTCGGCGCAAAGATCGTGGAACGCGTTGGTTCGGGTTCACGCTATGGGCTGGAGGTCGTCTACAGTGAGGAGGGCGATAATGTCCTCGAGACCGGCGGCGGTATTCACAAAGCGTTACCGTTTCTTGGCACCGATCCCTTCCTCGTCGTGAATGCCGATATTTTCACCGACATGCCGCTCCCTGAGGCTGCGCTCGGGCCCGGTATCTCGGGCCATCTCGTGATGGTACCGAGACCGGCCTACCGGGATCAGGGTGATTTCGATCTCTGCGACGACCGCGTTCGAAACGCAGACGATGCCGCGCTGACGTTCAGCGGTGTTGCCATCTATCGGCCGGAATTCTTCGCCGGCTGCGAGGCCGGACGATTTCCGCTGGCGCCACTGCTCCGCGAGGCGGCCGACGCCGGGCAGCTGAGCGGCTCACTGTACGACGGCTGTTGGGAAGATGTTGGCACGGAGGAGCGCCTGAGCAAACTCAACCGTTCGTGACGTTTGCAACAACCGGCAGCTCGTTTTCGCCAGTAACGATCTCCGTATCTTCGAAGCCCAGGTGGCGCAGGAAATGCGGCAACAACTGCGGCCATACGGTATCGAGTCGGCTACCGCCGCCAAGTCTCTTCAGGTCGGTCATCTTGAGTTCGGCGTAGCCGCAGGGATTGATGCGCGAAAACGGCTCGAGATCGATATCAACATTGAGCGCCATGCCGTGAAAACTGCAGCCGCGACGGATACGCAGGCCGACGCTCGCGAGTTTAGCGCCATCTACGTAAACCCCGGGGGCGTCGGCGCGGCTCGCTGCCGCAATATCGTAGTCTGCCGCAAGGTCCACGACGCCCTGTTCCAGCGCGGTCACCAATGTACGTACGCCCATTCCGATACGCCGCAGGTCGAGCAACGGGTAAACCATCAGCTGGCCGGGCCCGTGGAACGTAACCTGACCTCCGCGGTCGATTTGCACGACCGGAATTTCGCCGGGCGCCAACAAATGCTCTTTGCTGGCGTTAAGCCCCATCGTAAACACAGGCGGGTGCTCGGTGAACCAGATTTCATCGCGCGTGGTTTCGCTACGCGCGTCGGTGAAGTTCTGCATCGCGTGCCAAAGCGGCACGTAGTCCTGCCGCCCGAGGAAGCGTACGACGATTGGTGCGTCGTTGTGCTTGCTCACAGCGCCATCAGGACGTCGTCGTGCGCGGTTGCGTCGTGGTAGATGTCATCGAGTTGCTGCTGGCTGGTCGCGGCAATGGTCACCGTAATCGAAACGAAAGAGCCGTTGCGGCTAACGGCAGCCTGCACGGTTTCATCCATGACGGGACCCGCGTGCTTCTCAATCAGCCTGCGGGCCAACAGGCGAAACTCCGGCGTATCCCGACCCATCATCTTGATCGGGAATTCGCAGGGAAACTGCAGCGCGGATTCCTCGGTCATGACTACTCGAACCAGAGGCTGACGCTATCGCGCGCGCGTTGCCAAAGTGATCCGACGGGGCTGTCGTCCAGTGCGCGTAACGGCGTGCTAAGGAGTTCCTGGTCGCCAAAGCGAACCTTCAATTCGGCAACCGGTTGCCCGGCGGCGATCGGTGCTTCGATGATAGCCGGAATATCGAGCGTCGATTCGAGCTCGTCATAGGTGCCGCGTCGAACCGTTATGTAGAGATCCTCAAGAACGCCAAGCCTCAAGTTCTCGTTTGCCGATTTCCACACGCGCGTGCTGGTTATTTCCTCGCCGGCCTTGAAAAGAAGACGAGTCTCGAAAAAGCGAAAGCCATAGTTGATCAGTGCCTGGCTGCCATCCGTCCGAGCCTTGGTGCTGGACGTGCCCATAACGGTCGAAATGACCCGCATGTCGTCGCGCTTGGCGGAGGCGACAAGGCAATATCCGGCATCATCGGTATGGCCGGTCTTGAGGCCGTCCACCGAGTCGTCGCGCCACAGCAGCGAGTTGCGATTGCTTTGCTTGATACCGTTGTAAGTGAATTCTCTCATCGAATGCCAGCGGCCGTAGTATTCGGGGAACTCATCGATGAGCGCGCGCGCCAGCGTTGTGAGATCCCTCGCGGTCGTCATATGGCCCTCGGCGGGCAGTCCGGTCGCATTGATGAAGTGGCTGGAGAGCATGCCCAGCTTGGCGGCGTACTGATTCATGAGTTCCGCGAAGACGCTTTCCGTACCGGCGACGTGTTCTGCCAGCGCAACGCTGGCGTCGTTACCGGATTGCACAATCATGCCGGCGACGAGGTCCTCAATCGTTACGCGTGTGGCGACCTCGATGAACATCCTCGAACCCTGCGTACGCCACGCCTTTTCACTCACCGTGACCTCGTCTTCGAGCTGAATCTGACCTTGTTTCAGAGCGGCGAAAACGACGTAGGTTGTCATGAGCTTGGTCAGGCTGGCAGGTGCAAGGGCAGTGTCCGGGTTCATCGAGGCCAGTTCGTGCCCGGTGCGGGCATCGATGACCAGGTAACTCTTGGCGCCAATGATCGGCGGGGCCGGTGCGGGCATGGGTTCCGCGGAGTGTGCGGCAGCTGCAAGGGTCAGGAGCAGTAGCGCGAGCGCGTGAGTCAGACGTTGGGACATGGGACCTCTTTCGGGGTGGGTAACGGATGTGGGCGCGTATTGTACGCGGCTATTTGCCACTCATCTAATCTGCAGCCGCGTCGTCGGCCCCTTTGGCCCTAGTCTGCGATCAGGTAGGGATCCAGGATGCCCAGGTTCTCCAGCTCTTCCACGAGAATATCGTACTGCAGGACGTCGGCGACCGGTCCTAAACGTACCCGCAGCAAGGCAGGGCTGGAGGACCTGTCTTCATGGATGAACGCGTTGTCGATGCCTGCAGCGGCCAGCATAGTGAGCCGACGCTCGGCATTGGCGCGGTCGCCGAATGCGCCGACCTGGACAAAGATCCTGTGCTCGGTAGTGGGCTCGGTAGTGGGCTCGGACGGCGCCGGAGTCGCGGCGGGGGCTGTCGAAGTCGACGGTAGTGACACCAGTGGTGGCGTCTGCGCCGGTTCGGGTGGCGTCGTGTCTCGGCTCGGGCGGTCGCCGCTCGGTGCGTCGAGATCGATGACCGTAACTTCCACGAGGCTGGTGCCGTCGCGAATCATGTCGAGTTTCAGTGCAGCCGAGTAAGACAGATCGATAATGCGGTTGTGCACAAACGGACCACGGTCGTTGACGCGTACGACAATACTCTTGTCATTGCGCAGGTTGCGCACGCGAACGTAGCTGGGCAACGGCAGCGTTTTGTGGGCAGCGGTCATAGCATGCATATCGTAGACCTCACGATTCGACGTGAGGTTGCCGTGAAACTTCTTGCCATACCAGGAAGCGACGCCGCGCTCCTGGTATCCACGGCTGCTGGGCATGACCGTGTAGCGCTTACCGAAAACCTCGTAAACAGGGCCGTTACCGTATTTGCTGCGCGCTTCGCGCCGCGGTATCGCGTTATCCGGCAGACCGGGTATGCGCGTACTGCCGGAGGGTGGACCATCGCCTCGAAGACCGCCGCCCTGGCAGGCACCCAGCAGCACGAGCGGCAACAGTAGCAGCGGCAGCCTAGCCCGCATCAGCGGCGACCTTCAGCGCGATTTCCTGCCCCAGCTGAAAGGCAGCGAGGGCATACATGGCGCTGTGATTGTAGCGGGTGATGACGAAGAAATTATGAAACCCGACCCAGTGTTCGACGCCGCTTGCGCCTTCGTAAGTCAGGAGTTCGGCACTGCTATCCGCGCAAAGCGCGGTTGAGAACACGACGCCGTTCTTGCTCAGGGATTCTATGGTATCGCTCGCCTTCAGCGTATTGCGCGGTTCGGGGACGGAGCCCTGCCACTGTCCACTGAGCGTTGCGCGCGAGGTGACTTCTTCTGACGGTCGCCAGCCGTGTTCAAGGAAATAGTTCGCCACGCTGCCGGCGACGTCTGCCCAGTTGTTCCAGATATCACGTTTACCATCGCCGGTGGCGTCTACGGCATAGGCACGAAAGCTCGAAGGCATAAATTGTGGTCGCCCCATTGCCCCTGCGTAGGAACCCATCGGCTGGGTTGCATCCAGTTGTTCTTCGCGAGCAAGAATAAGGAACTGCACGAGTTCGTTACGAAAGAACTTGGCGCGTTTTGGATACTCGAATGCCAGTGTGGCCAATGCGTCGAGGACACGGTCCTTGCCGGTGATACGACCATAGTAGGTTTCAACTCCGATGATGCCGACAATCATCTCTATTGAGACTCCCGTCTCCTTGGTGATGCGTTCCAGCATTTCACGGTTTTCTTGCCAGAAGTCCGTACCGGCCTTAATGCGTTCTTTCGTGATGAAAATCCTGCGATATTCGGCCCAGGTCAATGTGCGTTCGGCAGGCGTCGAAATCTTCTTGATGATCGACTGCTTGATCTCGGCCTGGCCCAGCACCTCGCGCAGGCCATCACGATCGAAATCGTGACTGTTGACCATTTCATCAATGAAAGCGGCAACCAGCGGACTATCGACATTGACAGGAGTGACATCCTCGACGGCCCTCGCGCATGAAGTGGAGACGAGTAGTAGAACGGCAACAACCAGTATTTGGTTTTTCATCAATGTGGCAACAACTTCCGGTGAGAGTGAATCGACATGAGAATACCGAATCCGGCCATGAGGGTCACCATCGACGTTCCGCCGAAGCTGACAAGCGGCAATGGTACGCCAACGACAGGCACGAGGCCGGTAACCATAGCCGTGTTGACGAAAACATAGAATAGGAAAGTCAGGCTGATTGAACCCGCCAACAGCCGCGAAAACGTGTCGTGTGCCTGCACCGCGATATAAAGTCCGCGACCGATGACAAACATGTACAGAACCAGCAATGACAGCACACCGAGTAATCCAAACTCCTCGCCGAGCACCGCGAAGATAAAATCGGTGTCGCGTTCCGGCAGGAACTCGAGATGTGCCTGTGAGCCATTCGTCCAGCCTTTGCCGAAGAGCCCGCCCGAACCGATCGCTATTTTTGACTGAATAATGTTGTAGCCGGCGCCCAGCGGGTCGCTGCCTGGATCCAGCAAAGTGAGTACTCGCTGCTTCTGGTAGTCCTGCATGAAGTTCCACAGCAATAGGGCGCCGGGAATTGCCAGCACGCCCATGCCGAGCATCAGCCGAAAAGACAGGCCTGCGAGAATGACCGCAATGATGCCGGAGGCGGCGATCAATAATGACGTACCGAGATCTGGCTGCCGGGCAATCATGATGGTCGGCACGACGATCAATACGGCAATGAGCAGCAGCTGCGAAATTTTCGGCGGCATCTGCCGGTCATGCAGGTACCAGGCTACCATCATCGGTACGCCGAGCTTCATGGCTTCGGAAGGCTGAAAGCGGATGCCGATGTCGAGCCAGCGTCGTGCGCCCTGACCCACTTCGCCGCTAATCAGGACGAGGACGAGCAGAATAATGCCGGTGATGTAGCCCCACGGCGTCCAGCGGCGCAGGAAGTCCGGCGACATCTGCGCAACAACGAGCATTGCGACGAAGGCGACGCCAAGTCGAACTGACTGATTGACCAGCAGTCGACTGCTTTCGCCTACCGCGCTGTACAGGACGAACAGGCCGAAAGCGCAAATCAAAAGCAGGCCGCCCAGCAGCGGGCCGTCGATATGCAGGCGGCGCATGAGTCCGGTGAAGTCCGAGAGCGGCGCGGCCCCGGACGTTAGAAGGCGCGTGTTGTCAGTCAGCCGCATGGTCACCATATCCCAGGTATTCATCCATGATTGCTTTTGCGATGGGTGCCGCGACGCCGCTGCCGCTACTGCCATTTTCCACGACCACCGCGACGGCTATGCGTGGATCGTCGAGCGGTGCGAAACTGATAAACAAGGCGTGGTCGCGCTGCCGCTCAAGCAGCTCATCTTCGTCGTATTCCTCGCCCTGCGCGATTGAGATGACCTGAGCGGTGCCGCTCTTCCCGGCCATCTCGTAAGGCGCGCCGCCGCCAACTGCCCTGGCGGTGCCTCGCGGCCCCTGCATCACGTCGTGCATCGCTTCAAGCACGTTGTCCCAATAAAAGGAATTACTGATCTCGACGTCCGGTAATCGTTCGGGCGATATGATCGTGCGTGCGCCGCTGAGCTGATCCTCTATTGCGGCGACCATGTGCGGGCGGTAGTGAATGCCTCGAGTCGCAAGTGTTGCAGTGGCAACGGCGAGTTGCAGCGGGGTCGCCAGCATGTAGCCCTGGCCTATGGAGGCGATAACCGTTTCGCCGTTGTACCAGCGCTTGTCGTCACGATTACTGAATGCCGCGCGCTTCCATTCCCGTGACGGCACTAGTCCCGCTCTCTCGCCGCGGAGATCGATGCCGGTTTTTCTACCCAGGCCGAAGCGATCAAGGTAGTCGTGTATGTTGTCGATGCCCGTTTCCTGGCTAACCTCGTAGAAATAGACATCGCAGGACTGCGCGATGGCGTCGTGGAGATCCACCGGCCCGTGACCCTGCGGTTTCCAGTCGCGATATCGATGTGTTGTATCCGGCAGCATGTAATAGCCTATGCAGACCGTTTTTCGGGTCAGGTTGGTGGCCCCGGTCTCCAGGGCAGCCAGCGCCAGCATAGGTTTGATCGTGGATCCTGGCGGATAGGTGCCAACGACCGCACGGTTGAACAGCGGCAGATCGGGGTTGTTCTGCAATTCGCCGTACTGCGCTGTGCTCATGCCGACGGCGAACAGGTTGGGATCAAATGACGGCGCACTGACGAGCGCAAGTATTTCTCCGCTCTGCGGATCCAGTGCCACAACCGCGCCGCGTCGACCCTCAAGCTGCTGCGTCGCAAGCTTCTGCAGGTCCAGATCGATGCTGAGATAGACGTTCAGGCCCGGTGTCGGCTTCTCATCGATCGGCAGGGAGTCCAGTAACTCGCTGGAGTCGCCCGGTATTTGTCGGCCGCGAGCGTTGGTTACCAGGTGACGATATCCGGCCGCGCCGTGAAGGCTCGATTCGAAGCTGTTCTCCACACCAGTCTTGCCGGTATGCGAGGTGCCCGCGTAACGCGCGGGGTCGAGCGACTTCAGGTCCTCTGTGCTCAGGGCACCCACATAACCGACGGCGTGTGCGACCGCATTGCCATCCGGATAATGCCGAACCAGGCGCGGCTTGAAGTCCACGCCTGGGAAGCGCGGGCGTTGAATTGCGAAGTTGGCGATTTCTTCTTCCGTGAGCCGGAACTTCAGTGTCACTGGCCGGAAACGGGGACCGCTGCGACTGAGCTCCTTGATCCGCCCAATATCCTCCGCTTCGATCAGGTCGAGCGCGGCGAGCCGCCTGAGCGTGTCGTCGAGATCCGCTACCTGCTCCGGTATGAACTCCAGCTGGTAGGCCGGCAGGTTCTCGGCAACGACCCGTCCCTTGCGGTCGAATATGAGCCCGCGGATAGGCGCCACCGGTTCGATCCGCACCCGGTTGCCCTGGGCCTTTGCAGCGAAAAGTTCGTGATCGAAGACCTGCAGCTGCACAAGTCGCGCAATCACCACGCCGATCAGCAAGATGCCGATCACCACGGACAACACGATGCGCCGGACAAAAAGTCGGCGCTCGGAGTGAAGGTCCTTGATCGGCGACAGCAGCCTCATGAAGGCCCTGTAGATCGAGTTCGCTGTTCAGACAGGTCGCTAACCTCCCGCTCGGACACGATATCGGACTCCGGACAGGAACAGGAACAGAAACGGCCAGACGAAAGTGCCCGAAACCACCGGGGCCCAATAGTTGATCGACAAGGACGACACGCCGGCCACGCCGTTAACCCAGAACAACAGGAACTGATAGAGCGCCAGCAGGGCAAATACAGTTGCCGTTAACTGCGATAACGGGAAAACACGCATCAACAGGTGAAACCGCACGGTTATGAAGACGATGACGCACAGCGCCAGCGCGTGTTGACCCAGCAACGTGCCGTAGGAGACGTCGAGAACGAGACCGATGATCCACGCACTGCCGACGCTCCAGGTGCGCGGCAACTGCATGGCCCAGAAGATTGCGAGTAGTGTCAGCCAGTCCGGACGAAACGGCGCGAGCCAGTCCGGCAACGGCATGATAGACAACATCAGGCCAACGACCAGGGTGCCGATGACCGGCAGGCGCCGCGAAGCCCGTTCCCTATTCATCGTCCACCTCCGGGGAGGCCGCGTCGTCCATATCCGTTGCGGGCGGTGCGGACCAGATCAGCATGATCTCACGCACCTGGTCGAGGGCCGCTGCGGGCTTCGCGTTGACGTCGGCAAAAGGCTCCTGCGGGATTCGTGTCACCGTGTCGACAACGGCCACCGGGTAGCCGGCGGGAAAGGCACCGCCGAGGCCTGATGTGACCAGCAGGTCGCCGGCCCGTATATCGGCGTTGTTGGGGAGAAACGGCAGGTCGAGTCGATCGATCTCACCGGTGCCCACGGCGATCGTACGCAGGCCATTGCGATTGACCTCTACCGGCAGTGCGTGATCGGTATCGCTGATCAGCACAGCTTGCGACGTCATCAGCCCGGTCTTTATCACCTGGCCGACAACACCGTCGGCGCTGACGATCGCCTGGCCGTCGTAAACACCATCGCGACTGCCAATGTCGATCACGAGGTTGTGCTCATACGGGTTGGCATCGACAGCCATGATTTCCGCAACGCGGACTTCGTCGCGAACCTTGCTGCGTGCATCAAGCAGTGCACGCAAACGCGCATTCTCAGCTTCGAGCGCCGTCAGCCTTTGCAGCCGTGCGTTGGTCAGGAGACGTTCCGCCTTGAGCCTGCCTAGCTTACGTTCGAGGTCATTGCGGGACGTCGTCGACTCCCCGAGCCAGTCCCAGAAGCGAACCGGCGCGTCGACGATGAGCTGAATCGGGTACACCGCAACGCCGATACCGCTGCGCACGGCATCGAGGTGGTTCTCGCGATGATCGAAGTACATCACGAGGATGCTTATCAGGATAAGCACCAGCGCGCGCATCCCGAGCGCCGGAATCCTCGCTGGATTGCTTCTATTTCTCCGGGAATCGACCATCGTTTAGAGAAGGCCGGCCATCAGTCGACCCGGCCGTCGCTCACTCCAGGCCGAATACGGAGGGACCGTGTTCGTCCATCAGCTCAATAACACGGCCGCCGCCGCGTGCGACACAGGTCAGTGGATCGTCAGCTATGACAACAGGCAGACCGGTTTCCTCCATCAAGAGCTTGTCCAGATCGCGCAGCATGGCGCCACCGCCGGTCAGTACGATGCCGCGCTCTGCCACGTCGGCGCCGAGTTCCGGTGGTGTCTGCTCCAGCGCTTCCTTCACGGCGCCGACAATACCTTGCAGGGGTTCCTGCAGCGCCTCGAGAATTTCGTTGCTGTTTAGCGTAAAGCTGCGCGGCACGCCCTCGGACAAATTACGGCCCTTGACCGATATTTCCAGCACCTCCTGCCCGGGGAATGCGGAGCCGATCTCATGCTTGATGCGTTCAGCCGTCGCCTCGCCGATAAGAATGCCGTAGTTCCTGCGCACATAGTTGGTGATGGCTTCGTCGAAGCGATCGCCGCCAATTCGGACCGAAGCGGCGTACACGATGCCATTTAGTGATATCACGGCGACCTCGGAGGTGCCGCCGCCAATATCCAGGACCATCGAGCCGCGCGCCTCGTGGACAGGCATGCCCGCGCCGATCGCGGCCGCCATCGGCTCGTCAATAAGGAAGACCTTGCGGGCGCCAGCTCCTTCGGCAGACTCCCGGATCGCGCGGCGCTCGACCTGCGTAGAGCCGTACGGGACGCAAATCAGGACCCGTGGGCTGGGTCGGAAATAGCGAGACTGGTGTGCCTTGCGGATGAAATGCTGCAGCATCTTCTCGGTCACCGTGAAGTCCGCGATGACGCCGTCTTTCAATGGGCGAATGGCCGTAATATTGCCCGGCGTGCGGCCCAGCATGTTCTTGGCTTCCATGCCGACAGCCTCAACGACACGGCCACCCCTTCCGGAATCCTCGCGAATCGCCACAACGGACGGCTCGTCGAGAACGATGCCGTGGCCCCGTGAGTAAATTAGCGTGTTGGCTGTGCCAAGGTCGATGGACAGGTCATTGGAAAAATAACCCAGAATATTCTTGAACATGTCGGGGCGGAGTCTCGCAGCAGGATTAACGGGGTAATCTAACAATGCGCAGGACATTGCACAAGGCGCCGTGTATTATTGCGTGCCCGCCGAAAAGCGGCGGTTCTTGCAACCCTCAAATTCAACATCCAACGCCGGAAATGCCCCGTGTCCCTTAGCAAAGATCAAGTCAAGCGCATCGCGATGCTGGCGCGGCTCGAACTCACCGAAGCGGAGTACGCCGAGAGCGTCAAAAAGCTCAACAGTATCGTGGATTTCGTCGATCAGCTGTCGCAGGCGGATACGCGCGATGTTGTGCCGATGGCCCACCCGTTACATGCAACCCAGCGGCTGCGCGCCGACGAGGTTACTGAGACGGATGAGCGCGATGATTTCCAGAAGAACGCGGCTGCGGTTTCCGACGGCCTGTACCTTGTCCCCAAAGTGATCGAATGAGCGGCGACGGCGGACAATTGTACGCGCAGACGATGGCTGAACTTGCGGCCGGGCTCGAGCGGGGCGACTTTACGTCGGTCGAACTGACAGAGTCCCTGCTGGCACGTATCGGCGACGTGGATGCGAAGCTCAACGCCTTCATAACCGTCACCGCGGACGAAGCGCTGGCGGCGGCGGCCAATGCCGACAAGACAAGGGCTGCGGGTAAGGCGGGCGTGCTTAACGGTCTGCCGATCATCCACAAGGATATCTTTTGCACCCGCGGCGTCAAGACGACCTGCGGCTCCAGGATGCTCGACAATTTCATTGCGCCCTACGACGCTACGGTTGTTGCGAAACTTGCGGCGTCCGGCGCCGTCGTTCTCGGCAAGTCCAACATGGATGAGTTTGCGATGGGTTCGTCGAACGAAACGAGTTACTTCGGCCCAGTGCGCAATCCGTGGAACCTGGAATGTTCTCCGGGCGGTTCGTCCGGCGGCTCGTCCGCGGCGGTCGCTGCGCGCCTTGCGCCTGCCGCAACGGGCACAGACACGGGCGGGTCCATTCGCCAGCCGGCTGCGCTCACGGGCACGGTCGGTATCAAGCCTACTTACGGTCGCGTTTCCCGCTACGGCATGATCGCTTTCGCCTCCAGTCTCGATCAGGCTGGCGTCATAACGCGCACGGCTGAAGATGCAGCACGCTTGCTGGGCGTCATGGCGGGCTTCGACGAGCGCGATTCCACCTCGATCGACCATCCGGTCCCGGACTATCTCGGTGGCATCAATCAGTCCATCGAGGGTTTGCGTGTCGGCATCGTCCGCCAGCACTTCGACGATGGTCTCGATCAGAAGTGTGGCGAGCGCGTCAGAGAAGCGATTGCGGCGCTGGAGTCGCTGGGCGCGACCACCGTCGAAGTGGATATGCCGAATATCGATCTGTCGGTACCTACGTACTACGTCGTTGCACCGGCGGAATGTTCCTCGAATCTTTCCCGGTTTGACGGTGTGCGTTTCGGCCATCGCGCCGAGGACGCCGATGACCTGCTGGATCTCTATTGCCGCAGCCGTGGCGAAGGATTTGGCGACGAGGTAAAACGTCGCATCATGACCGGTACCTACGTGCTGTCGGCAGGTTACTACGATGCCTACTATCTGAAAGCACAGCAGGTGCGACACCTGATTGCCGACGATTTCAAGAAAGCGTTCGCTGATGTTGACGTAATTGCGGGCCCGACATCACCGACGCCGGCGTTCAGGCTGGGCGAAAAGATCGACGATCCGATCACCATGTATCTGAACGACATCTACACAATCGGCGCCAACCTTGCCGGCTTGCCGGGCATATCTATTCCCTGCGGCTTCGTCGACGACTTGCCGGTTGGCCTGCACCTGGTAGCCACGCATTTCGCGGAAGAGACGTTGCTGCGCTGCGCGCACCAGTACCAGCAGCACACTGACTGGCACAAGGCTTGTCCGGAGGAATTCAAGTGAGGGCCGGGTGGGAGGTCGTTATCGGTCTCGAGGTCCACGCTCAGCTCGCGACCCGCTCCAAGATTTTTTCCGGCGCATCGACAGCTTACGGTGCGGAGCCGAACACGCAGGCATGCCTCATCGATCTCGGCTATCCGGGTGTCTTGCCCGTGCTGAATAAAAAAGTGGTGCACATGGCCACAATGTTCGGGCTCGCGGTCAACGCAACGGTGGCGCCACGCTCCGTCTTTGCGCGCAAGAATTACTTCTACCCGGACCTGCCCAAGGGTTACCAGATCAGCCAGTTTGAGCTGCCGATCGTGGAGCATGGCGAGCTTCATGTCGTCGACGATGAGGGCAACGAGAAGCGCATCGGCATCACCCGCGCGCATCTGGAGGAGGACGCAGGCAAGTCTATTCACGAAGGACTCGATCGTTCCTCGGGCATTGACCTGAACCGTGCCGGCACGCCGCTACTCGAGATTGTCTCCGAACCTGAACTCAGTTCGGCGAAAGAAGCCGTGGCTTACATGCGTAAGATTCACACTATCGTTCGCTACCTGGGAATATCGGACGGCAACATGCAGGAAGGATCGTTTCGCTGCGACGCCAATGTGTCCGTGCGGCCGCAGGGTCAGGAAGCGTTGGGCACGCGCGCCGAGATCAAGAACCTGAACTCGTTTCGTTTCGTGGAACGCGCTATCAACTTCGAGATCGAGCGGCAGATCAATCTGATCGAAGACGGCGGCAAGATTGTGCAGGAAACGCGCCTTTATGATTCCGACAAAGATGAGACGCGGTCAATGCGCTCCAAGGAAGAATCGCATGACTACCGCTATTTCCCGGATCCGGATTTGTTGCCGGTCGAGATAAGCGCGGAATACATCGAGACTGTTCGGCAGCAGCTGCCGGAGCTGCCTGACGCGAAGCAGCATCGTTTCGTCGAGCAGTATGGCCTGAAGCCGGACGACGCGAGTTTGCTGACCGCATCACGCGCGATCGCGGACTTCTACGAGCTTGCGGCAGCCGCGACCGAGGCCAAGCCTCAGCTGGTGGCAAACTGGGTCATCGGTGATTTGTCCGGTGCACTAAATCGTGACGGCCTGGAGATTGCCGACAGCAAGGTGTCGGCAGCTGCGCTGGCTGGCATGCTTACGCGCATTCATGACAACACTATCTCCGGCAAAATTGCCAAGCAGGTTTTCGAGGCGATGTGGGACGGGGAAGGCGATGCCGACGCCGTCATCGAGTCAAAAGGCCTGAAGCAGATTACCGATAGTTCGGCTATCGAAGCTGCCGTGGATGCGGTAATTGCGGCAAATCCCGGCCAGGTCGCGGAATACAAAGGCGGAAAGGACAAGCTCATCGGTTTCTTCGTTGGCCAGGTCATGCAGGCCACTAAGGGCCAGGCCAACCCCGGACAGGTCAACCAGATCCTCAAAGACAAACTGCACGGCTAGTGTCCTGTTTGATTAATGCGCAGGATGTCAGAATCGCCCACTGCAGCAGAAACGAGGCGCATTCCGCAGCCACACGCTTTTTGCTACACGCTGACAGTATGCGAATTAATCAAACAGGACACTGGCATGTCGTCTGACACGGTCATTCCATTCGGTTTCGAGACGCTGCCGGTGCGCGGGGCGCTTATCCACTTGTCACGGTCCTGGCGGCGCATGCTTCGCGATCATGCTTACGGTGCCTTGATTACCGAAACGCTCGGCCATGCGGCGGCCGCAACCGGCCTGATCGCGCAAAGTCTGAAGTTCGATGGTGTTATTACTTTGCAGATCCAGAGTCGCGGTGATCTGCGCATGCTGGTGATGCAGAGCACGAACGACCTCGATCTGCGGGGTATGGCCTCAGCGAGCCCTGCAAGCCGTGCACAGAGTTTCGGCGACCTCATCGAGGAGGGGCACTGCGCGGTGACGGTGGATAACGGCCAGCGGCCGTATCAGGGCATCGTCGCAATCGAAGACGCATCGCTTGCGGCGAGCCTCGAGCACTATTTCTCGCGTTCCGTGCAGGTGCCGAGTCATATTGCGCTCGTCGCCAACGAAGAAGTCGCCGGCGGTGTATTGCTGCAACAGGTTCCGGGGCAACCTATCGACAGTGATGACTGGAACCGCCTGCACTTTCTGGCGGAGACGCTGAGCTGTCGCGATTTCGAGGGCAACGCCGGAATATCACTCATCGGCAGATTGTTCGCGGAGGATGATGTGCGCGTTTACAAACCGCGTGACGTGCGGTTTCACTGTAGCTGCTCGCAGGCCAGGACCGAAGATGTCCTGAAGATGCTTGGTGAGCAGGAGGCGCGCGAGACCCTGGCCGCCGAGGGTGTCATCGAGGTTACCTGCGAATATTGCGGTCGCGGAAGCACATTCGATGCGGTGGATGTCGAGCGCCTGTTTATTCCTAACGTCGTTCAGGGCCCCGACTCGGTTCAATAGTTCGTCCTGCGGGCGCGCTCGATTTTCCAGGAGCGGCCACCGGCCGCGACCCCCGGCAGCCTGCCGCTGCCTTTCGCACCCCAAAGGGCACGTAGCGCAGAATGGCGCGCTTCTACAATGCACTGATCCTGCTCCCGGCCAGCGAATGGCGCGCTCCTGAGATCCACCGATCCTGCTCCTGGCCGGCGAACGGCCTGGTTCTTGTAGGAGCGGCCACCGGCCGCGACCCCCCCCCGGCCGTCTGTCATTGCGCTTAGCGCCCCAAGGACACATAGCACCCCAAGGGCGCGTGGTGCCCCAAGGGAATGTGGCACCCCAAGGGTACGTAGCACCCCAAGGGCACGTTGCCCGCTGGCATTGTCCCCGAATGGAGAGGCGTACTCCTGCAATCTTCAATCCTGTCCGAATCCATGGCTGGTGGACGGCGAAATGCTGCGGTATACTCTCGCGCACTAAATATGCATTAATATTTATATCTTTATATGAAGCCGTCTACAGACAAACTGCTGCAGCAATTCAAGGCCCTCTCCGATCCCATCAAGGCGCGTATCGTGTCTCTGTGTGCGGCCGTCGAATGCAGCGTTTCCGAGCTCACGACCGTGACAGGCCAGAGTCAGCCGCGAATATCTCAGCATCTGAAACAGCTCTGTGATGTGCAGTTACTGCGACGCTTTCGCGATGGCCATTTCGTCTTTTACCGCGTGCCGATGAAAGGTGGCGACCCGATGCTGCGTCGTCGCCTGCTGGCGCTGCTGCCGGACGATGAACCGCAATTTGAGCAGGACAAGAAACGCCTGCGCGAGCTGCGGGCCCATGAGGATACTGACCCGGCGTCGGACGCCGATCGACGCTTGCACAGGGCGCTTGTCGAGTTGACCGTGTCCCAGCCTCTCGGTGACCTGCTGGACGTTGGCTGCGGCCAGGGCCGGCTCCTGAAACTGCTGGCATCCCGGGCACATCGTGTCGTCGGCGTCGATACTGACCCGGCCGCGCGACGGCTTGCACGAGCCGAGGTGCTGCTTGCCGGTTTGCCCAACTGCACGTTGCGGCAAGGCGACATGTTGCAGCTGCCGTTTCCCGACAGCGAGTTCGATACGATCATCCTGGACGATGTTCTGTCGGGCGCCAGGAACCCTGAAAAGGCGCTGGCTGAGGCGCAGCGTCTGCTTAAGGATGGCGGGCGCCTATTGCTGCTCGCTTCCGCGAGCAGCAATGACGTTGCCGATTTGCGGCAGAATTTCACGGACTGGGCAGCGGCGGCTGGCATGCGGCTGGCACGACCCCGTTCGATCCCCGAAAAAAACCCAGACTGGTTGCTCGCCGTGGCGACGCCAGCCGACCGCGCAGTTGCCGCGGCCTGATTCAGGCAAACGAGACTATGACTATCAACGCTGTGGAAAGGCCATCCGTGTCTTTCGAATTTTTCCCACCCAACACCGACGCGATGGAAGCGACGCTCTGGTCGTCTATCGAACGCCTGGCTGAACTCGACCCCGCGTTCGTGTCAGTGACCTACGGTGCCGATGGCTCGACGCGTGAGCGCACGCACGCGGCCGTGGAACGCATCATCAATGAAACCAGGCTGACGCCGGCGCCGCACCTGACCTGCGTTGGGGCGAGCCGCGGTGAGATAGACGATATCGCGCGTGAATACTGGGACATGGGCGTGCGCCATCTCGTCGCGTTGCGCGGCGACGCTCCGAAAGACTCCGACGGCTATGTCCCGCACCCGGACGGATACGCATACGCCAGCGACCTGGTTGCCGGTCTCCGGGACATTGCCGATTTTGATATCTCTGTCGCTGCCTACCCGGAGGTCCACCCCGAGGCGTCAAGCGCGGATTTCGATCTCGACAATCTGAAACGTAAGCTCGAAGCTGGCGCGTCGCGCGCGATCACGCAGTTCTTTTTCGACGCAGATGTGTTCCTGAAATTTCGCGATCGCTGCGCCACAGCCGGGATCGACTCGTCCATCGTGCCAGGCATCCTGCCGATTACGCGGTTCCCGCAGCTGGAACGCTTTGCTGATATGTGCGGTGCCAGCGTGCCGGACTGGCTGCGGCAACGGTTCGCGGGTCTCGACGATGACGAAGCAACCCGGCAAATGATTGCGGCGAGCGTCGCCATCGAGCAGGTACGGATGCTGGAAAAGGAAGGCATAGAAGACTTCCACTTCTACACCCTGAACCGCTCCGAGCTGACCTATGCGATCTGCCATGCGCTCGGCGTACGGCCGAAGCAAGTCGCGGCTTGAGGGCGGGGTGATGGAACGCAAACAACGCACAGAGTCCTTGATGCGCTCACTCGACGAGCGGATCCTGCTGCTCGACGGCGCCATGGGGACGATGATCCAGGGTTTCGGCCTCGGCGAGGACGACTACCGCGGCGAGCGTTTCGCGGACTTTGGCCGCGATCTGAAGGGCAACAACGACCTGCTATCGCTCACGCGGCCGGATGTGATTCGCGACATACATTCGCAGTTCCTGGAAGCCGGCGCCGATATCATCGAGACCAATACCTTCAATTCCAACGCCCCCTCGATGGCCGATTACGGCATGGAGTCGCTGGTCGTCGAATTAAATACCGCGTCGGCGCGCATAGCGCGCGAACTCGCGGACGCGTACGGCGAAAAAACCGGGGTGCCGCGGTACGTTGCCGGCGTGCTCGGGCCCACTAACCGGACCGCGTCGATCTCTCCCGACGTCAACGATCCTGGGTTCCGCAATATCAAGTTTGACGATCTTGCCGCTACCTATGAGACAGCGGCTGGCGCCCTCATAGAGGGCGGTGTCGATTTTCTTATGATCGAGACGATATTCGACACGCTAAACGCAAAGGCAGCTATCGTTGGCTTGAAGCGCAGCTTCCGCGCCAAGGGTGTCGAATTGCCGGTAATGATTTCCGGAACGATTACCGACGCATCCGGCCGCACTTTGTCGGGCCAGACGACCGAAGCGTTCTGGAACTCGGTCCGTCATATCAATCCCTTCATGATCGGCCTGAACTGTGCATTGGGCGCCAACGAGCTGCGACCCTATGTCGCGGAGCTGGCCCGGATTGCAGACACGCGCGTGAGCGCGCACCCCAATGCCGGATTGCCAAACGAGTTCGGCGAATACGATGAGACGCCGGAAGACATGGCTGCGGTTGTTGGCGAATTCGCCAGCAGCGGCCTCGTGAACCTGATCGGCGGCTGTTGCGGTACACGGCCCGAGCATATTCGGGCGCTCGGCGAAGCCGTGCGCGGCGGGTCACCACGCCACGTGCCCGAGGTTCCGGTCAATTGCCGGTTGTCCGGACTTGAGCCGTTTAACATCGGGCCGGACAACCTGTTCGTAAATGTTGGCGAGCGCTGCAACGTTACCGGGTCCGCAGTTTTTCGACGTCTTATCGAGGCCGATGACTATACGGCGGCGGTCGCCGTTGCGCGCCAACAGGTCGACAACGGCGCGCAAATAATCGACGTCAACATGGACGAGGGCATGCTCGATTCCGAGAACGCGATGGTGACGTTCCTCAATCTCATTGCCTCGGAACCGGACGTCGCCCGCCTGCCGATCATGATCGATTCGTCGAAGTGGTCAGTGATCGAAGCGGGCCTGAAGTGTGTGCAAGGCAAGGCCGTCGTTAATTCGATCAGCCTGAAGGAAGGCGAAGAAGCTTTCATTCGCCAGGCCGAGCTTTGCCGCGACTATGGCGCGGCCGTCATCGTCATGGCATTCGACGAACAGGGACAGGCGGATACCATCGAACGAAAAGTTGGTATCTGCCAACGTTCGTACGAGGTTCTTACGGCGCAGGTCGGTTTCGATCCTGCGGATATCATCTTTGACCCCAACATCTTCGCGGTCGCGACTGGTATCGAGGAACACGCGAGCTACGGTCTGGACTTTATCGAGGCTACGCGACAGATCAAAAAAATCTTGCCGCATGCACTCGTGAGCGGCGGCGTCAGCAACGTGTCGTTCTCGTTCCGTGGCAACAACATCGTGCGCGAAGCGATTCACTCGGTATTCCTGTATCACGCGATTCGCGCTGGCATGGACATGGGTATCGTCAATGCGGGGCAGCTCGCCATTTACGATGACCTGCCCGAGGATCTTCGCAAGGCGGTCGAAGACGTCATCCTGAATCGCGACCCCGAGGGCACCGACAAGCTGCTGGCCGTCGCCGAGAACTACAAAGGGCAGGCGAGCGGCACAGTCGCAAAAGGGCAGGACCTCACATGGCGAGAAAATAGCGTCGACAAGCGTCTTGAGCATGCGCTGGTCAACGGCATCGATGAATTTGTTATCGAAGACACCGAAGAGGCACGCGTGGAAACGAATCGACCACTGGATGTTATCGAAGGTCCGTTGATGGCGGGCATGAACGTCGTCGGCGACCTGTTTGGTGAGGGCAAGATGTTCCTGCCGCAGGTTGTGAAGTCCGCGCGCGTCATGAAGAAGGCGGTAGGTCACCTTGTCCCCTTCATCGAAGAGGAGAAGGGCGGCAAGATAACTTCAAATGGCAAGATCATCATGGCGACGGTGAAGGGCGATGTGCACGACATCGGCAAGAACATTGTCGGCGTGGTGTTGCAGTGCAACAACTTCGAGGTCGTCGATCTGGGCGTTATGGTTTCCTGCGACAAAATCCTGGACGCCGCGAAGCGTGAGAACGCCAATATTATTGGCCTATCCGGACTTATCACGCCATCGCTCGACGAGATGGTGCACGTCGCAGGCGAGATGCAACGACTCGGTTTTTCGCTGCCGTTGTTGATTGGTGGTGCTACCACCTCGCCCGCGCACACGTCAGTGAAGATCGAACCCGGATACGAAGGCCCGGTCATTTACGTGAAAGACGCGTCCCGAGCGGTTGGTGTGGCGCAGGCGCTGGTGGAGCCGGATACCTGCAAAGCGCTGGTCGAGAAAACGCGCCAGGACAATGCGCGCCGTCGCAAAGATCACTCGAACAAGAAACGGCTTGCGCCGCAGCTGTCGCTTAACCAGGCGCGCGAACGCAGACATGAGTGTGACTGGAGCATCTATACGCCGCCTATCCCTGAGTTTCACGGCAACCGGGTTTTCGACAATATCGATCTCGCAGTCCTGCGCGACTTCATCGACTGGATGCCATTCTTCAATGCGTGGGAGTTCCACGGCAAATACCCGCAAATTCTGAGCGACAAGATAGTCGGTGAAGCCACCACGTCACTGTTCAACGATGCCACGTCGATGCTCGACCGGATCATCGAGGAAAAATGGCTGCAGGCGCGCGCGGTCGTAGGGTTTTACCCGGCCAATGCGACGGAGCATGACGATGTGTTGGTCTATGCGGACGAGCAAAGAAACAACGTCGCGCAGAGGCTGGTCCATCTTCGGCAACAGCGCACTAAAGCGCAGGGGCATGCGCAGTCCTGCCTGGCCGACTTCATTGCTCCGGCTGATCGAGGGCTCGGTGACTACATCGGCGGTTTTGCAGTAACGGCCGGAATCGGCGTCGACGAGCACGTCGAGCGATTCGAAAAAGCGCACGACGACTACAGCTCGATCATTCTAAAAGCGCTGGCGGACCGCCTGGCCGAAGCGCTGGCCGAGTACATGCATCAGCGTACGCGCCGGGAGTTCTGGGGCTACGCCAGCGATGAAGCACTAACCAGCGAGGATCTGGTCGCCGAGAAGTATCGCGGCATTCGCCCGGCCCCTGGCTATCCCGCGTGCCCGGATCACACGGAGAAAGGCAAGCTCTGGCAGCTGCTGGATGTGGAGACGAACATCGGTCTGAGGCTTACCGAGTCCTACGCGATGTACCCGACAGCGGCGGTCAGCGGCTTCTACTTTGCACACCCGGACTCTCGCTACTTCGCGGTCGGCAAGATCGGTCGTGATCAGGTGGAGTCGTATGCCCGGCGCCAGGAAATCAGCATCGCGGATGCCGAGAAATGGTTGGGGCCAAACCTCGGATACGAACCGAGCGCGGCCAACGCCGCGGACGCCGCCTGAGCGCGTCCATCAGCACTAATAATTTAATGAACACCACCTACTAAAGGGTACGAGGATGCCTGACCTTTACTACGCTGCCGCCTGCCAGACGGATTTTCCCAGCCCGCTCGAGCGTGGCGAAATCGCGGCACGCACCCGCCGCATGTGCGCCATGGTCGAACAGACCATCGTCGGCTATGAGCCCTTTTTCGACGTGCGCTTGCTGGTGTTTCCGGAATTTGCGCACGCCGCGCCGGCTTACGACAACGTTGCGGCACTGCGTGAAAAGCTGGCCGTCGCCGTGCCCAACGAGCATACGGATGAATACGCAAAGCTGTGCCGGAAATATGGCTGTTTCATTCAGACAGGCAGTTTTCTCGAAGTCGATCCGGAATTCCCCGGAGCCGTGTTCAACACCACTGTATTGATTGGTCCGACCGGTGTTCTGTCGAAATACCGCAAAGTGAATACATGGATTCCCTGGGAAGTACACGCCAGTCCTCACGATTTCCCCGAATACCCCCTGGATCCGTTCCCGGTGGTCGATACGGAGCTGGGTAAACTGGCCGTTGCTATCTGCTATGACTGGCTGTTTCCCGAGACCATCCGGCAGCTAGCCTTTAATGGCGCCGAAGTGATCAATCGTGTTTCCGCCTATATGGATCCCTGGGGCGCGACGGCACCAATGGACTGGTGGACACTGATCAATCGTACGCGCGCTGTCGAAAACACGGCGTATGTGGTGGCGTCGAACCAGGGTGCGAGCATGGAGCATTACCCGCCGTTCAGCTGGCCCGGCGGCAGCATGGTCGTCAATTACGACGGCGTAATTCTGGCGCAGGCCGATCCTGGGCCGGGAGAGAAAGTAGTTGTGGCACCCATTGATATCTCTGCCTTGCGTGCGGAGCGCGAACGTCGCCAGGGGCACGATATGCGGGCACATTTCCGCAGTGAAATCCACGACTACGCGAGCCGATCGTACCTGCCGAGAGGCGATGCCAAATCGCTTAGCGTCGACAGCAACAAGCAGCGCATAAAAGCCGCGAAAGCAGGCACTTCGGGCTGAGTCAGAATCCCGACTGATAACGCGTGTTGTATTGCTCGTGCAGGCGATCGCGAAGCGCCGTGGGCTTGCCGGTGGAAGGCAGTGGACCGACGGTTGCACCATCGAGCGTGTATAGGTCCATGTCCTTGGCCCAGCCGTTGGTTTCCAGCACGAAGTAACGTCGAAAGCCGTCCGGTGCAGGTTGTGCGGCGTTGAATTCGAGATGTACTTCCTCTCCCGGACCGATAATCGCGACCGCGTCATCCGTGTTCGTAACGAGCTCATCGACCGAGCCGAGGCGCGTGTACAGGCCGGCCATGTAACGAGTGTCCCAGAACGGGCTCGACTCCGCATAGTCGTAGTGCGGCCGGAATTGTTCGAGGTTGCTGCGCTTGGCAAAGCCCGTCTTGCCGAGCGTTGCGGAGGCCACGGGCAGCAGCTGTTTCTTGTGATCCGGCAGCGCCTCGGCGAATGCTACGGCGATGCGATCCCAGTAAACCTGCATGTTGCTGCGCAGCCGCAGGCTGCTGGTACCTGGCGGTAACTCCGCCATCGGTAGTGACATGCGTCGCGGCATCCCCGCCGGGTAGCCGAACTGCTCCACCACTGTGTGCCATTTTCCGCCGGCAAAAGCCTGCAGCGTCGGAGCCTCATAAGCGGCACCGGCCTGCCAGGCGGCGAAATTAGTCTGTGAGTAGGGGTACTCGACCCAGCCGTCGATCACCAGGATCGGGGTGCTGTTTTCGCTGTCCAGCGGCTGTGCGAAATCGAGAGTCAGGATGTGCTCGGCCTGTAATCGGCCGATAAATCGCGTGTCAAGAGCACCGACCGGCGCCGCGACGCCGTCATTGTTCAGTACAGAGGCCAGAGCGTCCTCACCGCGGTCATTGACAGCACGCTGCGGCAACAGCTCCCGGCGATAGAAGTGGGCTTCACCGGTCGGTTCGGGCCCGGCAATACCCATGCGTTCGTCCAGCACCATCTGCCAACCCGGTGGCAGGTCGTAAATCGCAAGCCGCGCGGCATCGATATAGGCGTTTTCCTCCATCGGTTCGGCGATCTTGAGTTCATAGCGATCGTCTTTCGCTTGCAGCGCGCCGTCGGGCAGCAGAAAGTTCTCGCGTGGGCGGGGCGTCGTATACTCGCCCGGACCAACGGCATAACCCAGGCCGCCAACGCCGAGAAAGTCACTGACGAAGGCGTACTCCGTTCCATTCCATGCGAACAGCACCGGGCAACTCGACAGCTGCCGCTGTGTCTCGGAGATTCGCTGCAACTCGCCCGTCTCGACGTTGACTTCACTCTGAAATACGCCGTCGGACCAGTCGATTGCTATGAAACCCGCCCGCGGGTCGCCTTTCAGGCCAACTGCCAACGGTTGCAGGCTCTGGCCGGGCGCCGAATTGTTGCGGTAGGTTTGCAGCAGACTCCAGCGGGATCCGGCGCGCACCGCGAGTCGTGTGCCGATGCCCGAAGCGTTTGAGCGCATCGACTGGGCGTCGTCCTGCTTGCCGCGCAAGGATAAAGTCAAAAACGGATATCGGCCCGGCCCGGGCTTCCAGATGGTCAAGCCGGCGTTCGCCGTAGACAAAGCCAACATCGACGGACCTGATTTCGACAGGCCGATTAAGGGCAAGCTCGTGGCGAAACGCTCATCGGGCGGCGCGGCAGCGGAATACCGCGATTTCGCCGTATTGCCATTTGCGCTCAGGACCGTCCAGCCGCTGGCGGACGAGACGATCAGCTCGAGAGTGCCGTCGCCGTCGACATCAAACGCTGCAAGTTGTGCCTGCGACGCATCGCCCAGGACGTCCGGTTGCGCCAGAGTTTCGGGCTGGAATTGACCGCCAGCGTCGGCGTTCCAGCGCAGCAGTGCACCGCCGGTGTCGACGGTATAGAGCTCCACCATGCCGTCCGCGTCGATATCCTCCGCCAGCATTGCCAGGGCCGCGGTGTCGTTGAACGTCTCAAAGCCCGCCGCCGGCCGGTATGACCACAAGCGGTCGTTGGTATACACGTCATGCGGAGGCGTGCTGTTTATGACGAGCAGATCCGCGTCGCGATCATTGTCGATGTCGGCAGGTACGACCATGATCGATGCGTTACTGCTTCCGGTCAGCCCATAGTCCTTTGCCAACGGCCTGAAGGTGCCGTCGAGATTGTTGTTGAGCAGTTCGTTAGGCCCATCGCCGTTGACGAGGAACAGATCCAGGTCACCGTCGTGATCGGCGTCGAAGAATGCGCCATCGACCGTGTCGAGGTTTGCGCCGGAGGTTCCCGTCGTCGCTGTTACATCCTGCCAGGTGTCGGGCCGCGTCTGACGCCACAACTGGTTCTCGCCGCGCCGGCACAGGTAAACATCGACCAGGCCGTCGTTATCGTAGTCGCCCCAGAGTGCTGCGTTGACATTGCTCACCGAGGCGAGCGGGTGATTCGCGATCTCTGTGTACCCGCCGGCGGCCTGGCCCTGCAACACGAGGTTGCCAGCCGACGATTCACCGGGGTCGGCCGTCGCGTCGAAGCCGCCGGCAAGAAACAGGTCGGGCAAGCCGTCGTTCTGCATATCGACCGTCGTGATGCTCGGTGTGCGTTGTGCGGCGTGCGGGCGCCATCGCAGTGGGGCCGCGCTGCTAATCGACACCGGCTCTGGTTTTTCAAACAGTGCGCCCTCGGGAAGGGGCAGGCTCGATTCGGTCTCGAGGTCAACCGTCAGCGTGTCACCTTTCGGACCCATGCGCGTGTACCTGAACTCGGCGAGGTACGAGCGCGGGTTGTTTTCCAGCCGTTGGTAGTCGGCCGCGACTGCACGGGCCTCCTGCGGGCGCTTGAGGCGCTGCAGGGTTTGAAACGCGCCGTAATAGGCGCTCCGCAGATACGGATCAAGCTGCATGGCTCGCTGATACCAGGTGATCGCCTGCTGGTAATCCGACTGCTGCGCCAGGCACTGGGCCAGGTAGTAAGCGGCATGCGCGTCCTTCGCATCCGCGTCCGCAACGAACTCGAAGTGCTCTGCAGCTTCTTGCGGAAATCCAAGGTACAGCTGTACCAGTCCCGCAACATAGTGGGCGCGCAAATTCCCGGGATCGGCGCTCAAAACCTCGCGCGCCAACTGCAGCGTTTCCATCTCACCGCCAGCCTGCTGCAGGTTGAGCGTGGCGATCGCCTGGTTGATCTTGACGTCGTGCCAGTCGGGCCAATCGGAGGCAAGCTCGCTGAACACGGCCTGCGCGTTCGAGTATTCGAAGCGCCCCATCAAACCGACGCCGCGGTTGTTGGCCTCTATTGCCTGCGAGTCAGGCTGCGACGAAGTTGTGCCCGGGTCAGAGCAGCCTGAAACCAGCAGGACGAGCAGGATCAAAACGCCTGCGGAGATTCGGATATTCATAAGATAGTCGTTACACCCTCAGGGTTGTTGTGTGATTGCCAACTGCGAGTCTATAGGCACCGAATTGAGCACCTGGCGGCTGCCATCCGGCCAGAGTACTGCGACGTTGTCCACGCTGTCGGCGTTTCCGAGGCCGAATGTCACTACGGGCTCCACCTGTGAGAGATAGCTTCGCGACGGCTGCACCTGGCGGCGCTGCAATGTATCGCCAGCTCGCACTTCGACCCACGCGCCGATAGCGTCTCTGTTGACGTAGGTGCCAATAAGCTTGACGCGCAACCAATGATGCCCAAGTGCGAGATCGTTACGCAACAGCAGAGGCGGCCCGCCGTTCTGGGTAATTAAGACATCGAGGTCGCCATCGGCATCAATATCCGCGTAGGTGGCGCCGCGACCTACGAGGGGCGTGTCGAAGTCACCGCTGGCGCCCGCCGGTTGCACTTGGAAACTGGAGCGGCAATCGTCGCCGCAATTCCAGAACAATTGCGGCGCCTGGCGGAAATGCTGGCTGCTTTGCACTTTATTGATGTCTCGCTCCAGGTGACCATTGGCCTGCAGCAGATCGAGGCGACCGTCGAGATCGTAGTCGAAGAAAAACAAGCCGAATGTCAGTGCTAGACGCGACGCGGGACCGATGCCTTCCACGATCGCCTCGTCGGTTAGCGGCGGCCCGGCATCCCGGGTTACATACAGCGAGGTCATCTCGTTCGCAAAGTTGCCGACCGCGAATCCCAGTTCCGGGTCATTCCTGAAATAGGCGGCGTCTACACCCATCGCACCGGTGGCCTTGCCGTCGCGGTCAAAGGCGAGCCCGAGCGACGCGCCACGTTCTTCGAAGATCCCCTCGCCCAGGTTGTGGAAGAAAAAATTCTGCACCGTGTCGTTGGCGACGAGTACATCGAGCCAGCCGTCCCGGTCAATGTCCACCGGCACTATGGCCAGCGCCTTGCCCATAGCTTCGCCGGTTGATGGGTTATCGACCTGGATGCCACTGGCCGCGGAGATATCGTCGAAACGGCCAGCACCATCGTTGCGGTACAAGTAACTGTAGCTTCCCTGGTAGGCGTTGGGCGGTCCGTAGGCGCGGCCTATCCCGGTGAGCTGAAAATTGATGTTGAAATCGGTTTGCCTGGACCATTGCACATAGTTGGCGACAAACAAATCGAGATCGCCGTCGTTATCGATGTCGAGAAAGCTCGCGCTCGTGCTCCATGCATCCGCTGCGCCGCCAACCGCGGCGTCGTCGGTGGCGTCCCTGAATTGTCCGCCGTCGTTTCGAAACAGGCGATTGACGCCGTAGGCTGTAACGAAAATATCCGTGTCGCCGTCATTGTCATAGTCGCCCGCGGCGACGCCCATACCGTACATGGGGACTGCGAGACCCGCCGCCTGTGTCACGTCGGTGAATTGGCCCGAGCCGTCGTTCGCATACAGCTTCATCGTGGGGCGGGGCAGGCCTGCATCGACGTGTTCCGGCCAGAAATCGGAGTTGATCAGCAGCAGGTCCTGGTCACCGTCGTTATCGTAATCAAGAAACGCGGCGCCGCTACCCATCGTTTCCGGCAGCAGTTTGTCGCCGTAGGCCCCCGTAATATGTAAGAAGTCGATACCCGCTTTGCGGGTGATGTCGGTGAATCCAACGGCTGGAGCCTGCACTGCGCGACGCACAGTGACGGGCGATACCGGTGGTGTGTCGAGTTGCACCTCGTCTTCGCGCAGACTCCGGTTGATCAAGACTACGAGGGCGATCAACGACGCCAGGATTGCCGCGGTGACCAGGAAGCGCCTGAACGCAATGCCGATGACCTCATCGGTCGCGTCGCCGCGATCGTCGTTTTTCATGTGTATTGCCGTCCGTCAATGGCCGCTATACTACCGGTTGTCCGGCCGCGTATGGCACAAACGATGGTTATTCACCTGATAATGATAAACGACTTTGGACAATCCACAGGCATCTGACGCGCCGAGAGCTCGCAGAAAGTTCCGGCCGGTCATTGGGCCGCGTCTCAAGCCCTTGCTTGGCGTCGTGTTCCTGCTGTTCGGCCTGCTGTCGATCAACAGCCTGTACCTGGTCAGTATTACGATCGCAGAGGTCATCAGCGGCGAGCTGTTCCAGGACTATTTCTACCAGCTGATGTTTCTGCTGCATCTGCTCTTTGGTCTCATGATCGTGTTGCCCGCAATCGTGTTCGGCGCATTGCACATGCGCAACGCGTGGCCGCGGCCTAACTACCGCGCCGTGCGCGCCGGCGTGGCCCTGTACACGACCGTGCTGCTGTTGTTGGTAAGTGGAATTCTTCTCACCCGATTCGATTTCTTCTCGATCAGGGACCAGGGCGTTCGGAGCGTTCTGTATTGGATGCATGTCATTACGCCATTGGTCACGATAGGACTTTTTGTCCTGCACCGCCTCGCCGGAAAGACTATTCAGTTTCGGCCCGGCATCGCCTGGGGCGTGGCAGCCATAGCTCTGGTGGCTTTCACGCTGGTGCCGCAAATTGTGGATAATCGCGCGTCAGCGGGGAGCAGTTACGGGAGCCCGGGGGACGCGGCAGACGCGAGCCCGTTTTTTCCGGCGTTGGCCCGCACGCCGGATAACGCGTATTTGCCGGCCGCGTCGCTAATGATGGATGCGTATTGTCAGGAGTGCCACGCGGACGTGCATGAGAAGTGGCAGCACAGCGCGCATCGTTTTAGCTCATTCAACAATCCGGCTTACCGGTTTTCGGTCATGAAAACGAGGGAGGTCGGTATGTTGCGCGATGGCAATACGCACAGTTCTCGTCTCTGCGCCGGATGCCACGACCTGGTTCCCTTGTTCAGCGGTGCATTCGATGATCCTGAGTTCGGCGCCGAGGACGACCCCCTGGCCAGTGCAGGCATCACCTGCACGGGTTGTCATGCCATCACGAGCATCAACAGTCCGCGGGGCAATGCCGATTACACCATCGCCGAGCCGCAGCATTACCCGTTCACCTTCAACAGCAACGCGTCTCTGCAATGGGTCAATCAGCAGTTGATTAAGGCCAAGCCGGCATTTCACAAGAAATCGTTTCTCAAGCCTCTACACAAGGAGCCGGAATTTTGCGGCACCTGTCACAAGGTGCATCTGCCGCCGGAGCTGAACGACTACAAGTGGTTGCGTGGCCAGAACCACCAGGATGCCTACCATCTTTCCGGAGTATCCGGGCACGGTGCGAGCAGTTTCTATTACCCGCTCAGGGCCAAGCACAAATGCGCGGACTGCCACATGCCGCTGGAAGCGTCCGACGATTTCGGGGCGGCGTTTTTTGATCAATCGGGACTACTAAAAGTCCACAATCACCAGTTCGTTGGCGCCAACACCGCGCTGCCGCAGATGATGGGATCTCCACCGTGGGTCAATGAGGCCCACCAGGACTTTCTCGCCAACGCGCTGCGCATCGATATATTTGGCGTGAAATCGGGCGGCACCATCAACGGAGCTCTTATGGCGCCACTGCGCCCCGAGATACCGGTGCTCGAACCCGGCAAGCGCTACCTGCTCGAGACGGTCCTGCGTACGCTGACGCCCGGCCACCTGTTTACCCAGGGCACAGCCGATTCCAACGAAGTCTGGCTTGAGGTAACCGTGCGCAACGGCGATAAAGTCATCGGTCAGAGCGGCCACCGCGATGCTGACGGCAGCGTCGATCCGTGGTCGCATTTCGTGAATGTCTACATGCTCGATCGCGAGGGTAATCGCATCGACCGGCGCAACGCCGAAGACATCTTTACGCCGCTTTACAACAACCAGATTCCGCCTGGCGCCGCCGACGTCATTCACTACGCTTTCAAGGTGCCAGAGGATTCTGTCGGCGACATAACGGTCGAAGTCTTACTAAACTACCGCAAGTTCGACACGACCTACCTGCGGCATATTCGCGGTGACGACTTCACGCACAACGATTTGCCCGTTACGGTCATCGCCAGGGATGAAATCCGCTTTTCGGTCGATATTGCCTCAGAAACCGTTGCCGGTGACGACGTCGGCATCCGTGCCTGGGAACGCTGGAACGACTACGGCATTGGCTTATTGCGCAAAGGGCAGCGGGGCGAAATGCGCCAGGCCGAAGACGCTTTCCGCCAGGTGGAGCAGCTGGGACGCGCCGATGGACCCGTGAATCTCGCGCGCGTCTACCTCAGGGAAGGACGACTCGACGACGCAGCAGAAGCGCTGCGCCGGGCTGCGGCGTTCGATCCGCCGGCTTACCCTTGGCTGTTGTCGTTATTCACCGGCCGGGTCAACAAGCAAAACGGGCAGCTCGACGAGGCCATTGACAACTTCAGACATGTCCTCAACACCGATTTCGAGATGGCGAGAGAGCGCGAGTTCGATTTCGGACAGGACTTTCGCGTAATCAACGAGCTGGCGCAGACCCTGTTCGAACGCGCCAAGCAAGAGCGCGGCGTCGGACGGCTCGAAGACCGCAACCGTTTACTTCGCGAAGCACAGGATTGGTTTCAGAAGACGCTGCGCTTCGATCCGGAGAACGTCAGCGCACACTATAATCTTGGCCTTATTCTTACGCTGCTGGGCGATGAGGAGCAGGCGCTCGAGCATCGGCGCTTACATGAGTATTATCGCAGCGACGACAACGCCGGTGACCGCGCCATTACTTTGCACAGGAGCGCAAACCCGGCCGCGGATCACGCGGCGGAGGCGGTGGTAATCTACGATCTGCAACGTGTCGTAACCGGAAACTGACGTCTTGAATCGCTTATACATTCAGGTCGTGAAATGGACGGTATTCGTGGCCCTGATCGCTTCGTCGCTTAGTGCCTGCAACGCCCGCAAGGATGCGCCGACTGAATCGGCGGCACCGACCGGATTTTCAGATATCAGTGAGGCGGTAAACCTGTCATTCGTTCACGATGCCGGCCTCGACGGCACGTCATTCATGCCTGAAATCATCGGTGCGGGCGTTGCGCTTTTCGACCATGACGGCGATGGCGACCTTGATATCTACCTTGTCGATGGCGGCGCACACAGCGGCGTTGTCAGCGAAAAAACAAACCGCCTGTTCAGCCAGGAGGCTGACGGGCGCTTCATTGACCGTACCGCTGAGTCCGGCCTCGGCGATACGGGTTACGGTATGGGCACCGCGCTGGGTGACATTGACAACGACGGTGACCTGGACCTGTTCGTAAGCAACTACGGCGCCGACGTTCTCTACCGTAACGACGGCAAAGGACGTTTCAGCGACATTACGCCGTTGTCCAGCATTAGCGGAGACGCGTGGTCGACCTCGGCCTGTTTTCTCGACTACGACGATGATGGCTGGCTGGACCTGTACGTGGCCGGCTATGTCCACGACCGTCCAGCGAAGGCGTGCACGGACAGCGCAGGCAGAAAAGAGTACTGCGGACCGATGACCTATCGCGGCGTGGCCGACAGGCTCTGGCATAACGAAGGTGACGGCCGTTTCAGCGATGCTGGAGAGAGCAGCGGCATTGCGCGCGGCGCCGGTAAGAGTCTCGGCGTCGTCAGCGCGGACTTCAACGCCGATGGCCGCGTCGACATCTTCGTTGCCAATGACGGCGAGGCCAACAACCTCTGGATTAACAAAGGTGCCGGTCAGTTCGAAGACCAGGCGTTGATGATGGGCGTGGCATACAACAGTTTCGGCAAGCCCGAGGCAAGCATGGGCGTCGCGCTCGGCGACCTCAATGCCGACCGTCATCTCGATCTATACGTCACGCACCTGACTCGCGAAACGAACACGCTTTACACGGGCGCCGACGGCGGCCTGCAGGATAGTACCGGGTTGACCGGCAGCGGTGCCGAGAGCATGCCCTACACCGGTTTTGGCACGGCTTTCCTCGACGCCGACAATGATGGCGACCTCGACCTGGCCGTGGCCAATGGCCGGGTTACTCGCAATGACAATGGTGCTGCCGGCAGTCTGGACGACGCCTACGGCGAGTCCAATCTCGTTTACTTTAACGCTGGCGACGGGCGATTGCAGAATGCTTGCGCCAAGGCGGGAGATTTCTGCAAGAAATCCTATGTCAGCCGCGGGCTGGTAACGGGTGACATTGACGGCGACGGTGACCTGGACATGGTTGTAAGTAACGGCCACGGTCCTGCGAGACTGTTTCGAAACGACCTGGCGGACAGTCGGAACTGGCTTATGATCCGCGCTATCGACCCGAGGTTTAATAGAGGCGCGATCGGGGCAACAGTCGAGGTGATTGCGGGCGGTCTTCAAATGATTCGTCCCGTGACGAGCTGTTACAGTTACCTGTCTGCGTCTGCTGCAATAACGCACTTCGGATTGGGTGCGACGGACGAGGTCGATGAGATTCGCATCACCTGGCCGGATGGCCTTACCGAATCCTTCCCAGGCGTTGCAGCCAACCAGAGCATCACTTTGCAACGCGGCTCAGGAGCGCCGGCACAATGAAAGTAGCCACCAATAAAAGTGCCACCTGGCTCGCTGTTGCGGCCGCCGTGATAGTGCTCGCAGCAATAACGTACTACCTGCTTGAGGCGCGTGGTCCCGAGATTCCACAGCTTGACTTGTCGACGATGGAACCAAAGGTTGCCGAGCGCATTGGCGAGTACCGCGCGGCCGTCGAGTCGGCGCCGGACAGCGCGAAGGCGTGGGCGCGCCTCGCCCAGGGTTTTCACGCGCACGACCTGTTTACCCAGGCGATCGAGGGTTACGACAAAGCGATGCAGCTTGCGCCGGAAGACTGGCGCTGGCCTTATCTCGCGGCCCTGGCGACCGCAGAGTCCGATCCACAAGCCTCGTTGCCATTGTTTCGACACGCGATCGAACTGAAGCCGACAGGCGCGGCGATTCACATCAACCATGGCGACATACTTATTCGTCTTGGCGAGCATGCCGAGGCCGAACAAGCATACAAGCAGGCCCTAAGCGCCGACCCCGAATCGTCACACGCACTCTATGGTCTCGCCCAGTTGGCGCTGGTCTCGGGCGATACCGAACAGGCGGTAACGTTGTTGGAACGTGCGAAAAAGATTTCGCCACGCCACGGCGAGATCTACAGCCTGCTGGCCCAGGCCTACCAGCGCATAGGCGACGATGATGCCGCACGTCGCGAATCGTTGCGGGCCAAAGCCTGGCCCGATAAGACGCGAGCGCCCGACCCTGTGGCGCAAGCGATGGAGTCGCGGGCAGTCGATTCACAGTCGATTGCGCTCGCGGGTGTCGGCCTCGCGAAACGAGGGAAGTACTCGGAAGCCGAAGCGAAGTTTCGAGAGGTGCTCGACATCAGGCCCGGCAACGCGCGTGACTACGCTAACCTCGGCGGGGCACTCGCGGGCCAGGGAAAAACGGAAGAAGCGCGGGTGGCGTACGGTCGGGGGCTCGCGATCGATCCGACTGACATCGATACGCTGAATAATCTCGGTTTCACGCTGATGCAGCTGCTGCAATTTGATGATGCCGAAAAAAAGCTGCGAAAAGCGCTGGAGATCGATCCGAGTTTCGCGCCCGCGCTCGGCAATCTCGGCCTGATTGCAGAGCAACGACAGGAGTCCGCACAGGCGATCGATTACTTCGAGAAGGCACTGGCGCTGAATCCCGGATTGCTATTTGCTCGAAATGCATTGGCAACCCAGCTCGTCCGGGCCGGCGATACCGCGACCGCGATCGAGCAGTGGCGCGGAGTGCTTGAGATCGATCCGAACGAATTGGCGGCAATTTACAATATTGCGCTGACGCAGTCGGGACGCGGCGAACATGCCGAGGCGATCACTTACCTGCGCCGCGGCCTCGAGATAGCGCCTAACAGTTCACGCCTGGTTGCCGCGCTGGCCTGGGAACTCGCGACATCGCCCGAAGACGAGCTGCGCAATGGCGCCAAGGCAATGCAACTGGCGCAGCGTGTTTACACGGCGTTCCCGAACCAGCCGCAAATAATCGATGTCATGGCCGCCGCGCTGGCCGAAACCGGCGACTTCGACAATGCGATCAAGCTGATGGAACCCCTCGTGGCGTTAGGCCGTGCCGAGGCACGGCCGTACGCCGCGCGGTTAAAGGCGTATCGCAAGCAAAAGCCATGGCGGCAGGTGCGAGCCGCCGCCGTCAAGGTCCCGGCAAAGGCACCGGAGCAATAGCGCCCTCGACGAGGCGGTAATAGCGTCCGCCAGCGAGGTTTTCGAAAACGTCTTCGCCGCCGCCGGGCCAGCGCACGGCGACGCGTGTGGCAGTGTCGGACTTACCCAAACCGAAGTGCAGGCGCGGATCACTGCTGGTCTGATAACTCGAACCGGCCTTTTTCTCTTCGACGATCCGGCGTTGATCCACGTCGACGGTCACCTTCGCGCCGATGGCATCCCGGTTACTTTTTTTAGCCTGCAGGTCAAAGCCGATCCAGTTCCCGCTACTTTGCCAATCGTTGCGGTACAGGCTTACCGATTCGTTGTTCCTGGTGACCACTACGTCCAGGCGCCCGTCATTGTCGAAGTCGAATGTCATCGTGCCCCTGCCGACACCCGGTTTGGCAATGTCGCCGGACGGATCCGCATCAACCAGCGCGAAACGACCGCTACCGTCGTTGAGGAAAAGTTGTGAAGGCTGGCGGAACGTCTGCGAGTCGTCGGTCAATTCGATGTTGTCGATGACGTGCCCGTTGGTGACGAACAAGTCCAGATCACTGTCATTGTCGATGTCGAGGAAATCCACGCCGAAACCGACCTGCGTCAGCGAGCCTTCGTACAGGCCGGCGGTGCGGGTGCCGTAGTCGAAAAAGTCCTCGCCGCCGAGATACAGCGAATTGGTTTCTGCACTCAGGTTGGTGACGATAAGGTCGAGCCAACCGTCGCCGTTGACATCACCGGCATCCGTTCCCATGCCAGCCTCGGTCATGCCATCGTCGTTGTGGCTCGTGCCCGTGAACAGACCGACTTCCTCGAACTGGCCGTCGCCAAGATTGCGGTACAGATAATTTGGCGTCGAATCGTTGGCTACGTAAAGATCCGCGTCGCCATCGTTGTCGAGGTCCGAGGCGACCACGCCCAGGCCTTTGCCATGTCCGGAGGTGTCGAGCAGGCCGGACGCCGCGGTCGCGTTCGTAAAGCCTCCCTGGCCATCGCCTCGATAGAATAAATCGGCCTGCATCTCGTACACGTCCGGATGGCAATACGACCAGATGCCCTCGCTCGGCGAGCCGCAGTCGATGTGTTGCTCGACAGTGAATTGCAGGTAATTCGCGACATAGAGATCGAGGTTGCCGTCGCCGTCGGCATCGAAGAACGCGGCGCTTGAACCCCAGGACTGATCGTCGATGCCGCCTTCCGTGCTGACATCGGTGAAGGTACCGTCGCCGTTGTTGCGGTAGAGCACGTCGCGGCTAAAGTTGACGACATAGAGGTCCGCGTCACCGTCATTGTCATAGTCGGCGGCCACTGCGCCCATGCCGTAGCCCGTGTCACCCACGAGGGCTGTTTGCGTAACATCTGCGAACGAACCGTCTCCGCGGTTTCGGTACAGCCGGTTGCTGCCTGCCGAAACCTCGACATCGGATCCGGGCAGTTGTCCCGATTGCACCAGGTAAAGATCCATCCAGCCATCATTGTCGTAGTCGAGTACGCTGCCGCCCGCACCCATGATCTCGGGCAGGTATTTTCGCGAGCTGGCGCCATTGATATGAACGAAATCTAGTCCTGCCGCTGTTGCAACGTCGTGAAAATATACTGTCTTGTCGATGTTCGAATTGTCCGGAGCGGCCGAATTGTCGCTATCCTTCGAGCCCGAACAGGCCGCGGCGCCGAGCAGCGCGGCAACGCATGCGACTAATATCTTTGTTCTTAAACAGGCGATGACGCTACTCTCCAATCATGGCTGCGAAACGCTCGGCACGCTGTGCATTGTTCTCGTCCCCGAGGCCCCGGTACGCCGTAGCGAGCGTTCGATAGACGCGCGCATCGCGCGGCGCTAGTACGCGCGCGGTAAGCAACGCGCCAAGAGCGTCCTGCGTGCGACCCGCGCGCAGGAACAGTGTTGCCAGGTGCAATCGGCCATCGATATTGTCAGGGTTCTTGCGCACGGCTTGTTCATTGAAATCGATTTCGTCGCGCAGCTTGCTCATCGCGCGAAATTTCTCCTGCACTTTTTCTGCCGCTTCATATTTGGCCGACTGGATCAACACCCGCGACAGATTATGTAAAGCGCCAACGTGGCCCGGCACTCGCTCTACGACTGTGTAGAGAATTTTCTCCGATTCACTCAACTTGCCGGCATGACGATAAGCGGCGCCGAGTTTGTAAAGCGTATCCAGGTTATTCGGATTCAATGTCCGCGCCCGCTCGAGAAACCCGATGCCGTCGTCGCCACGCCCCTGGTCAATCAAGAGGCCACCCAGCCGATACAGCGCGTCGTTGTGCTCAGGATTTTCCCGGATGCAGGCGCGCAGGCTGGTCTCAGCCGCGTCCAGGTCGCCTGTATTCAAGGCCGTCATCGCGTACGCATGATAGTAGTCTGGTCGCGGATCAAGCTTGATTGCCTGTTGCAAAGTCTCGCCGGCAGCGACGTTTTTACTCTGTTCCAGCTGGCTTTTGGCCAGAACCATGAGCCAGTGATCCTCCACGGGGCGGGCCTTGACGGCGCGACGAAGATGCTGCTCGGCTTCCTCGAAGCGGAAGGTCTCTATCAACAGGAATCCGAGCAGGTAATCCGCTTCGGCATCGTGTTCCCGCGCGAGCATGTCGCGGAGCATAGGTTCGGCGCGCGCGTAATCTTGTCGCTGCAGCAACTCGAAAACCTGGGAATAGTCCGCAGCCGGCGCGTTCGGCGACAGCAAAAAACTGACCCCGAAAAAAACGAAAAACAACCGATACTTGCGGATGGACAACGTCATCAACGCAGTCTATCGCACAATAAAGAATCAGGCGTAATAGGTTTTGCGGGCCGCCATTTAATGCAGAATTGAATTATGCGTCTTAAGTGACTGATAAAATTTGCGGCAGCCGAAAGGATAAGAATTTTTCGACTGCGCCTGAAAAAAACATTACTGGCGAAACTAGTCGGCTTGTACTATAAAGATACGCATACGCGTTAGTACGTATGAAAGTCCCGATTGTATGCAGAATCAATAATATTGCTTCGGGGCCAATTTAAGTTGGGGAATGTCATCATCGATATTGTGTCGAATACGAATCTTTTACCTCGGGTTTCATCCCGAAGGAACCTTTCGACCCCTACGCTATTGCCTGGCATCTCTGGCCGGCAAATCACCTGAAAGCTAAAGCTACCGTTTTGAAACCCCTTAGGGAGATTGGTATGAACTGGAAGAAAAGCAGCTATTTGTTTGCCGCTGCGTCGTTCCTGATCCTGGCAGCACAGGTCAATGCGACCTCGATGCTCCACATGGATCTAGGGGAATTGACGACGCGTGCGGACAAGATTTTCCGCGGCACCGTGATTCACGTTAGCGAAAGCACCGTCGAAGTTGGCGGCGGCGACTTGCCGATTGTCACGTATCGATTGAGAGTCGAAGAACTCTTCAAGGGTGAAGCGACTCAGGTCAAAGGCGACAAGTCGGTTGTCGAGATCCGCATGGTTGGCAGCCTTGTCCATTCGAAGCCTGATGCCAGCGGCATTGTCAAATTGTCCGGTTTCCGCGACGTACCCAAACTCAAAGAGGGTGGCGATTACGTTTTGTTTACCACGGCCGAGAGTTCAATCGGGCTTTCCGTAACGGTTGGTCTAGGTCAGGGCGCATTCAGAGTCTCCGAGATCGATGGCGACCGCGGCGAATACCAGGCGGTCAACGAGTTTAACAACGCGGGTCTGGGTCTCAACGGCGCCGGTCCGGTTGCATACGTAGAGCTAAGCGCGCAAATCCACTCGCTGCTGGGCCAATAGGAGAGCATGATGAAAAATTCAAACAAACGAGCTTTCCTGTCCATACCCGCGCTGGTTCTGGGACTTTCGCTACTTCCAATAACGCCAGTTCAGGCTGCCGATGCCTTGGCGATCTGCCAGCCGGGCGTTCCGTTCGCTTATCCAGGTGGTGGTTCTGCCATACCGTGGAACCCTGACCTAGGGGGTCTTGGCACCCTGACGAGCGCGCAGGCGGTACAAGCAGTTAATGATGCCTTTGACAAGTGGGAAGACCTTCCCCAATCCACGGCGGCCTACTCAAACAATGGCTTCATGGCGGTCGACATCGACATCAGCAATTACGTTCCAGTTCTAAACCCGGTCGCAGCGGATGGATTGAGCCCAATCGTTTTTGACGAGGATGGTTCGATCTTCGCTGCACTGTTTGGCGCTGGCAGCGGCATTTTAGGCTTCGCCGGCCCGGACTTCGGTAACACCCTAACTTGTGAGTTGCTCGAAGGTAGTTCCTTTCTCAACGGACCGGCTTTCGCCGACGCGGTCGCGGCCGAGGACATCATGGTTCACGAGTTCGGACACTACTCAAACCTGGGCCACGTTGAGCTTAACGGCCAGCTGATCGGTTTCTCCGAGGGCGGCGACACGAGCGGCCCGACGCCGGATAGCACCACCTTCGGGTCGCCGAGCAGTTTTGTCGGCACCGAGGTGATCGAGACGATGTACCCGTTCTACTTCAGCGCACCTTTCCCCGGCGTCGGTACGCGCACCCCGCACGCCGATGACATCGCATCGATTGCGACTATCTATCCCGACCCGAGTTTTGCAGGGTCAACTGGCAGTATCTCGGGCACGATCTACATTGGCGACACGGCAGCACGGCTCAGCGGTGTGAATGTTATTGCCCGTCGGCTTAATGCCGGCGGCACTGCAGGTGACGGCGACCTCTCCTTCACTGACGCGGTATCGACGTTTTCGGGCGCTTACACGGATAACACGGATCAAGGTGATCCAAACGTCGGCGTATACAGCCTCAATAATCTGACGCCGGGGGCCACTTACGCTGTCTTCGTCGACACAGTGACTGCTGCCCCAGGACGATTCAGCAACCCGATCGCGGCGCCGCTGCCAGGCCCGGAAGACTATTGGGACAGTGCCGAGGCCGGCACGGAACCACCCGACGATCCGCTTGTCTTTACCGGCATCACCGTTGCTGCGGGCAGCGCCATCACGGGCGTCGATATCCGCATTAACCAACCCGGCGAAGGAGATCCACTGCCGGTCGGCGACGATGGGTCTGTACAGGTGGCCTTGCCATTCACGTACGAAATTTGCGGCCAGGACTTCAATGACGTCTATGTTAACGCCAATGGCAACATCACATTTGGGGCAGGCGATACCGATTTCAGCGAGTCCCCCCAGGAAATGCTCGATGGTCCGCCACGAATTGCCGGACTTTGGGACGATCTGAACCCGACGGCGGGCGGCTCGGTTTACTACACGACGACCAACAATACGTTCACTGTTACCTATGAAGACGTCCCTGAGTGGCAAGCAACAGGTTCTAACACCTTCTCGATCGAACTCAAGAAGGGTGCTAGCCAGGCAACGGTTGACTACGGCGACGTAGGCATAGTGGATGGCCTTGCCGGTGTTAGCTGCGGCCTTGCCCAGACGGGCGGAGTCGAGCAGGAATCAACGCTGAAAGTCTCGAAGAAGCGGACAACCAAGAACTTCAACAACAATACCGCGATCTACGAGGACTTCATCGACGGTGATAACGACCTCGCGAACTACAGCGTGAAGTACAACACGACCAAGCACGAGCTTCCCGATGTCTTCGAGAACAACAATTCGCTCGGTACGGCCGCAGCCATTACGGCTCCGTTCAACACCGCGCCGAACTCGATGTTCACGGAAATCTCGCCCGCGGCGGCTGATATCGACTTCTTCAGCTTCGAAGCTGAAGCGGGTCAGTACATCATTGCCGAGACCACGCGCGGTCAGTTGGACACAGTACTTGGGCTTTATTACGAGGACACCTTGATTGCGTTCAACGACGATTCTACTGGCCTGCTTTCACGTATCGAAGGAACGCTGCCGGTGGACGGCACCTACACAATCGCGGTGACGTTCTGCTGCGACTACGACTTCGATGGCGTTGACCCGGGTCAGGGAGGGGCGCTCGACGAGGGTCGCTACGTGCTCGACCTGCAGGTACTCGATGGCATTCCGTTGACGCTGGGCGACGATACGTCTGTAAACCTGTCCGGCTTCGGATTCGGTTTCCCGTATGACGGCACCACCTACACCGATGTGTTCATCAACTCCAACGGCAACATCACGTTTGGTGCGCCGAACTTTGACTTCAGCCCCAGCGTGGGCGAGTTCGAGTTGGGAGCACCTATGGTGGCGCCACTGTGGGAGGACCTGGACGCGACCGGTGCTGTGGTACTTGCCAAGACGGACTTCGCGAACTATCTGACGATCACGTTCGCCGATGTGCCGGAGTTCGCTGGCGTCGGCGCCAACAACTTCTCGGTGACGTTGCATTCTGACGGCCAGGTGGACTATGACTATGGTTCGGTGACAGCAACGACACCATTGGTTGGTGCTGCCGAAGGCGGCGGCGAAGCATCGGCGGCGACGGACATGAGTGTCACGGGTGGTGGCGACATCAGCGATTCGCCGGTGGAGGACTTCGTCTCAACCGGTGGATATGATCTGGGCAATCCGGACGCCCTGACTTTTACGCCATAGGCTCCTGGTCGAGTAGGATTGAGGGGCGGCGGACGCAAGTCCACCGCCCTTTTTTTATTCCTTCAGAGCCTCTCTAACGTGTCAACGAACGATACGAAGTTTCCCTCAAACGACACTGCGTCTCCGTCGGTATCGCCAATCGCAACAACGTAGAGTGCTTCTGGCGCGACGGTGTCATCGAGCAGAGCGGTTCCGACAAAGCTGTCGCCATTCATTGCGGTGTCTGCCCCCGTGCAGTTGCTGTACACGAATTCAAGATCATAGGCGTTGAACGCGCTGTCGATGATGCTGACCTGGCCGTTAACGACACAGTCCGTGTCGGGATCCTGGCTGAATACCGTGCCGTCGCCTGCGATATTGAGGACGGCTTTCGGCGCCTGGTAATTTCCGGCGATCGCTGCCAGCGACGAATCGCTTTCATATACATCTGAATAACTGAGAGACGCTACGATGTCAGTGTGCAACACCCCTGCCGTGCTGCAGTTGGCCGCAATCTCGATGGTCTGACGTTCGCTGAGGGTGCCGGAGAGCGAGCAAGTAGCGCTCGTTGCTCCATCCGCGAACGTCGAGCCGGGTTGCGTAACGAAGATGAAATTGCTCTCAACGTCGCTGGCGCCACCAACAACCAGCATGCCTGAACCCTGGCTTAGGTCGCCATCGACAAAATGAAATCTGCGACCACCTGGAAAAGAAAAAATATCTTTAGAAATTTCA
>RCNG010000024.1_pt1 | contig 52084 bp, 37 predicted proteins | sample 2041371 | NCBI WGS metagenome assembly RCNG01 (sample SAMN09708227, study PRJNA481090) | Marine sediment metagenome, whole genome shotgun sequencing project. | biome: marine sediment; feature: ocean; material: sediment; isolation source: Sewage treatment plant 1 marine sediment (STP1) ... | reverse complement strand
TCCGTCTGGATGAGGGTGTCTGGTCCACAAACCCCTGTCGCGATCAGCATCACGGTATAGGTTCCCGCACTGGTGTAGGTGTGACTGGGGTTCTGAGCGGTGTCCGTCCCGCCATCACCGAAGTCCCAGGACCAGGAAGTCGGGGAGCCGGTGGATTGATCGGTGAAATCGATGGCGACCGGCATGACGCCGGTAACCGCGGACGTGCTGAAGTCGGCCACCACGTCCGGAGTCACGCTGACATAGGCCGTCTGGGTCAGTGTGTCGGAACCACCAGGACCGGTGGCGGTCAGCTGGACGTCGTAACTTCCGGACGCTGCATAGGTGTGGGTCGGATTCTGCGCGGTGCTCGTGGCCCCGTCACCGAAGTCCCAATCCCAGGACGTGACGTCACCGGTGGTGGCGTCGGTGAAGGTCACTTCGAGAGGTCCGCAGCCGCTGAGCGGATCGCCGGAGAAGGCGGCGGCCGGGGGCAGCGAAGAGGTGACGTCTATGTAATCGACCCTGGTCAGGGTATCGGGGGCGCAACCGCCGGTGGCGATCAGGGTCACCGTGTAGGTGCCCGGATTGATATACATGTGAGTCGGATACTGGGCCGTGCTGGTGGCGCCGTCGCCGAAGTCCCAGACCCGTCCCGTGGCGTTGGTGGACTGATCGATGAAGGTCACTGTATAAGGCGCCGGACCCGAGGTTCCCGAGGACATGAACGCCGCCACGGTTGGCACGCCGACCGTGATGTAATCGTTGATGGTCCTGGTGTCGGTTCCTTCCGGGCCGGTGGCGATCAGCCTCACGGTGTAGGTACCGGGAACCGTGTAGACATGGGTCGGGTTCTGGGCGGAGCTCGAGCCGCCGTCACCAAAGATCCAGTTCCACCCGGTGACGTCACCGGTGGTCAGGTCAGTGAAGTTGACCGTCATGGGCGCGCAGCCGTCGGTGATGTCCGCAGCGAAATCCGCGATGGGAGGCAGGACCACCGGCGTGCCAAGAGCGGCCGCCGCATCCACCATCCCGTAGCCGCTGTAACGATCCCAACCTGCGCCGGACTCCACGTTGACGATATCGATGGCGGTGTTGGTCAGCTGAGCCCGAATCTGGCTCGGCCCCCAGGTCGGATTGAGCGACTTGATCAGGGCGCTGACGCCCGCCGCATAGGGCGTGGCGCAGGAGGTGCCGTTGAAGAAATTGCTGTAGTCGCCTCCGGCGTAGCCGTCGGATCCCTGGATGTCCGTGGTCGGCAGGATGGTCGGGGCCAGGACGTCCACCGCGTAGCGCGAATCCTGGCTGGTGCTGCCGTAGTTGGAGCCCCACCAGTACTCGTCGTCGCAGGTGTAGCCGTTGGGGTCGGTATTGATCCCCGGGTTCACCTCGTCGGGATCGCTGCTGCTGCGCTTGCGGTCGCCACAGGGCGAAGCTGCACCCACGGCGATCACGTTGGTGTTGACGGCGGGATAGCTGATGGAAGAAGCGTTTTCGTTGCCCGTGGCCGCCAGTAGGGTCACGCCCGCGTTGTAGGCGTAGGCCAGGGCCGCGTCGGTGGCCGCGTGGGAAGTCGTGGCCGCGCCGAAGCTCATGCTGGCCACGTCGGCACCGTTGTCGGCCGCGTGGTAGAGGGCGTCGGCGATATAGGAAAAGTAGAGCGAGCCGCCGGTGTCGGAAACCTTCAGCGGCATGATGGTGCAACCTCCGGCAATACCGGTCGCACCCAGGGAGTTGTCGGCGATGGCTGCCGCGACGCCGGCGCAGGCGGTGCCGTGACCCGGATCGGCGCTGTCGTCGTGGGGATCGCTGTCATTGTCGCCATAGTCATAACCGGCCATCTGGAGAAGGTCCGGGTGGGAATTGTCCACACCCGAATCCAGGATGGCGATCACCACGCTGGCGCTGCCGAATCCCTGCGTTCCGTTCCAGGCGCTCTTGGCGTTGGTGTCGAACCCGACGGTTCCCACGCCGGCCTGGTTGTGGGAGGGCCCCCCGGGCAACTGGGCGGTGTTGTTGTGGCCCCAGTTGTCGGGAAATAGAGGATCGGTGGGCGTCACCGTGGGGAAAGCCCGCAGATCCGGCAGGGCGAATTCCAGGTTGGGGTCCGCGGCAAGCTGGGCGGCGGCGGATTCGATGTCGGTCCCATAGGGAACATCAACCCGGTACCAGCGATCGATACCCAGACGGTTGACCTCGGCCTTGTTCTTCACGTTGCCATGCATCTGCTTGATCCGGGTCACATCCAGGGCGTTCAGGACCGGATCGAGCGAAGCCAAGCCCGTCCACGCCGCGTCGATGCCGGCGCTCTTATCCACCGTCTCCTGCATGACTGCCCTGTTCATGCCCTCGGGCGTGAATTTTACCAGCACCCGGTCCGGAGCAAAAACCGGCACCGAGGGAGCGTCATCCACAAACCCCCGCTGAACGGGGGCCAGGTGGCGAGAATCGGCCGCGAAGGATAAGGTAGCTGTCAGAAGAACCAGACAGACCAAAGCACAAGTCCGGGCAAAGCGTCGCATTTTCTCTCCCATGGGTATCCACGTGTTGAACCTGAGATGTCGACCTGTAAGTATGATAGATAATATATCGACACGATATTGAAAATCTTAACCCAAGCCTGCCCTCAATAAGCTTCGATTTCCCCCATCTTCACCTTGGTGGTGAACCTGAGAACTGGTTGTGGGACTTCGGTTTGATCGGTTATCAGCGTCTTGCCCGGGGACTCCAGACCCTCGATCTGGATATTCGTGGGAACCTGGAGGCCAATGCCCCCCATCGCAAGGTCAAGGCGGATGTCCGCATCGCGGGACCAGGCGCCCCGCAGATCGATATCCGCGCCGCCCATCCGGCAGACCACTTCCAGGACCCTGGGGCTGGCATTGCCCAGACGCGAGGCTTCGAAACCGCCCATCGAACCCCGGATGGTCAGAGTATCCATGGGCTCTTTCAGGGGCTCGCTGATTTCCAGTTCAAAGCCGCCCTTCTTGTAACGGAAGTCGGCGTTGGTGATCCACAGCCCGCCCAGATCGGCCTCGAAACCGCCTTCCTGCACCAGGACCTGAAGTTCCAACGGGGAATCGGCCGGGAGGTAGATATCGATTTTGGGGCTCTTGGCGTCCGTCATCAGCTGGCGAAAAAGAGCCTGCAGGCCAGATATGGTGCGCTTGCTTCGGATCCCGTAGACCCAGCTGGAATCGGGTTGGCTCTGGAAGTAATCCTGCACCGCGTACGACTCGCTGTCGAAAACGGCCTCGACCCTGACGCTGCTGCCGCTCGGGCCGGGGTGAATCTGGAATTCGCCCTGGGACAGATCCAGGACCACCCGGCCGATACCCGCAGGAACCTCGGTCACCTTGGCGCCGCGAACTTCGGTCGGGGCCCCCGCGGTTGCCGGAGCCAGCACCTTGTCCTCGATCTGCACCTTGCCTGAACGGTTCCAGGCCACCAGGGCCGTCCCGCCCACGAACACGATGAAAATCACGATGATCCCCAGGCACCCGAACATTCCGGTTTTCAGGCATCCGCGCTTTTCACTCATGACGGGTCTCGGACTTTCCGGGGCTGGGGCCGGGCGGGTTGGTCTCCAGGGGATTCTACGTTGAGCCCGGGAAAAGGATACAGTCATTTTGATTCAGACGTGAAGTGGGGATAAAAAAAACCCGCTTCCCTCCAGAAGCGGGGTTTCGCTCACAGTGTGGGCAATCGGACTACCAGCGGCCACCGCCACCGCCACCGCCGCCGCCACCGCCGCCACCGCTACCGCCACCGCTGCGACGATCCTGAGCCTCGTTGACCCGCAGGGCGCGACCGCCCATTTCGTAGCCGTCCAGAGCCTGGATGGCGTTCTGCAGCGCGTCATCGTCCACTTCCACGAAGCCGAAGCCGCGGGGACGACCGGTCTCACGATCATTGATCAGGGCCACCGAGTGCACGGTTCCGTACTCGCTGAACAGAGCCGTAATTTCTTCCTCGGTCGCGCTGAAGGGCAGGTTGCCCACGTAGATCTTCTTCATTTTCTCTTCATCTCCAAGTGCCGGATTTCCGGCAAAAAAAAGCTTTCAGGATCGGCGGCTATTTCCGGCCCACCCCTCATGCTCCCAAACGATCCGGCGCTAAGGCCGGCCTCCATCCCCCGACTGTCGAGGGAAGCAGCCAAATCAGCCCCTCCGAACGGACAGGCCGATCTCCGCGAAAATAATAACAAGTTCCACGATGAATGCCAAATGATAAGTTGATTTCGGATTAGGGGGAAAATAGCCCGGCCAACCCGGTTGACCGGCGGGTTCAAATACCTTAGAATCATACATAAGATCATGATGAGGTTTTTCAGGGGGGTACCTTCATGCCGCGATTCGGATTTCTTTTTTTATTGCTGGTGATGGCCGGATCCGCCCAGATCTGCCTGGCCATTACCGGCGTGCCCAGCCTGGATCTGTCCGAGGCCAATATCGCCTATTCCGGGCCCGGTGTTCCCTCTCTCATGGTGGTTCCCGACGGGAGCGGCAATCCCTTCACTGAGGCCCATGACGAAACCGGCGCAGTGGTGGACGCCACCATCACCATGTATTTGAGGGATCCCCAGGGAGATCCCATCGTGAACTTCCCCTTGGAGGACCTCTGGCTCGAGACCGATGACGACGGCCTCGTGCCCTGCACCTGGGGCCCCAACCCGGACAACCACACGGACATCAACGGGATGACACAATGGACTCAACCGGTCTTCGCGGGCGGTCACAGCCAGGGTCCGGTCTTCGTTATGATCAACGGCTCCCGGATGACCAGCAACGCGGGGCTGCCCTTGAGATTCAACAGCCCGGACATCAACGGCGACGGGATCGTCAACCTGTCGGACACCGGCGTTTTAGCCTCGGATTACTATATCGGCTACCAATTCCGGAGTGATTTCAACGGGGACGGCCAACTCAACCTGTCGGACGTGGGCCTTTATGCCCGTGCCCACGGAGCCCAGTGCCCCTGATGCGGGGTGCAATTTTTCTTCTTCTGCTCGGCTTGACGGATTGGACCGGTGCGTCCGCGGCCGCGGATTTCCCCGCCGTACTTCAAAAGGTCCTCGAGGATTTCTACGCAGCCAACCCCAGCGCTCCCGGCATCGTCGTTCACGTGGAAAGCCCCCGGCTCCAGGTGAATTGGACTTCGGCGGTGGGCGTGGCCGATCCCCTGACGGAAACCGCCCTGACACCGGCCCACACCTTCCGCATCGCCAGCAACACCAAGACCTACATGGCGGCCGCCGTTCTCCGGCTGGTCGAGCGGGGGAAATTGACCCTGGATGACAGTCTGGACAAACACCTGCCCGCCGATCTGATCGAGCTTTTGACCGACGACGGCTACGATCTGTCCGCCATGACCATCGAGCAGGTCCTGGCCCACACCAGCGGGCTATTCGAGCATCCGGCCGACCCCCGCTACAAAGAGGCCATCCTGGCCAACCCCCAGTATGGCTGGACCCGCCGGGAACAGATCACCCGATGCGTCGAATGGGGAGACCCCGTGGGTGGACCGGGCGAAATTTTCTCCTATTCCGATACCGGTTACATCATCCTCGGCGGAATCATCGAAAGGTTGACGGGCCAAAACCTCGGGGGCGCCGTGCAGAAATTGCTGGACTTCGAAAAACTGGGTTTGACTTCAACCTGGTGGGAGGTCCTGGAGGAAAAGCCCCCGGACGCCGGTCTGCGCGCGCATCAATTCTACGGGGATCTGGATACTTTTGACTGGAACCCCAGCCTGGATCTCTATGGAGGAGGCGGCCTGGTCTGCGATGCGTACGACCTGGCCCGGTTCACCCGCCTGCTGATGAAGGGAAAGGTCCTTCACCGGGATTCATCGCTGGCGGCCATGACCGGCGACGGGACCACCGACTTTCGTCTGGGCCTGGTTTGCGATGACTTCGGGGATGACCTGGCCTGGGGCCATACGGGTTTCTGGAACACCTTCGTTTTTCACGTGCCCGAACACGACCTGACAGTGTCCGGTTGCATCCTCAACCACTTCGCCGACAGGGGCCGGGAACTGGCGAGACAACTGGTCGCCGCCGCCGTGGCGCCTACCCCGTAGTCAAAAGGCGAACACCTTGAGGTCGTGCACCGCGACCTCTTCCTCCTCGCCCCGGCTGCCCCCGTAGGTGTTGCGGCGGGCCTGGACCTGGCCCCGGATCAAGGCTGCCCGCCCGTTCCCCAGGAAAACCAGCTTGTCCTCGTCGGGATCGCCGTCACACTTCAGGGCCACTTGACGGACATAAACCCCTTCCATGTCGAAGGCGTCGAAGGTCATCATGATGCCGGGATCCTGGTTGTGGGTGCCCCTGGCGGTGAGAACCCAGACCTCGCCTTGGTCCATCCAGAACAGGGCCGAAACAGCGGGATGATTATCTTCGACCTCGACCCTGACATCGACCCGCTCACCGTCACGGATCACCGTCAGCGCATCGCGGATTTCCTGTTTTTCGGCCTCGGTCCGCGCCAGAGGTTTGAAGCTGCGCCCGAACGAGAAGGCCAACGTACCGTCGGGTTCGAAAACACTGATCAGGTACTGGTTCCGTTCGGTGGCCGCCAGGACTCGCCCGGCGCCGTCGATGTCCCACCGTTCATGGGAGGGGAAGTAGTGGTTCTTCTCGATCCAGCCGTCACGCATCAGCTGCGAGGCGGTGGTGCGGGACTGGAATTCGGCGAGGATCTCGGCGTCCTCATCGGTCCGCACCAGGTACTGGGTGCGCACCATGCCCTGCCCCCCTTCCCCCGGCGTCACCCTGGCGCCGTTGATCACCAGCGACCCGGCCCGGTAACGCGCCCGCCGAATGCTCGACATGCCGCCGCCTTCCTGGGGGTCGTAGCCCGGGGGCATCACCGAGTTCAGGGGAGTGCCTTCCAGGTCGATCCGGATGATCCGACCGTTGATGTACTGGACCAGACCCAGGGTCCCGTCGGCGAAAAAGATCATGTCTTCGGGCCGGCGCGTTTCCCCGGGTCCTTCGCCTTCACGGCTGAGGTTGCGCAGGAAGTTCCCCTCGACGTCGAAAACGCTGACCTGGGACAGCTGGGTGTCGAGGACGTAGACATTGCCGTCGGGCCCGGTGGCCGCGGTGATGACCGCCCCGAAAATGAGATCGTCATCGTCATGACCCCGGTGCCACAGTTCACGCATTTCCAGGATCTCGAGGCCGTCCCGAGGCTGGTCGCCGTTGGAGATTTGGGGCTGCTCGGCTGCGGCAATACCGGCCATCCATACCATCATCATGACCATCAGGATCAGCCTGGACTTCTTCATCTCGGTCCTCCGGAAATGGTGAAAAGGCGGCACGGATACCCGCCATCATGGGATTTCCTACGCGGCAGGCCCCACCGGGTTGCACGCCAATCGGCTCACCTGTTCTCTCACCCTCTTCCCCCTGCAATGACAATCTGGTATCATAACCCCGCGACCAAACAAAGGGATTTCGTTCATGAAGACTCCGTTTGCCGTCCTGGTTATTGTCGGTTTTCTGGTGACCTTGCCGACGGCCAGCGCCATGGCGGACATCCCCTGCCACGAAGTCCTCTTTCAGACTTCTTCAGAGGCTCATTTCCTGCCGACGGGCGACGGATCCATCAGCCGCTACAACGCTGTCGCTTCCGGAGACGGTTTCGCCTACACCATCGTCAAAGGTTCGACCTCCAGCTGGCCTTCCCTGTTCCGCTGCCTGGAACTCGGCTCCAACCTATATATGCCCCCGATCATCAGAAGCTTCGTTGCCCTGCCCACAGCCAGTACACGCATCGTGTTGATGGCCGGGTATGCCTACCTCCCCCTGGGGTCCCTGGGGTTGGGCGTGATCGACATATCGAACCCGGATCATCTTCCCGAGCCGGTTCTGACCGGAACCCCCGACGTCTGCCGGGACGCTGCCACCTGGGGTACGGACTACCTCGTGACCGCCCAATGGACTGCGCTGCGGATCTATGATCTCCAAAGTCCCACCGCTCCCGAGGAAATCTCCGCCGTCAACCTGACCCAGGCCCGGACGGTCGCCGTAGCAAACGACCTCGCCTTCGTGGCCTGCGGCAATCTCGGTCTGGCCATCGTGGATATCGCCGACGTGGCGGCGCCCCAGGTGATCGGAACATTTCCGGTCGGGGGACTCGTGGACCAGGTCGCGGTCGATGGCAACCGGGTCTACCTGACGGGTTACCAGGTCGGCCTGGTCACCGTGGACGTGACCGACCCGACGTCACCTCTCGTGGTGGACACCCTGCCCCTGGAGGGGGAACCCGAAGCCATCGCGATTCGCGGAGGTTTTGGTTACATCACCGTCGGGGAGGCGATTCCCGTTGTTCCCGGAATGCCCGATTTCGACGCCATGGCCCTCGTCCGGTTGAACCCCTGGGAATCCCCGACCCTGGAAAGCTATTTGTTCCCCACCGAGAACTATTCGTCCCTCGCTCTGGGGGAGGACCTGGTCCTGCTCGGCGAAACCGAGGTCACTTCCGACCTGGTGCTCGCCCCCCTGATGTGCCCCGCGCCCAGCGCCATTCCCGACCCCGGACCGGCCGCCGTTTCGATATCCATGCCCTGGCCCAACCCCTTCAATCCCCGGGTCACCGTGCGGTTCAACCTGCCCGAGGGTAGACTGGGCCGGCTCACGGTGCATGACACGCGCGGCCGGATGATGACCGAAGTCTGGCGGGGAAACGGCGGGGAGCGGGACCTGCAGGCGACCTGGAACGGAACCGACCGTCAGGGGCGATCCTGTCCCAGTGGGACCTATTTCTTCAGATTGACCGATTCTGTCGGTCGGCAGGCGGCCTCGGTCCGGGCGGTGCTTCTGCGCTGAGGACATTCGGGCCCTCTTTCTTGAATCCATCGAACCAGGCGTTAACTTCAAGCCGGAATGATCCTTCTTTCCAACAAGGAAAATCATGACGGAAAATACCGGCAAACCTCTTCCCAAGGCCCCTGTCCACGTTCAGGCGCCCCCCCTGGTGCGCGGCACCATGGGCTCCCTGAGCCGGGTCGCCCCCGGTTTGGCGGCCCGCCTCGCGGCCGACCTGTTCATGCGGCCTTCCCGCGTCGAGCCCCGGGCCCGGGAACTCGAATGGATAAAGGAAGCCCAACCTGTGCAACTGACCACCCGGCATGGGGACATGTCCGGCTGGTCCTGGGGTGAAGGTCCGGCCGTCATCCTGCTCCATGGCTGGAACGGCCGGGGCAGCCAAATGGGCCTGTTGGCGCGGGCGGTGGCGGGCGCCGGTTTCCGGGCCGTCGCCTTCGACGGGCCGGCCCACGGAAAATCTCCGGGACGGCGGACCAATCTCATCAACCACTCCGCCGCGCTGGTGGATGCGGCCCGGGAAATGCCGGATATGCACGGCATCGTCGGGCACAGCTTCGGCGCCCTGGCGATATCCTACCGCTGGGCGGAGCTGCCGGCTGTGCCAAAGGCGGTCATGATCAGCCCGCCGGCGGATATGAAGATCTATTCCCGGATGTTCATCGACGCCATCGGCGCCTCGGACGAAGTGTACGACCGGATGCTCGCCATCTACCGCAGGAAATTCGGCGTCGTCTGGGATGACTTAACCGTGGAAAACCTGGCGCCGAAACCGGAAACGGCCCTCCTGGTGGTCCACGACCGCTCTGACCGCCAGGCCCCCTTCAGCCACGGCGAAAGAACCTGCCGCGCCTGGCCCGACGCCCGGCTTCACGCCACCGACGGCCTGGGCCACCTCCGCATCCTGAGGGATGAAGGAGTGGCCTCCGTGGTCGCAAGCTTCCTGGCCGCCGACGCGGACTAGGATCCGCCCGGGACCACTTTCATTTCCTGATCCAGCAGCTGGGAAAAGGCCGACCGGCGGATGCCGATGGCTTCGCCCCGGGCGTAGGCCACCGACAGGTCCCAACCCTGATGCCTTAAGTTGTGCCTTGGAAATTGTGTCCGGGCCAGGAGGAGGCGCCCCCTCCGTATTTTCCGGTCCCAAAAGTGACAAAATCAACAAAAACGGGTCCCCCGGGGGGGCCGTTTTTTGATGTCCGGGGCCATTCCAACCCCAGACACAGTTTCAGAGGCACAACCCAAGGCTTGTGACCCGGGCCGCAGTCGATTATTCTAGGCCGCATGAACACGACAATCAAAATCGCGAGGTCACGAATTCCCGTGGGGATGGCATTGGTCGTCCTGATCGCCCTGGCCGGATGCGGCGGCGGCGACCAGACGTCCGAAAAGCCCCAACCCGCCGGGCACGCGGCTGACGCACCCCCGAACACCCAGCACGATGAAACCGGCCGGCCAGCCCTTGGCACCACCGTGGCCGGCGTGACCTTCAATCCGCCCGGAGCCTGGAAAGACCTCGGGGCTAGCGGCATGCGCCAGGCGCAGTTTCGCCTGGATCCCGTGGAAGGCGATGCGGCCGAGGCCGAAGTCAACGTCTTCTACTTCGGCCCCCAGTCCGGGGGCGGCGTGGACGCCAATCTGAGACGCTGGATCGACCAGATGTCCCTGCCCGACGGGAGCGACCCCGGCACCGAGGCCAAACGAGGGACCTTCACTGCCAACGGTATGCCCGGCCATCTGATCTCCTTGAACGGCAGCTACAAATCAGGCGGCGGACGACCCATGGGCGGCGGCGGGGAGATCCTGCCGGATTATCGCCTGGTGGGCGTGGTCATCGAAGGGCCGCAGGGAAACGTGTTCTTCAAACTGACGGGCCCCCTAGCCACCGCCCGGGCCATGGAGGGTGATCTTCTGACCATGGTCAGAAACGCCCGCCAGTAAGGCCAATGACTTTCTAACTTATTTATTTTCAGGTCCCTATCCCGGCATCGGCCGAGACGGGGCCCTCTTGCCGTCCCCTGAATATTGTTCTCAAACATCAATCATGGTAAACTTAGGGACAAACTGGCCATTCTCAGAGGAAAGCCCGGGTTCGCCCGAACCCCCCTGAACAAACACGAGGAGCCAAAATGAGTCGCCCCATTTTGTTGACCGTGGTCTGCGCGGTCCTGACCTCCGGTCTGTTGTTGAGCGTTTCTTCAGACAGTGACCGGACCGATGCCGGCCGCCGGGACTCCGCTTGGGCCAATCAGGAACAAGCCAACCTGGAAAATGCTTTGCGGCACGCCGCTCCCGGTTCGGACCGGGCCTTCAAATTGCAACTGAAGCTCGATCGCCTCGAAGCCTGGCGCAAGGACCAGCCCCAACCGGGTTTTCCCGACGAATTCGCCCAAGTCCTCCACGACATGCGGGTGCCCAGCGACCGCACCTTTCCCGAATACGAACCCGGTTACCGTTTCCGTGAGCTGGCCAAGACACCCCGCTCCCCGCGAGTCGCCGACAAGACCCTGACCTGGCAGCAACGCGGTCCCGGCAACGTGGCCGGCCGTGCCCGCGGGATCATCGTGGACCCGATCGACGCGACCGGCGGCACCTGGTTCATCGCCAGCGTCGGCGGCGGCGTGTGGAAGACCGAGGATGAAGGCGCCAACTGGCGCCCTCTCATGGACGACATGCCAACGCTCGCCATCCAGTCCATCGCCATGGCTCCTTCGGACAACGACGTGATCTACGCCGGCACAGGCGAAAGCTACTACAACATCGACACCATGAACGGCAACGGGTTGTTCAAGTCGACCGACCGTGGCGAGACCTGGACGGCCCTGCCCAGCACCACCGACGACGCCCGTTTCAACAACGTGTCGCGCATCCTGGTTTCGCCGAACAGCCCAGACACCCTGGTCGTCTCGACCACCGTCGGCCGTTACAAGACCACGATCACCAGCGAATCAAATATCTTTCGCTCCACCGACGGGGGCGCCACCTGGGCCACGGCCTATACCGAAACCGATGGTCCGCGCATCACCCAGGTGATCGCCGATCCCTACAACTGGGACATCCAGTACGGCGCGGTCGACGCGGGCGGCATCCTGAAATCCACCAACCGCGGCGTGTCCTGGGCCTACATCAACAGCGGGATCACCGACATCGTCGGCCGCTTCGAGATCGCCATCTCGCCCGTCAATTCGAACTATATCTTCGCTTCGGCCGAGGGCTCCTCGACTGCGGAGCTGTGGGCCTCCTGGGATGGTGGCGTCAATTGGAATGAAACCTTCGAATCGGGTGCCGGCGACAACTGGCTGGGCGGCCAGGGTTGGTACGACAACACCATCATCTGCCACCCCACCGACCCCACCATTCTCTACGTGGGTGGACCCCAGCTCTACAGCATCACGTTCAACTCCGTGGGTTCGGCCACCCGCAACACCGTCCCTCTGGCCAGCTATTCGTTCCCCCACCCCGATCACCACTTCCTGGCCATCGTCGAGCCCGCCGGCGGCGACTGGTATCTACTGGGCACCAACGACGGCGGGATCACCCGCACCAGCAGCGGTGTGTCCAATTTCACCATGCCGACCGACGGCATGATCACCACGCAGTTCTACGGCGTGGACAAGCGCCCCGGGACCAGCACCTATATCGGCGGCACCCAGGACAACGGCACCTGGATGTCCCCCACCGACCCGACCGCCATGTCCACCTGGGGCCACGTGATCGGCGGCGACGGCTATGAGACTTCGTGGCACTTCAACGACCCGCAGAAGATCATGGGTGGCTACCAGTACAACGGCCTGCAGCGCTCGACCGACGGCGGTCAGAGCTGGTCTTCTGCCGTCAGCGGCATGAGCGACACGGGTTCGGGCTCGGCACCCTTCATCACCAAGATCGGCAAGAGCTGGAGGCGGCCGGAACACGTGTTCGCCGTGGGGGAATCGGGGGTGTGGCGTTCGACCAACTTCGGCGCCAGCTGGAGCCTCGCCAGCATGAGCGCCACGGATTGGGGGCCCCTCAGTTCGTTCATGGACGTGCGGGTTTCCAAGGTCGATCCCGACATCGTCTGGGCCGGCGCCCGCATGAACGAGGACGGCAAGATCATGGTTTCCACCGACGGGGGTGTTTCCTTTTTCTCGACCGCTGTCTACACCGACGCCACCCTGGGTCTGATATCGGGTATGGCCACGCACCCCACCGAACCGAATACGGCTTACGTTCTGTTTTCGTTCGCCGGCCGCCCCAAGATCCTCAAGACCACCAACCAGGGCAGCTCCTGGACTGACATTTCCGGATTCGGCTCCGGCAACACGAGCACCAACGGATTCCCCGACGTGGCGATCTACGACCTGGTGGTCTGGCCCAACGATCCCGATCACATCTGGGTCGGTTCGGAAATCGGCCTGATCGAATCGCTGGACGGGGGCGCCACCTGGGCCCTGGCCGACAACGGTTTCCCATCGGTCGGCATCTGGTTCCTCAACGCCATCGAGGATGAGATCGTGGTCGGCACCCACGGCCGCGGCATCTGGTCGGTGACCATTCCTGAACTGGACGACAACCTGACCTTCAACCCGCTCTTTGACGCCATGGCACAGGTCCCGTCCGGCAACCTGGAGATGACCTTCAATCTGCGGTCCCAATACGATTCGACCCAGGTCTGGATCGACGGCGTCATCGAAACCACCATCGGACCCAACACCGACAAGCAGGTCGAGATGTTGAGCCTGCCGGTGACCTCTTCCGGAACCGTCACTGCGTTTGCCCGCAGTTACCGGAGTGGGGAGTCCTTCGATTCGTTGACCCGCCAGGCCAGCGTCATTCCCTTGCTCGCTCCGGTCACCTCCTATTCGAACAACCTGGACAGCGACATCGATGCCGATGATTTCCTGCGCTCGGACATGGTGTGGTCGTCGCCCAGCGGGTTCACCAACGGCGCCCTGCACACCTTCCATGACTACCTGGACAGTTCGGCTCCCACGGCCATCCTGTTGCAGCCCATCCGGATCACCGATTCCAGTGAGTTGAGTTTCGATGAAGTCGCCATCGTCGAGCCCGGGCAATCGGGCTCGGTTTTCGGGGACAGCAATTTCTGGGATTACGTGATCGTGGAAGCCACGATCGACGGCCTCACCTGGATCCCGCTGGCCGACGGTTGGGATGCCCGGGACGATGCCGCCTGGCTGACCGCCTACAACACCGGCGGCAACGGCAATTCCTCCATGTTCCGCAACAGGGTCATGGACCTGACCCAGCTCTACAATCCCGGCGACATCATCAACCTGCGGTTCCGGCTCTATGCGGACGGCTCGGCGAGTGGCTGGGGCTGGGCCATCGACAACGTGGTCGTAGCCACAGAATTCGTGTCGGCGGTCGATGATCTGCCCGCGGCGCGGTCCCTGGAGCAGAACTACCCCAACCCCTTCAATCCCAAGACCACCATCGCGTTCACTCTGGACGGCGCCGGGCCCGTGAAGCTGCGGGTGTTCGACGTGCAGGGCCGCCTGGTGCGGACCCTGGTCAACGAGGTCCGCGCCGCCGGGCCTTACCGCGTCGACTGGGACGGCAGGGACAACGGCGGCCGGCCCGCGGCGGCGGGCATCTACATGTACCGCCTCGACGCCGGAAACTTTGTCCAGCAGAGGAAGATGACCCTGCTCAAATAACGGCCTTCAGGCTGCGGACCGGGATGCATTTCGCTCCCGGTCCGCGGCACTTCGGTCAACTCCGGGATTTCCGGCCTGATTTTTTTTGGCCAGAATGTTGCGCGCCGGCGCCGGTGCCTCTATATTCCGCCATCCCAAAACCCGAACGTTCATCCGGAGGAAATGACATTGGGTGTGAAGCTGCCTACCGACTATCGCCCCACCAAGGGCGAAAAATTCATGAACGATAAACAGCGCGAGTATTTCCGGCGAAAGCTGCTCGCCTGGCGCTCGGAATTGCTTGAGGATTACGAGGAGACCCGCCAGCATATGGGCATGAACGATCGGGCCGGCTCCGATTTCGCTGACATGGCCTCGGCCGAGACCGACGCCGCCCTCGAGCTTCGTACCCGGGACCGCGAGCGCAAACTGGTGGCCAAGATCGACGAGGCCCTGGAGCGAATCGAGAACGGCACCTACGGGTATTGCTCCGAGACCGGCAAGCCCATCGGCTTGAAGCGGCTCGAGGCCCGACCCATCGCGGCCCTGTCGATCGAGGCCCAGGAGCAGCACGAACGCGAAGAGGCGCGCCGGTTCCGCGGTTGAAGCGGGGTTCAGGACGCCTTCGACCGCGAAAGCCAGACGTTGATCCCCCCATAGAGAAAACAGGCGGCCTCCGGAATCAAATCCGGAGGCCGCCTGGGTTTATCCAACGGAAAAGATCAGTCGCTGCCTGGCTCATCCTGCCCGGTCTTATCCACCGGATCCTGGGCAACCGGAACCTCGGATTCCGGGGAATGGACCTCAGACAATTTTTTCTGCTCGTAGATATGTACGTCTCTCTGCGGGAAGGGAATCGAGATGCCCTCCGCGTCGAACCGCATCTTCACCGCGCGGGTCACATCCCAGTAGATGTCCCAGTAGTCGTCCGTCCGGACCCAAGGCCGCACAATGAAATCGACCGAGGAATCGTTCAGGGTGTGGAGCCTCACCATCGGTTCGGGATCATCCAGCACCTTGTCGTGGTTGTTCAGGATTTCGATGAGCACCTGTTCGGCCTGGGGAATGTCGTCGGTGTAGGAGATGCCGAAGGTCATGTCGACCCGGCGGATCTTCTGATCGGTGACGTTCTTGATGACGTCGCCCCAGATCTTGTTGTTGGGCACGACCAGCTTCTGGTTGTCCAGGGTCAGGATGGTGGTCGAAACCATGCTCATCTGCTCCACCTTCCCGAACGCTCCGCTGATCTCCACGAGGTCACCCACGTCGTAGGGCCGGTTGATGAGGATCATCATGCCGGCCGCGAGATTCGACAGGCTGTCCTGCATGGCAAAACCCAGGATGAAACCGATGACACCGAAACCTGCGAGCAGCGGACCGAGGCTGAATCCCAACTGGGCCAGGCCGAAGACCAAAGCCAGCAGGATGATCGCGTTTTTGGAAAAGGTGACGATCATGCGTTTCAGAAGAAACGACATGTTGAGATTGCCCCGGTCCAGACTTTTCTTCACGGCTTTGCTGACCAGACGAGCGAAGAACCAACCTACGACCACGATGATCGCAAACAACAGCATCTTGACCAGGAAAGCCGGGCCCGTGTTGGTCAGCCAGGACTTGACGGCGTCCCAGCCCCGGCTGAACAGCCTGGCGGCCACCTTGGCATCCATCAGGCCGGCGGCCAGGTCCTGGGTCAGGGTCACCAGCTGGGCGCGGTAACGATCCGTGGACAGATCCATGGCGTCCATGATGTCCAGAATGACCGTCTGGCTTTCCGTGTTTCTCCGGAGATTATTGCGCGTGGCGATACCCAGGATGGTCAGGTCGGCATCGCCCGGCTGGTCCTTCAGTCTTGAAGAAAGTTCACGCCCTCTCAGCGAGGCCAAGTCCAGCCGGCCGGACAACTCATCAGCCCTTTCCTCCAGCAGGCCGGTCAGGGTTTCCCTCGCCTCCGTGGTCTCGAGTCCGAAGGACTCCATTTTCTGGATATGGGTCCACCCGTAGGCAAAGTATCGGTCCAGCCGGTCGGTCAGAAGGGCCAGATCGTCTTCCAGCGCGGACCGGTCTCCCGGCGGTGTGCCCGGCCGCAGGGAACGGTGCCCATCGATTTCCCTCCGCACCTCCCCGATCAGATCCCAGATCCGGGGGGTCACCGCCACGTAGACCGTTTCCCCCCTGGTCAGCAGTTCCTGTTGCGAGCCATCCTCCCTGGCCCGGGACAGGACTTCGCCCAGATCGTTCAGGCTGTCCATGAATTTGTCCCGGGTCTGGGCAATTTGCAGACGGAGAACCATACTGTCCTCGGCGCTGGCCGAAGTCAGCCTCTCATCGTACCGCCTGAACTGCTGGATCGTCAGATCGAGCCGGCCCAGGATTTTCGCACCTTGCTGTCCCACGTCCTCCACTGTGGCGGTTGTGATGGCCTTCACCACTTCATCCTTGTCAGGCACTTTCTCCTGGGCCTTGAGCGGCTGGGGCATCAGGAACAAAGGGATCAGTCCCGCCAACAGGGCCGAGACCAGCAGGGTCCCCCGCATCCGATTCATGTGACATCCTCCGGGTTGGGATCTGGGCAATCCATACGTGCGAAACCACCCTACAACATGTCAGGGTGGTTGACAAAACTTCGAATATTCTGGGGCTCAATCCGCGCAGTTCAGGACTGGCTCGCCGGGCTGACGGCTGGATCTGCGCCCCGCGGCCGGCGGTACTCCAGGGCGGCCACCGCCAGCGCCACGGCCACGGCGAGATCCACCCCGCCCAGGCATCCCAGGCCCAGGCCGTTGTCGGCGAACACGCGGCGCAGCACGTTCATGAGGATCACCATGGTCAGGATGAAAACCAGCAACTGGGGCGGGTAGACCTGCCAGGGCCACATCTTATCCTCGGATGAAGAAAGCCGGGCGATGTTGGCGCGCATCCGTTTGCGCATCACCTTGCGGGCCTTGAAGGCTCCAGCCACGATGGCCACGGGAATGATCCAGTACAGATGGTAGACCGGCATCCTCGCATCGAGGGCGCGGCGGAACAACCGGACACAGGCATAAACGAGACTGAGGGAGCCCAGGACCAGCCAGGTCTGGGCCAGGATCAACAGGATGCGGCCGCTTATCATCTATCTTCCAATCAATGGGGCGGATTGTTTCAGAAGCTTCAAAGATAGGGAAAGCTGATCGGGATGCAATCCCTCCCCTACTTCTTACTGGTCAGGCCATCCAGCCGAACACCTCCAGGTCGATGCGGCCGTTGGCCTGGAACACCACCCCTTCGTCTTCCAGCAGGATGCGTTGTTCGGTCACCGCATCGGGCCGCGGACGTTCACTGATCTCTCCACGCGCGTTGACCACCCGGTGCCAGGGGACCCCACTGTCCTCGGTCAGGTTTTTCAGGGCCGTCCCCACCAGGCGGGCGCGGCGGGGCAGGCCGGCGGTTTCGGCCACCTGACCGTAGGTGGCCACGCGGCCGGCGGGGATGGCCGCCACCGCGGCATAGATTCGGTCAAGGTTGTTCAGGTTGCCGGGCATGGGTCTTTCCGCTGAATGGGTTCGCGGAAGAAGGTAGAAACAATCAGGGCCGGGATCAACCCGGCCCTGACTGGCGGTGGTCACTGGTGCTGGTCAGTCGTCGTAGTATCCGCCCACCTCTGAGTATCGTCTGTGATGCCGGCGGTTCCGGAAACGCTCCCATTTCTTCTGGGACTTGGCGGCGCGGACCACCCGGTGGGAAACACCCAGCCAGTTGCCGATTTGCCTCCAGTTGTATCCCATCCTCTTCATCTGGATCAGTTCCCGCTTGGGAACGCCCGTGAATCGGCCCAGACGGCGGGCGATCTTCCTGTCCTTCTTGGAGACGCGGTATTCCGTGTAGTGCCGGACCGGCAGGGCCCGGCGATATCCTCGAGCAGGACGGTAAGCGCCGTTGTCTACCTGGATCTGTCCGTGGGGGGTCTGCAGCGTCGCCCGGACCCGGATTCGGGCCTGGGCCTCGTCCACGGCGCCTACGGTCAGCAGCAGGGCCAGGACGGGTAAACTGATTATGCTCATCTTCAGGGTCTTCATGATCGGCCTCCTTGTTGGCAACCCGCTTCAGGGGTCTTGGGCCATATAATGCATTGAGCGTACCGAAACGCTCCAAATCGTTGCAACTTATTTGGTTGTTTTTGATTAAATCATAAATGCAAAAACCAGGGCCCTGTTGAATTTCGATTTTTGTCCACATAAGTGGACGTTTCTCGTGTTGATATATTCTCATTGAGACATGATGGGTTTTATATAATAATAAAATTCGTTTTCATAATTTACCCACAATTGGGAAGTGCCCCCGCCGATGTTATTCAACTCCCTCACCTTCGTCGCGTTTTTCGCGTTGCTGTTGATCGTGTATTACAGCCTGCGGAACTGGCGCCTGCAAAAGGGCCTGCTGCTGGTGGCCAGCTACGCCTTCTATGCCGCCTGGAATCCCCCCTTCGTCATCCTGCTGTGGATCTCCACGCTGATCGACTGGTTCGCAGCCAAACGCATGTACACCGAAGAGCGTCGCGGCCGGCGCATCGCCCTTCTCTGTGTGAGTCTGGCGGCAAATCTCGGACTGCTCGGATTCTTCAAGTACGGAGGATTCGTGCTGGAGAATTTCCAGAACGTGGTCGGTTTCTATGGGATGACCTTCGAAGCGGCCAAGCCCGACATCATCCTGCCGGTGGGAATCTCCTTTTACACCTTTCAAACCATGAGCTACACCCTGGATGTCTTCCTGCGTCGTTCCAAACCCTCTCGATCATTCCTGGATTTTGCGTTGTACGTGACGTTTTTTCCCCAGCTGGTGGCCGGTCCCATCGTGCGCGCCACGGATTTTCTGCCCCAGTGCCTGACCCCCCGGCGCGCCACCCGGGAAATGTTTTCCTGGGGCCTGTTCCTGATGACCCTCGGCATGTTCCAGAAAATCGTGCTGGCCGACACCCTGTTGGCCCCGACGGCCGAAACGGTCTTCGGCTGGAGCAAGGGACCCCTGGCCACTCTGGATGCCTGGCTGGGAGTGCTGGCCTTCAGCGGCCAGATCTTCTTCGATTTCGCCGGTTACTCGACCACGGCCATCGGAGCCGCCCTTTGCCTCGGGTTTTCCCTCCCCGACAATTTCCGCTGCCCCTATGCCGCCGTCGGTTTCAGTGATTTCTGGCGGCGCTGGCACATATCCCTGTCGACCTGGTTGCGCGACTACCTCTACATCCCTCTCGGCGGCAACCGCAAGGGGCGCCTCCGCACCGACCTGAACCTGATGATCACCATGCTGCTGGGCGGGCTGTGGCACGGAGCCAGCTGGACTTTCGTAGCCTGGGGCGGCATGCACGGCGCCCTGCTCGCCATCGAACGCGTCCTCAAGGAACGATATGGCGAAACCGGCTGGAGCCGCGCCCTGACCGACCGACTCTGGGGAAAGCTGATCCTGGGCCTCGTGACTTATTTTTTCATCAACTTGACCTGGGTCTTTTTCCGGGCCTCGGATTTCCATACCGCCAAACTCCTGCTGCTGTCGATGTTCGGGATCATCAGTGACGGGGCCCAGGTGCTGCCTACCCTGTCCATCGTCAAGGTGATCGTGGTCATCACCGCGCTGGTGGTCACCCACTGGACCCACCGATCGATCCCCGTCGAAGCGGCGGCCGAACGCCTCCCGGGCTGGGCCCACGGCCTTGTCTGGGGAGCCATGCTCACTTTCATCATTCTCAGCCAGGGGTCGGACAATGCGTTTATCTATTTCCAGTTCTGATTCGGCTTTCCAGCGGTCGGTGCCGCGCGGCCGCTGGGCCGCCTCGGGAGCCCTGGCAGCCGTGCTTGTCTTGGTCGTGCTGGCAATCTGGGAAATCCAGGTGCGCCGGATGGGCTACGAACCTACCCTCAATGACACCGCCGACCGTTGGTCCCTGATCCGATCGAAGGTCGGAGCTGAATCTGGCCAGACAGTCATCGTGGGCTCGTCACGGATCATGTTCGATTTCGACCTCGATACCTACGCCTCTCGGTTCGGCACCGACAAGCCCTTGCAGCTGGCCATGCCCGGCACCAACCCCGTGGGCCTCCTGGAGCACGTCGCCGCCGAGGAAGGGTTCGATGGTACCCTGATCCTCGGCGTGGCCCCCGGACTATGGTTCGTACCCCAAGGCATGCCGGTGGAAAATGCCAACCAGGCGATCGGACGCTACGACAACTGGTCGCCTTCACAGCGGGTCGGGATGCGCCTCGCCGGTTTTCTTCAGCGGAATTTGGCCTTCATCGAACCCGACGACCTGTCCCTGAGCGCCCTTCTGGAACGCAGCGGGCTGCCCGACCGGCCCGGAGCAGGCCCCAACCTGCCGCCGGTGCTGCCGGCCTACTTTGCCGGGATGGACGACCATCGTCAGGTCCGGATGTGGGACCAGTGCACCTTCGGTTCCGAACGGGCCCAACTGATCCAGCAGACCTGGATCCCTCTGTTCACACCACCCGCCCCGCCCCCTCATTTGACACCTGAGAAATTCGGGGAGATGATGGGAAAGAACACCGAATCGTACCTGGATCGGATCAGGGTCGCCGTGGAGAAGGTTCGCGCCAGGGGGGGCCGGGTGGTTTTCATCCGACCACCTTCCACGGATCGAGTGCGGGAACTGGAGAACCAGTTCTCCCCGCGTGACAAGACCTGGGACCTGATGCTCCAGGTCACTGGTGCGCCGGGCATCCATTTCGAGGACCACCCCGAATTGGCGGGCTTCGAATGCCCCGAATGGTCCCATCTTACCGCCCAGGACGCGGTGTCATTCACACAGGCCATGTTGCCCCATATCGCCAAAGCCTTGTCCGGGAGTTGAAACCACGTGCCTCGATCCAGGGAAACCGTCTACCTCATCGACACCATGGCCTACGTCTTCCGCAGTTTCTTCGGGATGCGCAGCATGTCCGCCCCGGACGGGACCCCCATCAACGCGGTGTTCGGACTGGGAATGACCCTGCAGCGATTCCTGGGCAACCACCAACCCGCCCTGGTGGCGTGCTGCTTCGACGCCGGCTCCCAGACCTTCCGCAACGAAATGTTCCCCGACTACAAGGCGAACCGGGGCGCACCGCCCGAGGAGTTGGTGCCCCAGTTCGACCTGTGCCGCGAACTCGTGGGTTGCATGGGCTTTGCCACCGTCATGACCCCCGGGTTCGAGGCCGATGACCTTATCGCTACCCTCACCGTCCAGTGGCGCGCCAAGGGCCATGAGGTGGTCATCGTCACCGGCGACAAGGACCTGGCCCAATTGTTGGAACCCGGTGTCAGGATCTACAACCTGGCCAAGGATGAATGGTGGGACGAAGCGGGTGTTCCGGGCCGCATGGGTGTCCGGGCTTCGCAGGTCGTCGATCTGCTGGCGCTGACCGGCGACGCCGTGGACAACATTCCGGGCGTCCGCGGTGTCGGTCCCAAGGCGGCCACCGCGCTGCTGGCGGAGTTCGAGGATCTGGCCGCGATCTACGACAACCTGGATCGCGTGGAGGAACTGCCGGTGCGCGGCGCCAAAAGTCTCCGCCGCAAACTTGATGACGGCCGGGACAATGCCCTACTCAGCCATCGGCTCGCCGAGCTCGACCGTCAGGCCCCCTGTGGTCCGGCCGCCGGAGATCTCCGGTACCGCGGGGCGGATCCCGCCGAGCTCGGGGCCTTCGCCGAACAATGGGGACTGGGCCGGGTGGCAGATTTGACCCCAAAAAACACTGATTTTGCCTAGTTTTCATCCCATTTGTTAAAAAAGCCCGATATTTCCTGAAATTGGATATTGATTGTGTTATATTCTGTAGTTCGACAACCAGGGGCCAACAACCGAATGCTCATCCTAGGGAAGCCCAAGAATCGTGATTGTGGAATCGTCCTCCTATGCTCATCCGTTCATTCGGACCCTGCGTCTGGTGATTTTGTGCGCCCTGTTCTCACCACTGGCAGCCTGGGCACAGGTTGAATCTCCTGACACCAACATCAGACCCATGCCTGAGGTCTGGCCACAGGCCAGCCTGATCGAGGGCAAGGGGCCCGCCGACAAGCTGGTCCTTGAGGGCGCCGGACCGATCACCAACGACGGCATGCCCGTACCGGACCCCCTGCAGGAAATGTTCGATGTCCTGCATTACAATCTGAAACTGCAGATCGATCCTCAGTTCGGCTGGATCGCCGGAGCCGTGGACATCCTTTTCTGGGTGCTGGACCAGCCACTGGAATTCTTCGTTCTGGATTTTCTGGACGGGATGAATTGTTCGTCGATTACCCTCACCCATCCCTATGCTGACCGACCCGCCTTCGTCCACCAGGACGACCGGATCACCGCGACCTTGTCCGAACCCCTCGACCCCTGGCGGCTCTGCCGGGTCGAGGTCCAGTTCTGGGGCCAGCCGGTTCCCGAGGGCCTGTTCGGCTACGTGGTGGACGTCACGGATGCCGGCCGACCCGTGGTCGCCACCGTCAGCGAGCCCTGGAGCGCACGTTCCTGGTGGCCTTGCAAAGACGATCTGACGGACAAGGCGTCCGTCACCACCAACGTCACCGTACCCGAGGGCATGACCGCCGTTTCCAACGGGAATTTCATGGGGCTTAACGACCGGACCTTCTCGTGGGTCGCTGGCCAGCCCATCCCGACCTATCTGGTCAGCATCGCCGCCTCTGAATACACCGAATTGGGAACCAAGTACCGCGGGAGTGCTGGACAAATCGACTTGAATCATTTTGTGTTCCCGGAAATGGCCGCCGAAGCGGAGGCGGATTTCGCGGTCCTGCCGGAAATGCTCGATTTCTGCGGCGACATGTTTGGGCCCTACCCCTTCCCCGGCCAGCCCTTCGGGATGGCCATGTGCCAGTGGGACCAGGCCATGGAGCACCCCTCCGCGGTGACCTGGGGCCACGTGCTGGTCACCGGGGACGGTCAGTTCGAGACCATCATCATGCACGAACTTTCCCACATGTGGTTCGGTGACATGATCACACCGGTTGACTGGACCCACATCTGGCTGAACGAAGGCTTCGCCACCTACGCCGAAGCCCTGTGGGCCGAGCACCGGTACGGCCACACCGGTCTGGCCAGTTTCATGAACCAGCACAACTGGGGCCTTGGTTATCCGGACGACGCCCTTATCCGGGACGCCACCTCGTCCTCGCCCCCCTACTATTTCCGCACCATCGCCTATCACAAGGGCGCCTGGGTCCTGCACATGCTGCGGCGTTGGATCGGGGACGAACATTTCTTCGCCTCCCTGAAGGCCTACCTGGAGGATCCGCGCCTGCGTTACGGCAACGCCCATTCGGACGATTTCAAGAATGTGGTGGAAGAGGTTTCCGGGCACACGCTCGATTGGTTCTTCAACCAGTGGCTCTACCGGACGACCTATCCCGTCTTCGACCTGTCCTGGGACAACGACTGGCAGGATGGGGAAAACCGATTCCACATCAACCTGAAGCAGGTTCAGGTTCCCGACCCGTTCCTGGGTGATGCGCCCTATCTGGTTCCCGTGGATTTCAGGCTGGCCGGGGCGGGGTTCGATACGACCATAACCATGATGAGCTATCAGGCCGAGACGGACCTGGTGCTGTCCCTTCCCGCGGAAGTGGTCAACGTCACCCTGGACCCCGACAGGTGGTTGCTGTACCGGATGGCCGAACAGAATCCGGTTCCCGTGGAAAAGGACCTGGCCAAGGTGCCGGTGAAACTGTATCCGGCCTACCCCAACCCCTTCAATCCCCGCTGCCTGTTCCGCTGGGAAGCCGCCGTCGCGACCCGGGACCTGGTCGAGATCTATGATGTGATGGGCCGGCGCATCCTGTCGCAGCAAATGGACTCCGTCGAACCCGGGCCCCGGGAATTCCTCTGGACGGGATTGGACAGCCAAGGACGGCAGGCGCCTTCGGGCACCTACCTGTACCGGATCAATTGCCGCAGCTCGGCGGAAGACGGCAACGACAGCTGGCAGCTGCAGGGCAAGGTCACCCTCGCCCGCTGATCGGCCGCTCTCACCAGAGTGGTCCCAGCCCGTTTCGGCTCCTGTCCTCGAAGGCACAGGGGCCTTTTTCGACATGGCCCAGGTAGGCCTCTTCCTGGGTGCGCCGGAAATGCTCCTCCAGGGCGTGGCACAAATCGGGTCTCTTCAACCAGCCGCCATCGTCGTCGCTGCACAGTTCGGTCAGCAACCTGGTCTTGCGGCCGCGGTAAACGCCGTACATCCGCACATCGTCGGGAAGGAACCCCTTGTCGTCCAGGTATTCGATCAGGCCGCAGAGTGTGTTGGAAAAATAGTGGTCGAAGACCGGCTCGGTACCCCGGCCGCCCAGGATGTCGACCCAGGCTTCATAGGTGTAGGGAAGGCCCTTGTCGTGTTTCGAACGCGGACCCATGACCGTTTCCACGATTCCCATGGTCATCTCCTTCCCCATGGTGAGGATGGGATCATTCAGCCCCACAATCAGATTAGGGGCGAATCGGCGGATCGTCAAACGGGTGGGTGGTCCGGCTCAGGTGCCTCGGGTGCCGTGACCGGAATGTGGCTTTATAATGACCTGATGTCCCCCTGAACTTGGACTCCCGGGAAATGGATACACCATGAACATCCGCTTGCTCCTGATCCCCGTCCTGCTGTCCCTGGCCCTGCCGGCGGCCGCCACTTCGCCTCTTCCGGAAACTACTCCGACCGGGATCCTCATCGATCGGGTGACGCCCCTGGCCCACCTCGAGGATCTGGACGGGTCTGCTGACTCGCCGGCCGGCGACCTGCAGCGCTGGCGTCAGGCCGTCCACGAATTGCGGCGAGCCGCTGAACAGGATCCCGGCTGGCCGCAGGCCCGCGACCTGCAGGCCGAAGCCCTGATGTCGGCCGAGGAACACGAGATTCCCCTGGCCTTGGTCCACGCCCGTTATGACCGCATGGGCCCCTCAGGCAACCCGGTCCCCGACGAGGTGTTTTCCCTGGCCGCCCTGCGGGACCATTCCTACCACGGCGCCGAGGTCGCCTTCCGCCTGGGCTCCTCGCGGATCATGAGCCACCTGACTTCATCCATTGTGAGCCTGGCGTTCGACCCCGGCGATGGAGCCGGTGCGCGCGCCCTTTCTCTGGCCGAACCGGTCGTGGTCTCTTATCGGACCGCCGGCCCCAAACGCCTGGTCCTGACCGCGATCCTCGCTGATGGGCGTTCCCTGACGGCCGTCACCACGCTGATCGTCCAACGTCTGGTGACCCCCACTCCGGACCAGGTCATGGTCATCACCGCCTCGCAAACCTATCAGGGTCTGGCCGGCAGCGGGCTGGCCTACGTCTACCTCGCTGAGGGCCGCACCGCTCTGACCAACCCGGCCATCGTGGTCGAAGGTTTCGACCTCGACAACTCCATGGACTGGCCCGTGCTGTACGATCTCCTGAACCGGGAAAACCTGATCGAGGATCTCAGGGCCGACGGTTACGACGCCGTCGTTCTCGATTTCACCGAAGCCACCGAACCGATCCAGCGCAACGCCTTCGTGCTGACCGAACTGCTCGAACAGGTGGAGACCTTGATCGGCCCGGGTCGATCCGTGGCGCTGGTCGGGGCCAGCATGGGCGGCCTCGTTTCCCGTTACGCCCTGCTCTGGCTCGAAAACCAGACCGCTGGGCACAACGTGCGCACCTTCGTCTCCTTCGACTCGCCCCAGACCGGAGCCAACATTCCTTTGGGCCTGCAGCACTGGCTGGTGTTTTTCCAGGCCGAGGCCGAAGACGCCGCCTACCTTTTGGCCCGCCTGAACACGCCTGCGTCCCGGCAAATGCTGGTCTACCACCACCTCGCCACCGTGGGAACGACGGCCGGAGCCGACCCCATGTTCGCCGCTTTCCAGGCGGATCTGGCTTCCCTGGGAGGTTGGCCTGCTCAAGTGCGCCTGGTGGCCGTGGTCAACGGCAGCGGCGAGGCTCAGGACCAGGGCTTTGCCCCGGGCGACCAGCTGATCCGTTACGAATACCGCAGCCTGTTGGCGGACATCGACGGCAACGTGTGGGCCGTGCCCGACGGCGGCACGCGGACCATATTCGACGGCATGATCAACCTGATCTGGCCGCTGCCGGACACCAACCAGACCGTGACCATCGGCGGCACTGCCCCCTGGGACGGGGCCCCGGGCGGTTTCCGGTCCTCCATGGCCCAGATGGATACGACGGCCGTACCCTACGGCGACATCATGGCCCTCCACGACAGCCACTGTTTCATCCCCACGGTGAGCGCCCTGGCCCTCGACGGGGTCGGGCCTTTCCATGACATCGCCGGCGATCCGGCGCTGATGGACAAAACGCCCTTCGATCAGGTCTATTACCCGGCCGCCAACCAGGAACACATCGCCATCACGCCGGAAAACAAAGTGTGGCTCCAGACCGAAATCGAGGCGGGGGTCACCGCGGTCGAAAACCTGCCGGACGTGGCGGCGACGGGCCTCACCCTCTTGACGGCCGTGCCGAACCCCTTCAATCCCCGCACCGAAATCAGCTTTGTCCTGACCGAACCCGGGCAGGTAAACCTGCGGATCCATGATCTGGCCGGACGGCTGGTCAGGAACCTGGTGAGGGATGATTTTCGGGAAGCAGGACGGCATCTTGCAGTTTGGGACGGAAGGGACAGCGGAGGCTCGGCGGTGGCGGCCGGCACCTATTTTTCCCGGCTTCAGGTGGAGGATCAGGTCCGCACGGGCAGAATGACCTTGGTCAAATAGGTCCCTACGGGAACTGGCTCTTGAGGATGTCTTTTGGAAGATGCGCCTTTTCGAATTTGTGGTAGATTCGGGCCGGGTTGAACCGCAAGGATGCTCTCCATGGACGACCAGGCCAGGCGCCCGCAGCGCAACCGGATGCAGAAAACCGGGCTGATCCTCGGACCAGCCCTGTTCCTGGCGACCCTTCTGTTCCTGGACCTGGCACCGGGCAACCCCCTGCCCACCCGCATGGCCGCCGTGGCGGTGCTGATGGCTGTCTGGTGGGTGACCGACGCCATCCCGCTGTTCGCGACCGCCCTTTTGCCCATGGTCCTGTTTCCGCTGCTGGGCATCCTCGCGGGCAAGGCCACGGCGCCCCTCTACTTCAACAGCACCATCTTCCTATTTCTGGGCGGATTCCTGATCGCCCTGGCCATGGAGAAATGGGAGCTGCACCGGCGCATCGCCCTGTTCATCATCCTGCGGGTCGGGGGCGGTCCGCAGCGCCTCATCCTGGGTTTCATGATCGCCGCGGCCTTCCTCTCGATGTGGATCTCCAACACCGCCACGGCCATCATGATGGTGCCCATCGGCATGGCCATCGTCCTGCAGATGGAATCCCGATTCGGCCGCACCGAATCCCACGCTTTCACCCTGAGCCTGATGCTGGGGATCGCCTACGCCTGCAGCCTCGGCGGCATGGCCACCCTGGTGGGGACGCCGCCCAACCTGGCCTTCGCGCGCATCTACGAGATATCGTTTCCCGAGGCCGAACCCATCGCCTTCGGCACCTGGTTCATCATGGGGCTGCCCATCGCCACGGTGATGTTGGCGGTGGTGTGGCTCTTGCTGACGCGGGTCCTCATCCGGCTTCCGAAGCATCTGAAGGTGGACCGCGCCATCGTGGCCCAGGAATACGCCGCGCTGGGAAGACCCCGCTACGAAGAACGGGTGGTGATGGCGGTCTTCACCCTGACCGCCCTGTTGTGGGTGTTCCGCAATCCGCTGATCCTGGGACCCGTCACGATTCCCGGGTGGTCCGCTCTCCTGCCCTACCCCCGCCTGATCGACGACGGGACGGTGGCCCTGTTCATGGCGCTGCTGCTGTTCCTGATTCCCACCCGCAGTCCTGATACCGAAAGTCCGGCCATCATGGGGCCCCGGAGCATCCGCAACCTGCCCTGGCAGATCGTGCTGTTGTTCGGCGGCGGTTTCGCCCTGGCCGAAGGATTCCAGGTCAGTGGCCTGGCCGAACTGATCGGCAGCCGGTTCGGTTCCCTGGCCGGCGTGCATCCGCTGGTGATGATCGCCCTCATCTGCCTGACCCTGACCTTCCTGACCGAGGTGACCTCCAACACGGCGACCACACAGATGATCCTGCCCATCCTGGCCTCGCTGTCGGTGGACATGCAGGTCAGCCCGCTGCTACTGATGATCCCGGCCACGCTGTCGGCGAGTTGTGCCTTCATGATGCCGATCGCCACGCCGCCCAACGCCATCGTCTTCGGCAGCGGGCGCATTCGCATTCCCGAGATGGCGCGCATCGGTGTGTTCATCAACCTGGTGGGCGTGGCGCTGATCGCCATCCTTTTCTACACCCTGGGCCCCTTGGTGTTCGGGTTCGAGGTCCGATAGAAAAAGCCCCGGGCCGAAGCCCGGGGCCTGATATTCCGGTCCGTTTCAACCGGGACTATTCATCCACACCGCCGCCGCCGCCGGTGTTGATGACGCCGAACAGCTCCAAGGCGAACCTGATGTCCCCCTGGCGGCTCTTGTCCCCGGACTTCTCATCTTCGCCGGCCAGAAGCGATTCACCCCAGGAGATGAGCACGCCAAGCACATCCTCCTGGCCGATGATTCCGTACCCCGCCGCGAAGTTCAGCTCCGTGACCAGGAGTTCCCGGTAGAGCTTGGCACCGTCGGTCCTGGGACGGCGCTTCAAGATTTCGTATACCTCTTCCAGCTCCATCCCGTCGGTGAACTGATACGGGATCTCGATGTAGTACCCTTCGATCAATGTCAAGAGATCGCGCAGTTCGTCGGGGCTGAAGTAATTCTCGTCGTGGCCCCAGCCGCCGCCGTTGCCGTTCCCGTTGTCGTGCCCGTTGTCGTGCCCGTTGGCCTGACGGTTGGAGCGCTCTTCGATCAGGGCGCGCCTGAACAACTGGGTCCAGTATTCCAAGGGGCTCGCATCGCTCGCTAGACCGCCGCTTTCGAGATCGGCCACCAGTTCTTCGGTGAGCGGGGTGAACCCGAAGAAATTCCCGGTGTTGGCGGGGCCGATGGTCACGGGAATGGAAAGGGGCGTAGTCGCCTCGAAGTAAGCGGCCAGATCAGCGTTGAAATCGTCGGGATAGCCGGTCAGGTTGATTTCCAGTGTGTAGTCGCCCGCGGGGGCTTCGAGCTGGAAATTACCCAGGAAATCCGAGGTGGCCGTGGCCACGGTGCCGCCAGCGTCATTCAGTTCCAGGACCACGCCGCCGATGCCCCATTCGATTCCATCGTAGAACTCGTCACGGCTGGCGTCCTCGAAGACGATGCCGTCGACGGCAAACATCTCCACCTCGGCGGGCTGCAGAGCCAGACCGGCCGCCACCCAGCCGAGGGAGGCCCCCTGCGGATCCTGATCCGGAGTGGAAATCACCTGGACCGAGAGCTCATCGGCATTGGCGGGGACATCCACGGTCAAAACCAGGGAGTCCCAGGCATCGCCGTCCGTGCTGCCCAGCACGTCCTCGAAAATCTGGTATCCGGCACTAGTGGTGACCTGGACGGTGGTCGGGCGGTTTTCGCCTACACTGGCGACCAGGAGCAGGAGATCCGCGGTCCGATCAACGTTTTCAGGGTTCACTTCGAACACTTGGGGCACGGTGGCGTCCAGGGTGGGCACAAAACCGAAATAGGCCATGTCAAGGCCGTCCCTCAGGGATAGGTCGGCCACCGTGCCGTCGTCGTAGATCACCAGGATACTGGCGCCGCTGTTCTCGTTATTGCCACCAACGAAATCGAAATCTGCCACGGTGAAGGTGTTGGGTCCCGGTCCGACCAGGCCCAGACCCGTGATGTCGGCCCGGTACGAGTAAAACTCGTAGCTGCCGTAGAAAAGGGTCGGGCCCCCTATCAGATTGCCATCAATGAAGTTGCCGTCGAGACTGATTTGCTGATCGCCGCTGCCATTGTTGGAACCGCCAGCCCAGTAAAGCAGGGCCTGGACGACCTGGGCGCCCGCGGGTACGTCGATGGTCAATTCGGCGGACTCCTCGGCCGTCATGCCGACTCCGCCTTCGGCGAATCCCGAGCCCGAAGCAATGTCGATGAGGGGCGGCCCCAGGACCTCGGTCCCGTCCTTGCTCAGGTAGGGGTTGTGAGGGGCCGTACCGGTATCGGGCGCTGTCAGGTCGGGCTCATTGCTGCAACCGACTACCAGGCCCAGAGCGGCCAACAGGATCAATAACTTTATCGAGCGGGTCTTCATACTATGTTCCTTTTCTCCATTCCCTGACACGGGAACCCCATTCACAAAGGGCCGCCAATACATGGCGGCACCTGAATAATCATCCCCAACATGATATCGTAAATCCTATAATTTTGCTATGTTTTAGTGTTAATTCCTTGTGAGACAAGATGTTTTGCCAGCAAGGAGGCTGGCACGCGGGGGATTGGTACCAGAAATCCATTTCCCTGGACTGGCCCCTTGTTGGGACATTTTTGCACTTATATGCTGTCAAGTTGTTACATCAAATTATGACTGGAACCAGAGGGGTGTCCATGCTAGTCTGCTTTTGGAGGAATCTCCCGTCTATTAACGGCAATTCGCCCCAAGGGCCGGATGGTCACATTTAGTCGAGGGGTGGGGAAATGAAGTATCCTTTCAGAATCATATTCGTTTGCTCTCTTGCTCTGATCGTATTCCGTATTGCCTCCCTTGCCACTCAGATCGTGCACCATAACCTGGAGCAGTCGGGGGAAACGCCGGCGCCATGGTCGGACTCTTCTGATCAAGGCGATTCTTGCGAGGGCCCTGATCGACAACACTGAGGGGAAAAATGAGCGACCGCACCAACGGACACTCCGACATCGGCCGAGTCATCGGCCCCTACACCTTGATCGATCACATCGGCGAAGGCGGCATGGGCGACGTTTTCCTGGCGGAGCAAAGGGTACCGATCCGCCGCAAGGTTGCCCTGAAAATCGTCAAGCTGGGCATGGACACACGGGACTTCGTCACCCGGTTCGAATCCGAACGCCAGGCCCTGGCCCTGATGGACCACCCCTACATCGCCCAGGTCTACGACGCCGGCGCCACCGACCGCGGCCGCCCGTACTTCGTGATGGAATACGTGCAGGGTGTTCCCCTGTTGGAATACTGCGACCAGAATCGACTCGGGATCGGGGACCGTCTCAAGCTGTTCGTGAAAATCTGCGAAGGCATCCAGCACGCCCACCAGAAGGCCATCATCCACCGCGATCTCAAATCGTCCAACGTCCTGGTGGTCGAGCAGGAGGGAGAGCCCTGGCCCAAGATCATCGACTTCGGCGTGGCCAAGGCCATGGGGGAAAAGCTCACCGAACAGACACTGCATACCCAGATGGGCCAGATTCTCGGCACCCCGGAATTCATGAGCCCGGAACAGGCCGACCTGACCGGGGGTAGCATCGACACCCGCACCGACGTCTACCTCCTGGGGGAAATGCTGTACGAACTTTTGTCCGGCATGCATCCGTTCGACCGCGAGGAAATGCGGAAATCCGGCATCGACGGCATGATGTACAAGATCCGCATGGTCGAGCCGCCCCGGCCGAGCGTCCGCCTGAGGGAAGCCGGGCCCGAGGCCGACGACCACGCCGCGGTCCGCCGCCTTTCCCGGGACAAGCTTATCAACCGGCTGGCCGGTGATCTCGACTGGGTCGTCATGATGGCGATGGAAAAGGCGCCCGCCCTGCGGTACCAGACGGCCCACGCCCTGATCGAGGATCTGCTGAAGCACCGGGATTCCCTGCCTATCGTCGCCAGGCCCCCGAGTACCGCCTACCGGTGGAAAAAATTCGTCAACCGCCACCGTACCGGAGTCATTGCCGCGGGGTTCGTGCTGGTGGCCATCCTCCTGGGCATCACCGGGACCACCATCGGCATGATTCGTTCCCAGCGGGCGGAAAAGCGGGCCAACCTCGAAGCGGCCACTGCCAAGGAAGTATCGGACTTCATGGTGGGACTGTTCGAGGTCTCCGATCCGGGCGAGGCGCGGGGCAGCTCCATTACCGCCAGGGAAATTCTGGACCAGGGCGTACGGCGCATCGACACCGAACTTGACGGGCAGCCACTGACCCAGGCCCGGTTGATGAACACCATGGGCCGGGTGTACCGGGAGCTCGGGCTTTTCGGAGAATCCAAGAACCTGTTGGCCAGCTCCCTGGCAAAAATGGAGGAAATCGGCGCGGCCGATAATCCGCAAACCGCCATCATCCTGGACGACTTCGGTCACCTCAATCGGGAGACCGGGGATTTCGGGACGGCCGAAACCTATCTCGAAATGGCCCTGGGCATCCGGGAAAGGAACTTCGGCCCCGACCACGAACTGGTCGCCCAGAGCCTGAACAGTTTGGCCAACCTCTTGTATGCCAAAGGGGAATACGGGGAAGCTCTTTCGGTCTACGAAAGGGCCCTCGCCAACAGGGAAAAGAACCTGGGGCCCGACCACCCCGAGGTGGCCATCATCCTGAAGAACATCGGGGCCGTTCACATGGTCACCGGAAACTATTCCCAGGCCGAGGAGGCCCTGGCCAGGTCGCTCGCCATCCGGGAAGCGAGTTTGCCGGCCAATCATCCCGACATTTCAAATTCCCTGACGGCCCTCGGGGTGTTGGACTTTCAGCGGAGCCAATACGCCAAGGCGCTCCAATACATTGAACGTTCGCTCGCCATCCGGGAGATCGTCTACGGCCCAGACCACCCCCAGGTCGCCGAGAACCTCAAGAGCATGGCCCGGATCCATGGCTATCTGGGGGATTTCGAACAGGCGGACGAACTCTATAACCGAGTCCTGCAAATCTTCGAGGGGACCCTCGGGCGAGACAACCTCCGGGTCGGTGAAACACTGATATCCTACGGTTCCTACCTCTACGACGCGACCCGGTTAGCCCAGGCAGAAACCACCCTGACCAGGGGACTTGATATTGTTTCCCGAACGTCGGGCGCCCAAAGCATCGCCATGACCGAAGGCCTGGAAAATCTGGGGTTGGTCAAGCTCAGGAACAACGATTATTCCGAAGCGCTGGATTTGTTCCACCAGGTCCTGGCGATACAGGAAGAAAATTTCGGCCAGGATTTCGGCCCGGGGGCCAACTCCCACTCCAACCTGGGTCTGGCCTATTACAATCTGGGGGACTTTGCCACGGCCAGGGAGCATCTGAACAAGGCCCTGGAAATCGGCGAAAGATCCGCCGGTCCCTCATCGGACCTCGTGGGTACCGCCCTTCTTCAATTGGGCACCATCGATACCGCCGAGGGAGATTTCCCCAGGGCCAGCGAACATCTGTTGCGTGCCGACAAGGTCCTGACCGAGGTTTTCGGCAGTGAAAGCCCGCAGGCAGCCAGGGTTCGGACGCAACTTGGAATTATGGAGTATTTCCAGGGGCACCATGAATCGGCTCGCACCTATTTCGGCGAGGCGGTCCAGGTTCAAGCCAGGCTTCTCCCACCCGACGACCCGGAACTGATGGACAACCACTACAACCTGGCCTGCCTCAACAACGTCCTGGGCGACCGGGCCGCATCCCTGGAGCACCTGAAACTCGCGGTGGACAACGGATTCGCCAATCCGTACATCCTGGAGGATCCCGATCTGGAATCCCTCAAGGGGAACCCCGAGTTCGACCGGTTGGCGGCCATCGCCACGGCGGGCAACTGACCGGGGCCGCTACCTCTTCCCGTCGCTGAACCCGCCTGTGACGGAGGCCTCTGCCTGGCACATTCCTGCCTGGATACTGGCAAAAACATGATAATTCAGGTATGAATGGTGTGCTTACTCATATCGCACCCCCCCTCTTCCTGGAGACCATATGCAGCCCGGACAATCCATTGCCCATTATACCATTGTGGAGAAAATCGGCGCCGGCGGCATGGGCGAGGTCTTCCGCGCCAACGACACCAAACTCGGCCGCGATGTGGCCCTCAAAGTGCTTCCCTCCGGGTTCGACCAGGACCCCGAACGCCTCGGCCGCTTCCAGCGCGAAGCCCGCACCCTGGCCACGCTCCAGCATCCCAACGTGGCCTCGGTCTATGGTCTGGAAACGGTCGACGGCCAGACCTTTCTGGTCATGGAGCTGGTCGAGGGTGAAGACCTTTCCGAACGGCTGGCCCGGGACGCCCTGCCGCTGGACCGGGTGGTCGACATCGCCGGGCAGATCGCCACGGGCCTGGAAGCTGCCCACGACAAGGGAGTCGTCCACCGGGACCTGAAGCCGGCCAACGTCAAACTGGGAGCCGACGGAACCGTCAAGATCCTGGACTTCGGACTGGCGCGCGCATACGAGGGGGACAACGAATCCGGAGATGGTTCGGCCACCTCGCCCACCATGACCGCGGCGATGACCAACGCAGGAGTGATCCTCGGCACCGCGGCCTACATGTCACCGGAGCAGGCGCGGGGAAAGACTCTCGACAAACGAACCGACATCTTTTCTTTCGGCGCTGTTCTCTACGAGATGCTCACCGGCTCGAGGCCCTTCGAGGGAGAAACCCTTTCGGACACCCTGGCCTCGGTCCTGAAGGAACAGCCGGACAGCGGCGTCCTGCCCAAGGACACCCCTCCGGCCCTGCGCATGGTCCTGGATCGCTGTCTGGAAAAGGACGCCAAGAAGCGCCTGCGCGACATCGGCGAAGCCCGGCTCATCATCGAGGCCGTCAAGAGCGGCGACGAAAGTGCCTCGTCCGTTCTCGGCCTGATGCCCGCTCTGGAAAGCGAGATCACCGGCAAACCCACCGGCTCACGCACCCGGGAGATCGCAGCCTGGGTCGTGGCCGCCGTCGCGATCATGGCTTTGGGTGTCAACCTGTACCCGGGCTCCGGCTCGGACGATCCGGCCACCCCAGCCTTCAGACTTTCGGTCCCCGTCGAGGGTGAGTCGGACATCCGCTACACCCAAGGCGGTCTGGCCCTTTCGCCGGATGGCTCCCGCCTCGCCTACATCAACGGAAACCGACTTTTTGTCCGCCCTCTCGACAGCTGGGATCCCATCGAGATTCCCGACACCGAAGAAGTATCCAATCCCTTCTGGTCCCCCGACGGCCAGTGGCTGGCCTTCGCCATCGACAGGGATTTCTGGAAGATCCGGCCCGACGGCACCCAGCGGAAAAAAATCTTCACCGCAGCCTCCTCGGTCTCCAATGTGACGGGCGGCGCCTGGTTGGCGGATGACCGCATTGTTTACCGGGGAGAAATGGACCTGATGGTCGTGCCTGCGTCCGGCGGCAGCCCGGATACCCTTTATTCGGCGACCTCCGATACGAGCATTGTCGATTTTCACCAGCCCCAGGCCCTGCCCGGCGGACTTGGTCTGGTAGCGGCCGTCCACAACAACGTCGGAGTCAACACCATCGGGGTCGTGTCCCTGGATGGAAAACTGAAAAGGGTGCTGGAACTTCCCAGCACCGAAATTGGCGACCCGTGTTATTCACCCTCCGGCCACATCCTCTTCCAGGACAAAAAGGACATCTGGGCCGTTCCCTTTTCCCTGGACGGTCAAGAAGTCACCGGGGAGGCCTTCCCCGTGGCCAGGGACTCCGCCGTACCTACGGTTTCCGATGGCGGGACTCTCGCCTATGTGCGCAATGCCGGAGAAATCATCAGGCGCTTCGTCCTGGTGGACCGGAGCGGAAAAATCGTGGAACGCCTCGGGAAACCTTTCGATCTGTGGGCGGCCTATGACCTGTCTTCCGACGGATCGCGGGCCGTGGGCATGGAGAGCAATTCCACCGACCTTTGGATGTTCGACGACCGGCAGGCCAGCACTCGCATTACCTTCACCGACATCGAACACGACATGCCCTCGTTCTCCCGCGACGGGCGGACGATATATTTCGCCACCGGAAACGCCAACGACTACCAGATCGGCAGCAAACCCGTCGACCGCAATGAAGCCGAACGGGTGCTGGTGCCCACGGGGGAACTGGGTCCTCATTACTACGCGGCCTGTCCCGCGGTTTCCAGCGACGAGAAGCTGCTTTTTTACTCCGCCGTCGGCGCCAACAAGAAGCAGGACGTCGCCTGGCTGGATCTGACTTCGGATGAGGGTCCCCAGCCGTTCCTGACGAGCGAGGCGGCCGAATACGCCGCCCGTCCCTCGCCCGCCGATCCCCGTTTCATGGCCTATGTTTCGGAGGAATCAGGTTCCGGGCAGGTGTACCTGACCACCTGGCCCGACGCCGATCAGAAGCTGCTCGTTTCCATCGACGGCGGCTTCTGGCCCCGCTGGAAACAGGACGGTTCGGAAATGTATTTCGCCAAGGGAAATGATATCTTTGCCGTAGAGGTCCACTACGAACCTCTGGGCGTGGGACGACCGACCCGGTTGTTTTCCCGGCCCGACAACGACGACCGGCAACCCATGGGCTGGCCGGCCACTTTCGGGGTCACCGCCGATGGCGAAAGATTTCTCATGACCGAGCTGGTCATCGACGACAGCCTTGATCCGAGCATCGCGCTCATCCAGAACTGGGCCTCCTCCGTAGAATGAGGAATTATCCATGACGTCGAAAATTTATTCCGACCAGGAAATCCACGTCGGCGTAAGCTCCTGTCTGCTGGGGCAGGAAGTCCGTTACAACGGCGGTCACGCGCGTGACCGCTACGTGGTCGAGACCCTGGCGGACCACTTCACCCTGGTGCCGGTCTGCCCGGAAGAAGAGGTCGGGATGGGCACACCCCGTGAAACGGTGCGCCTGGTTGGCGATTCAGCGGCTCCGCGCATGGTCGGCTCGACCTCCGGCGATGACTGGACCGGACGCATGAACCGCTGGTCCGCCAAAAGGGCGAAGGAATTGGCGGTCGAGGACTTGTGTGGTTTCGTCTTCAAGAAGAACTCGCCCAGCTGCGGCGTTTTCCGGGTGAAGGTCTACACCGATTCCGGCAACCTGGCCGTCCCCCCGGGGCGCGGCCTGTTCGCCGCCGAATTCGCGAAACGCTATCCGCTGGCTCCCATCGAGGAAGAAGGTCGGCTGCACGATCCCGGCCTGCGCGAAAATTTTCTGGAACGAGTGTTCGCCTACCGTCGTCTCAATGACCTGTTCACCGGCCGCTGGAAGCGGGGCGCGGTCATCGATTTCCATTCCCGGGAAAAATACCTGCTGATGGCCCACAGCCCCCAGAAGCTGAAGGAACTCGGCCAGCTGACCGCCCGGATCAAGGACCACAAGCCCGCCGAATTCCGTGAGGCATACATGGCCGGCTTCATGGGGATCCTCGAGATGAAGGGCACCACGCGCAAGCATGTCAACACGCTGCAGCACATGGTGGGCTACCTGCGGGATTTCCTGAATCCTGAAGAACGGAAACGTGTTCTGGGGGTCATTGAAGAGTACCGGCAGGAGATGGTGCCGCTGATCGTTCCCATGACCATCGTGCGGCACTACATCGAGATGCACGACGTTCCCTACGTGAAAAATCAGACCTACCTGAATCCCCATCCTCGGGAGCTGATGCTTCGCAATCACGTCTGAACGGCGCTATTCCAGCGGGTATTTGTGGCCCCACATCCGGCGCAGCGTATCCATGGTCTCCATGATGGCCAGGCTTTGCTTGTGGGAGATGACCTCGGAATCGCGCCGGCCCTCCCTGATCAGATCCATGAACGCCTCGGCCATGTGGGTGTAGCCCTGGCCGCGCAGGGCGAAGTCCACTGTCTCCTCCGGGCGGTCCTTGATCCCGACCGTTATTTGCGAAGCACCCCACCACGGCTGCTGAAGTCTGATCCAACCTTCGGTTCCCTGGATGGTGGCCGTGCGCGGCGTCTCCACCCGGAACGACATGAAGGCAAGGGTGATTTCCCCGCCCCGGTGGCGCAGCAGGATGGCGGAATCGTCATCCACGCCCGTGGGGCCGAGGTTGGCGGTGCCATGGATCTCCACCGGGTCGCCGAAAAGCCAGTGGGCCAGCGAGACCGGATAGACGCCGAGATCGAGCAGGGCGCCGCCGCCCAGGTCGGGATTGAACAGGCGGCCGGTGGGATCGTCTGCGGCCTGGAAGCCGAAATCCGCGGTCAGGGTCCGCGGAACACCGATGGCCCCGGCGGCGATCAAGGTGCGGACCTTTTCCAGCGACGGTAGAAATCGGGTCCACATGGCCTCCATCAGCAAACGATCGTGGTCGCGCGCGGCAAAGATCATCCGGCGGGCTTCATCGGCATTGATGGCCAGTGGTTTTTCGCACAGAACGTGTTTGCCCTCACCGAGGCAAACCAGGGTGTCCCGTTCGTGGAAGGCGTGCGGAGTGGCGATATAGATGGCGTCGACTTCCGGATCGGCGGCCAGTTGGGCGTAGGATCCATGAGCACGGGATACCCCGTACTTTTCGGCGAAGGCCCGCGCCCGCACCAGGTCCCGCGATCCCACCGCGGCCAATTCCGCCCCCTCGGCCACCTGGAGGGCGGCGGCGAAGGCGCCCGAGATGGCGCCCGGGGCGAGGATTCCCCAACGAATTGTCTGCTTCATCGGGAAACTCCCGGGAGGCTGGCCCTCTCGGCGATCCCCCGCAGCATGCCGCTGAACACCGGCCCGTGGACGGGATAGAGCGCGTACCAGTAGAGAAGCCCGAAAAGTCCCTCGGGGTCATAGACCGCGGTTTGATGAATTTTCGAACCTGATCCGTCCGGCTCGACCTTGAACTCGAGCCAGGCCCTGCCGGGCACCTTCATTTCCGCGCGCAACAGCAGCAGTTCATCCGGTTCGATGCGTTCCACCCGCCAGAAATCGACGGCGTCTCCCACGAACAACGATTCCTGATTGCGCCGCCCTCGCCTGAGACCCACGCCGCCCACCAGAAGATCGAGCCAGCCGCGGATCCGCCACAGGAACTGATGGGCGTACCAGCCGTTGGCCCCGCCGATGCGCCGGATGGGCGCGAAGGCCTCGGCCGGGGGCACGTCCACGGCCAGGGAGCGCGCGTCGAGCAGACGGTTGCCGTACCGCACTCCCGCATGGCTCGGTTGCATCCCCGCCGAGGAGATGGCATCGAACCAGCTGGTCTGGGCAAATTCCTGCTCTTCGTTTTTCAGGGCCGTGGCGATGGCGTCCGACAACCCCCGGGGCCTGACCGAGAATACCTCATCCGCCGAATCGTCGTGAACCACCGTGGGATGTTCGATGCTTCCGATGAGTTTCTTGCCCACCCGCGCGTACAGGGGCGTGACGAGACCGAGCCAGAGGCTGGAAAGGTGGGGCGTCAAAAATGGAACCGGAATCATGGGCCGCCGCAGGCCTCTTTGGCGGCCATACTCACGCATGAGATCCCCGTAGGAGGCCCGGTCGGCTCCGCCGATCTCGAATACGCGGGAGGCGGCCGGCAGATCAAGGGCCTCCACGAGATACTGGAGCAGGTCATCGATGGCGATGGGCTGGGCTTCGACAGCCACCCATTTGGGGGTGATCATCGCCGGCAGCCGTTCGACCAGCGAGCGGATCATCTCGAACGAGAGGCTGCCCGACCCCAGGACGATGGAGGCGCGCAGCTCGATGGTCGGAACCCCGCTGGCGGCGAGGATCCGCCCGACTTCGTGACGGCTGCGCAGATGCGGCGAGAGGTCTTCGTCGTCCTGGGCCAGCCCGCCCAGGTAGATGATCTTTTTGACACCGGCGGCCTTGGCGGCCGCACCGAAATTCTGGGCCGCCTGGCGATCCAGCTCCTGGAATTCCTCCCTGGACCCCATGGAATGCACCATGTAGAAGGCGCTGTCGACATCGGCCATGGCGGCCTCGAGAGTTGCAGGTTCCAGCACATCGCCCTGCACCACCTCGGTGGTGGGTCCCACCCGCTTGGCCAACCTCTCGGGCTGGCGGGCGAGACAGCGCACCGGGCGACCCGTCTTCTCCAACCGGCGCCACAGGCGGCCGCCCACATAACCGGTCGCACCGGTCACCAGGACGAGGGGCCGCGGTGGCTGAATTTCCTTGGCAGGTGAATTTTCCATGCCCCCAAGCTACAGGGAACCCCTGGCCACAACAACCTCTGGGTATGGTTGCGTCCCTACACCGCCAGGGGTATCTTTCCTCCGACCCGCCAACCCGATCGGAGAGTCTTTGTCCCTCAAGCACCTGGTTTCCATATTTTTTCTTTCCGTCCTCATGACGAGCGCCGGGATCGCCAAGGGAGAACCCGTGAACGAACCGGTAAATATCGTGTCCTTTGCTGACGACAGCGAGTGGCTTATCGTCAATGACGGCGTCATGGGGGGCCTCTCCCGCAGCCGAATCCAACCAACCGACCAGGAGACCGGGCTCTTCACGGGAGAACTGTCTCTCGAAAACAACGGCGGGTTCGCCTCCGTGCGAACCAAAGTGGGGCCTCACGACCTGGCCCGGGCCGTCGGGCTCGAGATCCGGGTCAAGGGGGACGGCCGCACCTACCAGCTTCGGCTGCGCACCACCGACCGCCGGGATGGGGTCGCCTACCGCGCCTCCTTCCGCGCCCCGGAGGGCAGGTGGTTCACCGCCCGGTTCCCCTTCGAAGATTTCGTCCCCAGCTTCAGGGGGCGTGTCGTCGAGGATGCCGGCCCGCTGGATGCCGCTCGGATTCAACAACTCGGTTTTTTGATTGCCGACAAGGTGACCGGGCCCTTTTCCCTCGAGATCGATTTCGTGCGGGCCTGGCATCCGGGAAGGGAAGCAGAATGAAACCTTTTCGCTTCCTGGTTGCCCTCGCGGTATCCGCCACCCTCTTGACGCCGGCTGCCCTTCCCGCCTGGGCCGCCGATTCGGAAGGGGACTCCACCGTGGAGGTCGTGAACAATGTGGACCTGACCCGGTACGTGGGCCTCTGGTATGAAATCGCCAAGATCCCCAACCGTTTCCAGAAGAAATGCGCCCGCGGCACGACTGCCGAATACACCCTGCGGGCTGACGGGCGGATCACGGTGGCCAACCGATGCTACCGGGAAGACGGCAAGCTGGACGACGCGAAAGGGGAGGCGAAAATCGTCGATCCCGCGACCAACGCCAAACTGGAGGTCAGCTTCGTGAGCTTCCTCGGGTGGCGGCCATTCTGGGGTGATTACTGGATCATCGGTCTGGACCAGGACTACCGGTGGGCGGTGATCGGCACCCCGGACCGCAAATACGGATGGGTTCTATCGCGCACCCCCACCCTCGATGAGGGTACGCTCGACGTGGTCTTCGCCGTCATCGAGCGCAACGGGTACGCACGAGGCTCCTTTGAAATGAGCCTGCCCTGACCCCCTCCTAGTGCTTGCCCGGCTCCAGCTTGACACCACGGCGCTCGTAGTGGACGTATGCTTCCATGGCCGTCATTTCACGACTGTCCAGCTCCAGTTCATCCCCCTCCAGGGGATTTATGAGACACCAGTTGATCATGTCCCGCAAGGCAATCACCCTGCCGAGCTGCTGCTGGAATTTGGGATAGGTTTCCGGATGGGTGTTGGCGGCGTTGGGATGGCACTGGGCGCAGGCGACGCCGTTGCCGCCCAGGTCGCCGCTGACCCAAAGTTCACGACCGTAGTTCACCACGCTCATGAATTCGCCTTCCCATCTCTTGAGATCCTCAGCAGAAAATTCGTCCGCCCCGACACCGACCGGCAAAACGCCGGCGATCAGCACCAGGGTCACTGCACAGATTCCTGAGGCTTGTTTCCACATGGGCCAACCTCCTAGTAGTGGCTCTGCGGGTCGACCCGCTCTGATTCATTCTGGAACGACGTGTCCTCGGGTTGACCGGTTTCGGGATTGAAAGCCACGGTGCGGTTGGTGTTGTTGTACAACTCGTAACGCAACGTCGCTCTTCCGCTCCCGATATCCATGAGCTGCCAACCGGTGGCGTCGCGCTCGAAGAACGGATCGGCCCGGTTCATCGGCACGGTCAGCTTCGGCATGTGGCTCTCCGCCTGGGCATAGCTCCGCGGGTAGGGCCAGGGCCAGGCCGTGGCCATGACCGAGTGGAAGGAGATGTTCCCGATCTGGTTGTACTGGATCTGGTGCACATGGCCGTACAGGACCGTAGCTTCGTCGAACGGTTCCAGCAGGGCCTGCACCTCCTCGGCATCCTCCGTCCAGAAGTTCCACCCCTTGTAGATCTTCTGGATCGGCGAATGGGAAACCACAAAGACCGGGGTGTCCTTCTTCACCTTTTCGAGGTCCTTTTCCAGCCACTTTCTTTGTTCTTCGCCCACCATGAACGGCGAACCGTTAGGGTTGTCGAGCCCCGCCATTTCCAGCATGCGCTGCTTGCCGGAAGGCCAACGCTCATGGGTCCATTCGTCGTAGGTCAGGATGCTGTTCAGGACCACGAAATGCACACCCTTGTGATCGAAGCTGTAGTACTGCGGGCCGAACAGTTCCGACCAGTATTCGCCGAGATCGAGATAATAGTCGTGCTCACCCATGACGAAATGTGTCTTGAAGTTCAGGGCGGACATGATTTCCGCGCCATGATCCAATTCGGGTTTCGTGCCGAGTTGAGCCAGGTCACCTCCGAACAGGACGAAATCGGGTTTCGGGTCCAGCAGGTTGGTCTCGGCCACCGCGCGGATGAGCCCGCGGTCCCAGTTGCGGACAAAGGAGTTGCCCGAAATGTGCTGGATATGGGCATCGGATATATAGGCGAAAGTGAAGTTCTTGCTGCTGTCGGCAAAAGCCAGTTCCACCAGGCTCACCGGCAGGCTGCCCGCCAGGGCAATCGCACCCGAGGCCTTGAGAAAATCACGGCGGTTCATTCGGTTAAAGGAATCTGACATGTTGCTCCTCCTTTCATTCCTTGCCGGACTTGGCGGCCAGCTCCATGAGTTCGGGGCTGGTCAGTGATTCCATGAAGGCCACGAGATCGTCGATCTGCGTTTCATTGAGAGCCAGGGGCCGGATGCCCCCGCTGAGAAAGTCGTTGACGGGATTCCCCTCCTCGGTGACGCCGCCGTTGTTGTAGTGAACAACCACGTCGCGCAGGGTCGCAAGGCTCCCGTCGTGCATGTAGGGCGCCGTAAGAGCGATGTTGCGCAGGGTAGGCGTCTTGAAGGACCCCAGATCGTCAAAACCGCTCGTGACCGCGAAACGGCCCAGCTCGGAGGTCTTCGGATTGGTGAGAACCGCCACGTCGACTTCGCTTTTCGTGTAATCGGCTTTCACGAACTCGCGGGCCAGATCCGGGACATCCTCCTGGATGTCGTTGATCCCCACGCCCACGTTGTGGAAACGATTGTCCGTGAAGATGGCTTGCGTCTGCTCGACCACATGGCAGGAAACGCAGCGTCCCTGGTTGACGAAAATTTCGAACCCGCGCTTCTGGGCCTCGGTCAGGGCGTCTTCATCGCCGCCGAAGTACCAGCGGTCGAAGGGAGTGTCGCCGAACACCTGTTCCCGCTCGAAGGCGGCTATGGCCCGGGTCACTTCCGTCATCGTGATCCCTTCGCCCGACTTTCCGAACACCGCTTCGAACGCCGCGACGTACTCGGGATCGGTGCGGGCAATGGCGAGAATCGGCTCGTGGTCCTTCAAACCCATTTCCACCGGATTGGTGAATGGATGAAGGGCCTGATCCTCCAGGTCCGGGGAGCGGCCGTCCCAGAACATGGTCGTCATGTAGACGGAATTCAGGACCGTGGGCGCATTGCGCGTTCCGGTGAGTTTGTTGATTCCCTCCGAAACCTTCAGGGGAGTGTCCGTGAAGGCTTTTTCCCTTTCATGACAGGTGGCGCAACTTACTTCCCCGGTCGAACTGAATCTCTTGTCGTGAAAGAGTTTGTCTCCGAGGGCGATCTTGGCAGGTGTCTGGGGATTGTTATCCGGGATGGGTACCGGGGGTAGGCCGAGAGGTAAATCCACGTCCTTTTCAGGAGTTCCCAGAGCTGATGAAATCCCCACCAGGATTCCCAAACAAAGGATCCCGGCAAAAAAACAGGTTTTCATTCTGTCACCTCACTTTCAAGTTTGAGGGCAAAATAGGAAGGTCGAAAAATTGCCCCTTTCATGATTGCGGCATGAGCACAAAATACCGAGACACAAACAGGAATCTTTCTTGTTAGGCACTTTCCCACCAGCGGAACCGATTGTCAATAATTAATTACCCCGGCTCGCCCGGCCGTATCAGGTAGGGGTCCCCGGGTTCTGTCTACCTACATGTGACAATATAAATTCAATTTGAATTTTTTCCCCTTTGGATTTGCTTGATGAAGGAACGATCGAAAAATATTTCACCCTTCGGTGTCCTCCCGTCGATTCCGAATCCGTTAACACCTGCAAGAGACCCTTTCCATCACCCTAAACACCACCGACCAGACGGAGGGAACCATCCACGGCAAAGCCATCACGGTGATTGACGGGGAGGAGCATTTCCAGGCCTTCACCCTGCAATTCCGGTCCGCCCTGGTGGTGCTCGGAGAACCCGTCGGCGGGCTGTAGAACTCCAGGAAAAGGCAAAAGATGGGCCCGGGATTGAATATTTCATCCCGGGCCACTACTATTCCGGGGATCCGATGAATCAACCCCGACGGAAGGCAGGCCCCTTGGCGCGATCCCATTTCTCGTTCGAGAAACGCCGCAAGGAACTCGAGAAGCAGAAGAAGAAGGAAGCCAAGCGTCTGGCCAAGGCCGAACGCAAGGCCGCCATTGAAGCTGGTGAGGCACCACCCGAGCCCATCGTCAAGTATGATGAATTCGGCAACGTCGTCGAAATTATTCAGCCCGTTCGCCCCAAGGCTGATCAAGACCCGGAAACCGATTCCGAGTCCGCAAGCGAAGAAGAGTCCTCCGAAAAACCCGATCCCGCCTGAGATTCATCACCCAGTGGAAGACGCAGCGGATCGGGTCAACGGGTCAAAGTGATCTTGCGCGTCGTTTGCTGGTCATGAATGGCCAACCGCACGAAGTAGATCCCCGAAGGCGACTCCCGGCCCCCGCCGTCCCGGCCGTCCCACCTGGCGGTGTGGTTCCCCGCAGGCAAGGTTTCATCCACCAGGACCGCCACCACTCGTCCCTTCAAATCATAGATGCCCATTTGCGCCGGTCCGCTCCGGGGCAGATAGTAATCCCATTCGGTGGCGGGGTTGAAAGGATTGGGATGGTTCTGGGCCAGGAACAAACGGCTGGCCAGGCCACCGTCCGGGACATCCGTGACCGAAGGTGACACCGTGACGGTCGGGCTCCCGCCCGCCGGAATATCCACCGCCACATGGCAGATGTCGTAGGGCCCCGACTGGTCGATCTGAACGATCTGGCCCCCGGCGGCGGCATAGTTTCCCCCCGCGGCCGGCATCACGAACCGCAACCGGCCGTGTTCGAATCGCTGGGGCTGGTTGTTGGTGATGGTCGCCGTTACCGTGCCGGCCAGACCAGCGTTCGAAGGTGCGAAGGCCACCCGCAGGTTTTCCCCCGCGCTGCCCGCCGAAAGTGTGGGTTCCGGATGAAGGGAATTTCCGCTGACCCGAATCAAGCGATACGAACGTTCGCCGTCGCAAACGTTGTTGGTGGTCAGGTCGAAGGGCGGGCCCTGGCCCTCGCCGCTGTCGCTGTGGATGTGGCCGGAGAGGGCCATCTCCACGCCCAGGCTCCCCAGGTTCAATTGGCCCTGGAAGTCGCGATGATAGAACAGCACTTCCGCCTCGCTGCCCGCCGCGGCGGCCAGGTCCTGGTCCAGCCAATCCAGCTGACCGGCGATGAAGCTGTCCGATCCATAGATCTCTTCACGCCACCGGTCGTAGTTGTTGTACGACTCCATCCCCACATAATGGATCGGCCCATAGTCGAAGCTGTAGTTCTGCGTGCGGGCAGGAGCGCCCACGGGCGGATCATCGAGCCGCAGCCAGCCGAAAAAGCGCCACCAGTCGCGCCGGGCGGTCCCATCGGCAGGAGGGGTGGAAGACCAACCCCCGATGTCATGGTTGCCGCTGACCAGGAAAGTCGGGACCTGGAATTCATACAGCTGGCGCTGGGCCCGCGTGTAGGAGCGCCATTCCAGGTAGTCCTCGAGTTCTCCTTCATTGATGAAATCCCCGGTGATGACCACAAACTCGGGGTTGATCAGATTGATGTCTCCGGTCACCTCCCGCAGATCGACCGTTTCGGTGCTGTCGGTGGGCGAACCGCCGCTGTCGGAAAACTGATGGTCCGGAAGATGGGTGTCGGTGATGTGAATGAAGTAGTAGCTCTCCTTGAACTGGTCCAGAACACGAACGGCATCGCGCCGAGTGTCGTCCAGACCCCCATCGGCGGTCACCCTCAGGTCGAACAGGTCGTACAGGGGCACGGCAGGGACCGTCGTTTCCAAGGTCCACCAACGGGTTCCCGGATTGTAGTTCGCCTGGTCGAGAGGCAGGGGCAAGGTCAGGGCGCCCAGAGACAACTCGGCCTGCCAACCCGTGGTGGAGGGATCGGCTTCGCATTCGATTTCCAGGGTCTGGCCGGGCAAAAGCAGGGCCGGGATATTCACCAACGGGCGCTGGATCACGGTCAAGGTATCGCCCATGGCTTCGCCGCCGCCGCCGGTGACCGGTTCCAGGGAGAAATCGAGACTGTGGCCGCCTCCTTCGAAGACCGTGACCCAGGTTTCCTGCTCCAGATATCCAGAGGCGCTGGCCCGGACACGCCAATCGCCAGGCGGCAGCTTGGCAAAGGCCTGGCCCGTCGCCTTGACGACCATCTGCAGATGTGGACTGCCCGAACCGTCGAAGACATCCACCAGGGCGCCCTCCAGGGGGCTGCCGTCGGCCTGACTGAGAACGTTGCAGGTGACAGACCCGGTCGGAACCCCCAGGGCATCGTACAGGATGGAAACGGCCGCGGCGATCTCGCCGTGGGCTACGGCAAGGTATCGCGTGTAACTGACGGGAAGGACGGGATCCAGGGTCTCGGTGGTCACGTTGAGGTCCGACCAGTCGCCTCCGTTGGGGCCCCAGCAGTCTCCTGCCGTACCGGCGTAGGCATAACAGACATCGGAGGCGAGGCCCGCCATCCAGGCCTGGACCGTCGTTCCGAAGACACTGAATCCGTAACCGGGAGCGTACTTGTCACAGGAGCCCCACTGAAAGGCGTCCCCCAGCTCAAAATCAGGCTGAATACCGCCGCCCCCGGTGACCCAGGTGGTCAAAGCCAGGTGCCGGTCGCCGTCGGCCAGGGAATATTCCGTGACCACGCCCATGGCCGGATTGGTGACATCATGCCCTTCGGCCCGGATGACGGCCGGCCCGCCGCCGCTGCCGTCGTCGCTGACGGCCAAGGAGGTGTAGATCGCCTGACGTGGCCAGTCATCATCGAAATAGGTGTAGAGTTCGCCCAGGGCATCGAGGCGCGTTTCCTGAAGGCCCGCGTCGATGACCGTACCGCCGTTTTCGCCGTAGTGTGTGATGTGCCCCAGGGCGCTGATGATGATCACGATGTGGTCGTTTTCCAGGATCATATCGCCCAGTTGGCCGTCGGCCTGGGCGCCGGTCAGCAGCTGGCCTGCCGAAGTCACCGGGTAGGCGGAGGTGGCAGCCGCGACAGGTGAGATCAACAGGAGAATGGCCAGAAGGGACAGGAAACCCAGGGGCAAAAAACGAAGGACGTGCATCAATTGACTCGCTTGGTAGGGGAGGACGAGTGCCGACACGACGTCGGTCTGAAGTAATTATAACACAACAGTAGTGATCCCGGATCAATCCCAGCGTCGGTCCTTTGCCGAGGCGATGGATCTTCCTTCCGGATAATCCCCGCCCCTCGGGTTTCTGCCAGACATCAACTTCTATTGGTTCTCCTACCGAAGTCATGAGCGTTGACCCTGGTCACTTGTTATGATAATGTGCGGTCAATATTGGGAGGGAGTATATATGAGGGTTTTTCATTAATTTCGGGACATTTTGTCGCCGGTAACCTCCATTATTCTGTTCCTCTCGCTATCTATCTTGAGGGGGAAAATCATGCGTAAAATCCAATTCCTTGCACTCCTACTAATTTTGCTGGCTCTGGCCGGTTGCAGCCGGGAAGAGAACAATTCCCAGAACCTGGCCCTTGGCGGCCTGGAAAAAGACGTGGTCCTCGATGGCGCCTTCACCATGGTGGAGGGAGAATTCGGCACCGGGTCCATGTACCAGCTCTACTGCCCGGATAACTGGAACGGAGGTCTGGTGGTTTACGCCCATGGCTACGCCTTCCCCAACGAGGATCCTGCCCTTCCCTCCGATATATACGACCTGCGCGACGCCCTGCTGGAAATGGGCTACGGCGTGGCCTATTCAAGCTATTCCCAAACCGGTTGGGCGGTTCACGTGGCCATGAACGAGACCCGCCAGTTGCGGGGCCTGTTTTCCTGGGCATTCAGCCACCCTGACAAGACCTATCTGATGGGTAAATCAATGGGTGGAAACATTTCCGTGGCCCTGGCGGAAAGAAATCCCAACCTGTATGACGGGGTTGTTCCCATGTGCGGGGTGGTTGGCGGCACCAAGATGGCGGTCAACTACATCTTCAACCTGCGCCTCCTCTTCGATTACTTCTACCCGGGAGTCATTCCCGGCAGCGTCACCGACGTGCCGGAGGGACTGGATGCCGGCTACGCCGCCTTTGTTCTGGCCTATGACGCACTGGTTGACAATCCCCTGCCGGCTCTCGAAATGGCGGGAATCGATCCGCTCAATATCCAGTACGCCGACGTTCCCGAGCTGATCACGGCCATTGTGACTGGCATCTACTTCCAGGTGGGCAGTTTCCACGACTTTCTCGCCCGGACCCACGGCCACGACTTTTTCGACAACTCGGACGTATGGTACTTCGGGTCCAACGACGATGCCGTCCTCAACGCTGACCTTCCGCGGTTCACCTCCACCCCCGATGCCGAGGCTTTCCTGAGGCATTGGTACGAACCCACGGGGAAGCTCAAGATTCCCGCGGTGACCATCCACACTACCCGGGATGAGGTAGTGCAGATCTTCCAGGAAGACCGCTACTTCGAGAAGGTGAGCGAGAGAGGTTATGCCGACAATCTGGTTCAGCACTACATCGATCGTTTTGGTCACTGTGCGTTTAGCCTGGAGGAGATACTGGCCGCTTTCAACGAGATGGTGGCCATGGGGGATTCACAGGAAAGGCGAAAACCCCGCGATAGGTAAATTTCGATGACCGGTAGAGCGAGGGGGGAGCAGTTCTGTTCCCCCCTTGACCTCACCAGGAGTTGACCTAGTATCGGACTGGTCCCCCTTCAAGCCACCCTCAAAGGAAAGCAGTCTTACCCATGTCGCCAAGCAGCAAGCCTGCTCCGCGCCCTTCCCTGATGACCCGCTTCCTGGGCTCCGTCGAGAAGGTGGGCAACGCTCTGCCTCATCCCGCCACCCTGTTTGCCATCCTGGCCGGGCTGGTCGTCTTCCTGTCGTGGCTGCTGAGCGAACTGGGGATGACGGCGGTGCACCCCAAGGACGGTTCGATCATCGAACCGATCAATCTGGTGTCTCGCCAGGGGCTGCACTGGATTCTTGAGAACACGGTGAAAAACTACACCGGCTTTGCGCCGCTGGGAACAGTGATGGTCGCGCTGCTGGGCATCGGCGTGGCTGAAAAAAGCGGGTTGATGGCCACCACCCTGCGCCTGCTGGTTCACTCGGCGCCCCGGCGCCTGCTGACCTTCGTGATCGTCCTGGCCGGCGTGATGTCGAACATGGCCAGCGATGTGGGCTACGTGCTGCTCGTGCCCCTGGGAGCCATCATTTTCCTGTCGATCGGCAGGCACCCCATCGCCGGTTTGGCCGCTGCCTTCGCGGGCGTCTCGGGCGGGTTCAGCGCCAACCTGCTACTGGGCACCATCGACCCCCTGCTGGCCGGCATCACCCAGGAAGCCGCCCGCATCATCGATCCCGAATATACCGTCACGCCGGCCTGCAACTACTACTTCATGGTCGTCTCCACCTTCGTGATCGCGAGCCTGGGCACCTGGGTCACCGAGAAGATCGTGGTGCCGCGATTGGGCGCCTACCAAGGTCAAACAGATGAAAACGACGACCTCCAGCCGCTGACTCCCGCCGAGAAGAAAGGTCTGTGGTGGTCCCTGGCGGTCAACCTGGTGCTGATGGGAATCGTGCTGTGGGGCCTGGTGCCGGCCGACGGATTTTTGAGGGAAACCGCCACGGGCAGCGTGCTGCATTCCCCGTTCATGCACGGCATCGTGACCTTCATTTTCTTGGGGGGACTCCTGGCCGGACTGGCCTATGGCCTGGCGGCGGGCACTTTCAAGAGCGACACGGACGTGGTCGCCGGCATGAGGGAATCCATGGAGACGCTGGGGCTGTTCCTCGTGCTGGTGTTTTTCGCCGCCCAGTTCGTGGCCTATTTCAAATACACCAACCTGGGGATGATCGTGGCCATCAAGGGCGCGGTGGGATTGAAGGCCTCAGGCCTGGGGCCCATCCCGCTGATGCTCACTTTCATTTTGCTGTCGGGCGCCCTCAACCTGACCATGGGCAGCGCCTCGGCCAAGTGGGCCTTCATGGCGCCGGTGTTCGTGCCCATGTTCATGCTGCTGGGCTACACGCCGGAGCTGGTGCAGGGCGTCTACCGAATCGGGGACAGCGCGACCAACATGATCTCGCCGATGATGTCGTTCTTTGCCTTGATCGTCGCCTTCGTGCAGAAGTATGACAGCAAGGCCGGCATCGGCACCGTGATCGCCACCATGCTGCCCTACACCGTGGCCTTCACCCTGGGCTGGATGGTGCTGCTGGTGATCTGGTTGCTGCTGGGCCTGCCCCTGGGACCTGGGGCGGGACTTTATCTGGTTGATTGACCGGAAGGAGCCATCTTGAAACGGACGTTCGGGCTTCTCTTGATCCTGGTGGTATTCCTGGCTTGCGATTCGCAGGAAAAGCGGGCCCTCAAGGAGCCCCTCCTTCGGGCGGAGACCTTCCACTGGTCCATCATCCCGATCGCCTTCCAACCGCCGCCGGTGACCTGGGAACGCCAGAAGCACAATCAGGGCGGCCTGCTGGGGGTCTGGTTCACCCACAAGGGGTCGGTCGGAGAGCGCATCTACATCGCCGAGTTGCTCAAGATCGGCAAACGCAGCCTGGAACCGGGCCATCGCTGGGACTTTTCCCTGGACGATGTCGTCGAAGAAACCCGCTTCACCACCGAGGGGTGGCCGGTCCATTCCGACAGCTTCGTCATCGCGCCGATGGTGGCCGACACGATCGCCGGCCTGCCCGCCTACCGTCTGGAATTCACCCTGAACCTGCCCGAGAAGACACTGGTCGGCCGCGAATACTACGTCCTCAAGAAGAACCGCCTGTTCGAAGCGGCCTTCCTGGGCCTGCCGGTGAACCTTCCCCTGTTCGAGCGGGTCGTCGACACGATTTCCTTCCCGCCGCTGGAGGTGCCCTGATGCGCCGCGCAGCATGGCTTGGGCTGTTCCTGGTGATCCTGCTGTCGGGATGCGAGGAACCCGAGCCCATCCCCCTGCAGGTTGGCGCCCATGACATCACCGTCAACGTTCCCGCCGACTGGGAACATTTCGACTACGGCCAGCAGCACCAGTGGCGGCAGGATTTCCAGCGCATCGCGATCCAGGATTATGATGGGCTGGGCACGCGCATCGATCTGGCCATCGATCGTGCCATGGTCAAGCTTCGGGAAGATGGCAGGAGGGAGGTCGCCTCGAGGGACACCTTGCAGATCAGCGGCCGCGACGCCCGGATGATCGATACCTGGGACCATGTCAGCCACCAGTACCGGCGGCGCTATCTCTTTGTTCTCAACCAGGACAAACTGTTGGTTCT